>Ga0209656_10000478_pt1 | contig 26328 bp, 21 predicted proteins | sample BogFormECP12_OM2_FD_188239 | JGI IMG/M metagenome (GOLD analysis project Ga0209656, IMG submission 188239) | Bog forest soil microbial communities from Calvert Island, British Columbia, Canada - ECP12_OM2 (SPAdes) (version 2) | ecosystem: Environmental > Aquatic > Freshwater > Wetlands > Bog ...
GGCCCACAAAGTGGGAAGTGCTCTGTTTATGACGGATTGCGACATTGCTTGAAGCGTAAAGTTCAGCTATTTCCACTCCAGGCTATCCACACAAAACAGCGAGGAGCCTAAAAATTTATGCGGCGTTCACCACCCGCGAAATGGCAGCAGGACGAATCTTGGCTATTGCGCCCCGCCGGTTTGTGAATCACCCCGCTGAGTTCGAGGGATTTCGCGACAGAGTGAATAGACTTCTTGCATTTCACGGCTGGCATCTGACCGAGCACAGCAAGTTCAGGTCGGTCAATCCGGCAGCAACCATCAACGAGGCGAGGGAAAGAACAGGACGCTTAAATACCGAGCTAGAACGCAGAAAGGTTCATCCGGATGTACTTGCATTCTGGAAAATCGATCACGCTGTGATCTGGCTTCATGAACATCCTCCCTAACGGCTGGCTGTATGGAAGTTTACTCCACCGTTTCAGACTCCAGGGCGATACGCCCAACTCTTGAACTTTCCAGTTTGGATCTGCGTTATGAGCCTGTTGCCCGAAATAGGCGGTCTTGACGTGTACCGTCGTTTGCCCCTGGCGACACGAATGTTTTTCCGGGGCCAAAATGGCTTCCAATACGCCAACCCATACGGAGACAATTCCCGATCTAGAAGCGCTGGTAGTCATCAAGTTGCCGCTTCTCGTCTATAGGCATATCGTCGTTCATGTCAGTGTATGTGTTGTAATTATGCGAGCAGTTGCAATCGATACCCTACCTAATTCTATGCATGTTTGGCTTGGTGCTCGCATCTCGTGCTGTTAAAGAGAGAAAGATTGCCAACCTCACTCGAGATAATAATGGAAGGTATAAGCTAAGCGCTTTCCAATGTCATCTAAAATCCTGTTGTCATCGAGAGCCTCCTAATCATTATTGGAATGACAAAGCCGTTCGTAACTCGATGTGGCTCCTTTCGCTCAACGTCCACGCGTCACAAGGTAGTTTTGAAAGTTTCCTAACGTGGAATGTGGATAGGAAACCTTAGTCAGTCGGTGTTGTTGCAGCTTGATGCACAGTTGGATAATCAACCGGCCGCAATAGACTCAATTCAATTAACCTCCAACAAACAGACTATCTAAAACCTGCTGATGCTCGGCGACGCGCTGGCGATAGGTGCTCATGGAGTGGTCTCCTACGTCCATTTTCATATTCGCGAATATCTCAATCGCTTCCTCGAAGCTTTCGAAAGTGCGGGCGAGGAATTGGCGCCACTCCAGACTTTGGCGCTCGGGATCTCCATTGCTCTTGAAATGGATCATTTGTCCCACATCGGAGTAATCCCAGCCCCGGAATGGCACGCGTGGAACGAGGTCTCTGTTATTGATGAATCGGAAAGTCCTCGGGGTGAGGAGACGGGTATAGTTATCGCAAAAGTAGTGCAACCCAATACGCGGCTGGCCGAAAGTGTAGATTCCGCTGACCGGCCGGATGACTTTGTTGGGCAGGAGCGAAAAAGCCACGGCGGTTAGCGCGGCGAGTGCTCCGCCGAGACTGTGTCCTGTGATCCAGAGAGTCCGGTTGGCGTTAGTGGGGTTGGGATCGCCGGCCTCCGGTTGCGGAGCGATCTCATGCAGCGCTGCGAGGACCTTCTGCCAACCGTCATATAAGGCGTGCCCGAAACCGGCATGAATGTCGCCTACTTCGGGGCTGCCCTGGAATATCCAGGAAAATCGCACCGGGGTGGCGTGAAGGTCGGTCATCCAGTCCTTGACACTAGCGGTGCCACGGAATGCGAGAATGGCGAATGCGTCGTTGGATGCGGCGAATGCGTGTAGATTCTGGAAGATGCCGCTGAGATCGATCCATCGAAACTCCGGCAAGCCCCGTTGCTCCATCAGGGCACGGGCTGCGGCTTCAGTGTTGTAAGCAGCCTCGGAGGCCTCCGCAAGGAGGAGGGCATTCGCGGCGTTGAAAGATAATGCGTTGGGATTGAAGGCCATAGTAAATTATTGGGTAAAATGTTTTTATATCTGTCGTGGGTGTCCGTGCTCCATTTCATTCGTGCATTCCAGTCCTTTGGGACGAGGAGCCGGTAGTCCACTATCGCCAATCCTTGGGCCCCCAAGAATTGAATCAGCAGGTCGCGAGGGCGAAACACGTCATCCATTATAATTCCGATCACAGTGTAAAGAAGAACGGTTAGAGGAGCTGGATCGTTGGCGATACGGAGGATACTGGTGAGAAGGATTGTGTCGCGGGACTAGCTTCTTCCGCGATTGCAACAGACGCAGAAAACAGAAGAAAAGTCAGTAGAAGCGCAAATAGCTTTCTTCATGGGAATGAGGGTATGCTCCGGGCGGACTTTAGGTTTGCCGAGATCCGCGTAAACACGGTCAACTGATTCGGCCTGAGGCGATGTGCTATTGGTGGAGACGAACTCTTTGAGTTCTTTTGCGAGCGAGTCCTTGTCGTACGCTTGCAATGATACTTCGGCCGGCATCGGGAAGACTCGACCGGGATAAATGGTAGGGGGCACGTCAAATGGTCCTAAGATTGTGGCAGAAAGTCATACGACTACACCGTTCGCAAAACGGCCCTGCTTGTGCACCAGGGGGCTTTCCTTGCGATTTTTGGTACAAAATAATGAATTAAGTGTCAATCTAATTCGATTTCAGACCTCGCTTAACAGTGGTGTATCTTTTGACCGATTGGCCATCCATCATCACCACCGATGGACAAGCTGCCCGTCCGGCATCACGCCGGGCCTGCTCGCAAGAGCACGCGATGTAGATGAACCCACGCACCGGAGTTTTGCCAGGCCTGAATGTAATGGTAGACCGTGCCGAAGGGTGGAAATTCGCGTGGCAGCAGTCGCCACTGGCAGCCTGTCCGCAGGAGGTAAAAGATGGCGTTGAGGACGGCACGAAGGTTGGTGGTGCGCGGTCGCCCGCCCGGTCGCGCCGCCGGCAGAACCGGCGCAACAAAAGCCCACGCCGCGTCGGTCAAGTCGGCACTCATAGAATCGAGTGCTCATCGTCCGGTCCCTTTGGCCCGGATCAGCGCTCTTTCAAGACAGACGGCAACTTTTCAAACACCCTCTTAGATCTATCTCGACTGCCAAATCCCACCCGCCGAAATTTCTGATTCTTCAGCGGCTCCTGCCAGCATCTATATGATCTCGAAATCGCATATGATTGGCTTGCAACGGGATGCGCACCAAGGAGCCGCTTATATCTTGCAATTTGGAATGCCTAGAGATAATTCTTAGCATGCGATTTTAGGAGAAGAAATTTATGATTGAAGCTCAACTCCGAGATGCGCATGATACTATCATCGCTCAGTTCTGGCGCGAAAAGGCTCTCCCGATCTCTTTCCAGACTAAAGACGCACTCGAGATACGTGGCATGGCCTTCCGCCAACCCCGTCTCGACACGGCAATCGTAATTTCGAGTGGGCGGACCGAGAGTTTCATCAAATACAAGGAATTCATATACGATCTCTATCTCGAGGGCTACTCTGTCTTTATCGCGGACCATCGCGGTCAGGGCCTGTCCGATCGGGTTCTCGCCGGTGAGGCGAAAAGGCAAATCGGACACGTGCGCGATTTCCAGGATTACGTTAGTGACCTGAAGCAGTTTTATACGGACTTCGTCCGCCCGATCGGGCACAAAAAACACCTGCTAATCGGCCACTCCATGGGAGGATGCATCGCCTCTCTTTATCTCGAGACATACAACCAGGACTTCGATGCGGCTGTCCTGTCTTCCCCGATGGATGAACTGGCGCTCGGATTTCTTCCCCGCCTCGCTCATGATATTATTGATGTCGAGGTTCAGCTCGGACTCGGGGAGGAATACGCGCCGGGCGAACACGGCTACGACGAGGGCGAAATTTTCTCGGCCAAATGCCTGACACACTCAGAATTACGGTGGAACATCATTCGCCGAGAGTATAGAGACAACCCCGATGCTAAGCTCGGGGGACCCAGCGTTTTATGGGTCAAGCTGGCCCAACAGGCGGGCATAACTGCGCGCAAAAATGCCAGTGACGTGAAGGTCCCTGTGCTTCTTCTGCAAGCGGGCAGTGACACCATCGTCAAACCAGAGGGACAATTCGAATTCCGTGACAGGCTAAACCAAACACATCCTGGCTTCTGCCGGCTCGAGCCGATCGAGGGCGCCTTCCACGAGATTTTCGTGGAAAGTGACTTATACCGAAAGCGGGCTTTCGAGTTCATACTCGACTTCATCAAAAATCATCTTTCCTAGAAAGGCAGCATTTAATGACGCTTGAACAGCGTTCACAGCAGCTCCGGAAGCGCAGCCGCTCGTATTTCTAATCTCCGGACAATCTAACCTAATAGTCAGCATGCAACGCGAAACCCTTGTTGAAACGCAAGATAAAACGGCACGTATTACCCAAATGGGTAATACGAGTGCTTTTAACCTTCTGCACGATCTAAGTTTCCCTGGGGATAAAATAGACGGACAATTTATGCTGCATGCCAATGTGCAGCGCGTCGAGATGAGGACCTGGAGTGTAAGAACTAAGCTTAACGGGTTCCAATCCGTGGAGAAATGCTTCTCCCCTGGTGAAATCTCCCGGTGCTTGTTCACGTCCGTTGTGGGCTTGAGAGTAAATTTGCCGAGGACGTTCCTGGCTCTGACGATGCCGGTCCAGTACGGCTGATACGCGCTGCTCGATCGGACCGTGCGCGCCGTTTGCCCAAAAACATGTGCCGGTATAGCTGTGCTCTCAATCCGGCGTGTATGCCGAGGCTCACTAGCAATCTAGCCTGAGAAGCAGCGAGGTTACCGAGGCCCAGTGTTCCGAGGTCGCCGAATGGAACGTTTGTCCCCGCGGGCGTCGGCCGCCGCCTTCAGGAGGGCCATGAAATCTTCGACCGTATCAGTTGGAGCCGTTGGGTCATTGATCCCGATGAAGTCGACTCGGCGTCCGTCCGGCGTGCTGAACGCCAACATGAGGCCGAGGAAGTCTGGATCCGTTTCGCGATGGGGGGCATCCCATCCCTGTTGAGATCCTCCCGACCCCCACATGGTCCGCGCCAGGCGCTCCACGGCCGCTAAGGTCTTCTGGATTTCCGGAATCTCCTTCACCCGCTCCTCCAGCGTTCTCCTGGCTTCGGCCGTATCAAAGAGCTGACTCATAACTGTTCCTCCTTGACGCACAGGAGCCACGTCGTCGCCGTGTTCTAGAGAAGCGCCTGCACTCTCTGTTTTAGGGCGCTATTCAACGCTTGATAGATTCGCGGGCCATATTTTCGTAATATGGGCCGAACAACGGGCAATAGCAGACCACTGAAAATCTCTCCATGGCGAAATATGACGCCGCCTCCACTCCTTGGCGCGATCACAAAGTAGTGCTCGCCGTTAAATACCCTCGGAGTTAAAAAATGAGCCGCCCAGCGTAGTTCCCTTTCCTGTTCGAACCTGAGTATTTCTGCCGCTGTCCATATCCGAATCCCTCGCGGAAATTCGAAACGGTAGGTAATCGTCGCCCCCTGGCGGACGCTGCCTTTTAACTCAAGTATGAATGGGTTCCAGTCGGGATAATGAGAAAAATCAGTAAGGACTTCCCATACGCGAGACGGCACCGCGCTGATTTCAATCTCTGTCCTAATCTCATGAAACATTCTGTCCCCGGGGCCTCCGCAAAAGATAAGGATCGTTGTAGATATTACACCGGGTCGAGTAATCTCGACCGGAATTTTCGTTTTAGCTCCCAATACCCGCCAACTCTATATACCCTTGGAGAGATTCCAGCACACTAATATATTTGTTCTTTGACTGGGCCAGCGCCAATTCATGAGAGTCGCTTGAGGTTGATTTTTGCTCAAGGCTAGGCGGAGTGCCAGACGGTGGTGGTCTTCGGACAAGGCGGATTGGAAATCGGTCGTCTAGGCGTTCCCAATGGAATCTCAGATCGCCCACTCACTGGCAACGCCGGGCAGGAGCGGCCTGTTCCTGCTGGGCAAAGCCGACGGGGTAGCCTGTTCGATCGACGCAGTCGTGACGTTCGCAGGAGGCATAGACGGCAGCGCCGAAATCTGCCGACCCTGCGTCAAAACGCCTGCCACCATTGACAGGTGTGACTGCGACTCCATATTGTCGAGCTGCGTCGGTGTTCTGTGCGCATTCAACAATCATGGATCGAAAAGCGACTTCCTCCCGCTAAGCGATGACCTTAGGGTGACCTCGCCTCAGGAGTAACCAATGGATCGACTTTCCTTTCCAATCGAATCTCTGAAGCCGCATTACGAAATCGTCGTGATTGGCTCCGGGTACGGGGGCGGCATTGCGGCTTCCCGCCTAGCGCGCGCGGGCAGACAGGTGGTTGTATTTGAGCGTGGCCGGGAAATTCAAAGCGGCGAATATCCCAATCATGCCGCCGCCTTGGTGAAGGAGGTTCAGGTGGATGTGCGCGGAATTCACATTGGTTCGCCGACAGCCTTGTTCGACTTGCGCTTAAACGACGACATGAACGCCATAGTGGGCTGCGGTCTGGGCGGGACATCGCTGATCAACGCGAATATCTCCCTCGCACCGGAGCCACGCATCTTCGAAGATCCAGTGTGGCCAGAAGCCGTCCGCCAGGACGCACGCCGGGGTGTGCTGGAACCGTACTTTCAATATGCGTTGGACATGCTGGGCGCTGCTCCCTTTCCCAACCAGATGCCCGAGTCGCCCAAGATGAAAGCATTTACCAGCGCAGCCCAGCGGTTGCGTCTTCAAGTGACCCGACCCCCTATAAACGTTACATTTCAAGCAGGACCGAACACGGCCGGGGTGCAGCAAAGCGCATGTGTTGGCTGTGGGGATTGCGTCTCAGGTTGCAATTACAACGCGAAAAATACCGTGCTCATGAACTATCTACCCGACGCCAAACGGCATGGAGCAACGATCTTCACTTGCATGTGTGCACGCTCCATCGTACGCGCGGATCGTGGATGGAACCTGGTCTTCGACCAGTCACGCAGTGTCACTGCCGATATGGTCATCTTGGCGGCAGGGACTCTCGGAAGTACTGAGGTGCTGCTGCGCTCCGCAGCAGAGGGGTTGCCTTTATCGAACGCATTGGGCACCCGCTTTTCCGGTAACGGAGACATGATCGGCCTCACATACAATGCTGAAAGATCGATTAACGGCATCGGCTTAGGCACTCGGAGCGTAGAGGGATGCGAGCCGGTGGGTCCATGCTCGACCGTTTTCGTCGATCACCGGAACCAACCCAATCTCGCTGAAGGCAAGATCATCATGGACTCTGCCATCCCTGGCGCGTTTGGAACCTTTTTAGCCGAAGTCCTGGCCGAGGGTCTGGAGTTGACCGGGAGTCGAGCCAAGCGAGGGCCGCTAGGCTGGCTAAATGCGAAATATCGAGAACTGTGCAGTGTTGCGTTCGGCCCATATACCGGGGCGGTGCACAATAGCTTGAATTACTTGGTGGTCTCGCACGACGATAGCGGTGGCACGATGTACCTCGACAACGACAAGCTACGGATCTCTTGGCCGGGCGTGGGGAGAAGTGCAGCAATGCGCCAAGCGGCCGATCTGATTCGCCAAGCGTCCGAGGCGCTGGCTGGAGACTTTGTGCCCGATCCCGTCTGGAACCGCTTCACCGGCCGGCAACTTATCACCGGACATCCACTCGGCGGATGCGTCATGGGGGAGAGCGCGGACACCGCCGTCGTAAATCACCAAGGCCAAGTATTCTCCGGGGCATCGGGAACAAATGTCCACGAGGGTTTGTATGTCATGGACGGCGCGGTGATCCCGCGGGCGCTGGGAGTAAATCCTTTACTCACCATTTCAGCCCTGGCGGAGCGCAGTTGCGCCCTGCTGGCGGCGGAGCATGGCTGGACGATACCCTACGGTCCCCCCGCTCGTGGTGGTATCACAGGAAATTATCCCACATTTCCTTTTTGAGCTGGCCTAAACTGCCGTATGATCGACTAGTCAATACTAGTAGTAGCGAGCGACCTCATACCGCCGCAGTCCGCTCGCCTCGAATTCCGTAACCAGGCGTGTGTCATCCTGGTGCGCGGTGCCAGACCTTGCCATTTCCGGTCTCCGGCAAAGAGGTTCGCTCCTCGCCGGAGACGGCTGCAGGTGTCGATTGCAGTTAAATCGTAGACCAAAAATGGGCTCTTCTCCCTCGGAGTCTACAGGATATAAAGCTGCCAGAGCTGAGCGGGATTTTCGCTGCCCAAATTGGAGCGAAGCAGATAGCGGCCTTCCCGCTGACGAATCTCGCGCAGTTTATCCTTGCGCAAGTAAAAGGAAAGTTCTCCGTAATGAATCTTGCCGTCTTTCAATCGGGTCGTACTGCGCAAAAACATGACGCCCACCGATCTTAGACAAAATTTTTTACCCGTGAAGAGAGTAGGTCTTCACTACACGCACTTTCGAAACCACCTTCCTTTATTTATGCGGCTTCCCGGGTCGCAAAACCCGAAAAATTGCCAAAACTTGCACCGAGTAGCGAAAGTTGGGCTAGGCCCCGGTTTGAAATGCTCTCGAAAAATAGTATTCTCAGCAGCACCAGCATATATAAGAACTATAACTTGCGCGCTTGTGTTACACGCCCGCTCAAGCAAGCAGCGCATAAAAAAACTCCACCTCCTGGCCAACGATGAAACAGTCGATCTGTGGGCCATGGATGAGGTACACTTTCAAGAATAATGGTTTGCCTTTGACCTTTGGGAAAAAAAACAAACCCTGATCTTTTACCTCTATCAGATACGGATATCTTAAAGTCGATTGTACGTTTGGGCTCGGGGTTACCCTTGTCGAAGATGTGGGCCAGGATTTGATTTCGAACATCTTCTTCGTCGATTGCCGAATGTCCAGAAGAGGCTTTTAAGCGCATAAATTCTGGTGCATTGGTTTGTTCATCCGAAGCTTTCCCCAATTCAGCTATGGGGTAGACCTGGCGGACAGTGGCCATGCGATCAATGAGTTCGAATACAAGCCCTTCTTTCAGTAAGACAGGAATTTCATTGCCCCGATTAAAACCGGTCACTTGGGGAGCATTGGTGAGCTCTACCTCGACGATATGCGAGGCTGTTGTACCTCCTAAATCATCGACAAGAAAAACGTTGGCCGTCTGCAACAGATTTTCGTGGTTTTCGTCCACAGTGGGATAAAGCTTAAGGGCCATCCCAAACGAGCGCCTTATTCCTCGTAGCGTTATGGTCTTCCCTGCACTGATACGGGCAATTACTAAGGCCCGCGTTCCTTTCTTGAAATAGCCGGAATAGGGATTATCCTCAGTGATTTCCCAAACGCCTGTGACGCATACGCCGTTAGGTCGCACTAATCTTCGAAAACCTTTCCCATCTTCTCCCCAACGTAGATCCGCAGCGGAATCTAGAGCTCTGATAGAGGCAAGCCTGAATTGAGGCGGTTGACCGCCAGGCAATGAGCCAGCGTACACGCTCTTATTGGTGGTACGGTAGTAAGGAAGTGGAGTTTCCTTAGAATCAACCCAGATTTTCTGATAAGGATTAGCGAATACTGCCGCTTTAACGGCGCTGAAACGAGAACCTTGGTAATTCTTATCTTCCGGTGTGATGCCTTGTTTCCCGAAAATGGAATCTGGGGCCGGTATTTGTCTCATGATTAGCTTGTTTGAATATGACTGTTTTTTTAGCATCTGTCTAAAAAAAACTGGGGGTTGAATTGAGGTTCGGGCGGTTTTGCGAGAGCGTGGAAGAAAGCAACTTGGGGGGCGTCAGGGGTGCGAGGTGAAGGCGCGTTTACACGTCGTTTTCAGCTTACTATCGAGGCCCTCGACGGCTACTCAAATTACACACCGTTAACGTCTGCCCGATTTACTAGAAATTATCCGTCTATTTCATCCCCCAGGGAAACTTAGATCGTGCAGAAGGTTAAAAGCACTCGTATTACCCATTCGGGTAATAATTGCCGTTTTATCTTGCGTTCAACAAGGGTTTCGCGTTGTATGCTGACTGTTAGCACACGCTTTTTTTGGGTCGGCTTTGTCGGAGAGCGGCTCCCCAGCATGACAGAACGCATCAATCCCAATCATGCCAAGATACTGGCTCATCAGCGATCGCAACAATAATGGGACCGGCACCGGGCTGAACAATAATGGCCTGTCTTATTTCGTCAGCGATGCAGGCCCCCTCAACAATATCGCCAATTGGTGGAGGGTATCGCCAGGCTCTTTCAGGACGCAACTGGCTGCCGCGGCCGATCAATTCCCCGATTTGAACCCAGGGCAGAATGAAAGCCAGAGCCACGTTACGATTCTCATCCACGGTTTCAACGTCAGTTTCAACAGTTCCACGTCGTTCTATCAGGACGCAAGTGTGACTCCGTGCAAGGCTAAGGTCTCGGTGATCGCGCACAGCATGGGAGATTACGTGTTGCAAAAGGCGATGGCGGCAGCGTGGACGCGCAAAAACCAGCCGCTACTGGTCAGCCACTCGGATAAGGATGATGCGGTAGGCAAGGCTTTCCCGCTGGCCCAGAACCTCAACTTATTTGCCAGGCTCAACCCGAACAAGACATCCTCGACCGGCCTCGGAGCGACGGGTCCATCCGCTGCGACTACGGCGGCGTTTCCATCGAGCCTGCAAGTCGCTGTTGCATGGGGCAGCAAGTTTGCGGGTAGCGTCCCCGCTCCTGAGCATGGAAGCACGCTAGTGGTGGCAGACCTCACACCGATTCATTCGGAACCGCAGAATCATTTCGACGGCGGTTTGTCAGGTCATCATTCAGACATCTTTTTGCCGGAGATCTACGACCTGATGAGCTGGTTCCTGTTTGCTTGACTGAGAATCTCGAGGGTGACCTATGATTATGAGCCTTGTCCCCTGTTACCTAATCCTTTGGGCCTTGGCTTCCGGCCAGGCGCTCCTCGCTCAAGAGTCGCCAACGCCGGGCACGCCTTCTCCCAGCGCGAACGGCGGGAAATGGGGGTCTCAGGCCGACGGTGCGCCCGCGAACGGTGTCGGGCACGATGGCAAATCAGGCTATCAGTACGTGGATCAATTTTCGGGGCCTGCCTGGGCGGTGGATCCAAATCATCCCGTGGATTTCGAGTGGCCGGGAAGAAATTCGATTAACGATTTCCGGCCGGAACCGCGCGATGTCTTCCACATGATGGATCAGGTGGTAACCGAGGTACCAAAAACGGGTCCGGATAACAAACCGGTGCTGGACGCGGATGGCAAACCAATTATGGAGCGGAAACTAATGCCGCTCCAATTTAACGTAACGAGCGCCTACGATCCGTCGAACCCCGATCAACAGGCGGTCTTCGGGCGGAATACCTGGATGCTTTGGTGCGGCGGGAACGAAGGTTTCTGGGACTGGCTTGCGCAAAAAGGTTATGGAGTGCTTGACTTTCTCAAGGCAATCGACAGCCGCCGCCGTAGCTCGCGGTTGCATGATTTGGGGGTAATCAATCAACCCGGCCTCAAAGAATCCGACATCCCCGGTCCATGGGGACTTTATATCGACACGGTGGAAACCAAACTTGGAGCGGAAGGCAATTACTCACCGGCATTCGACTCCAAGTATGACTCCGAGGCTGAAGCCTACAAGGACCCGCAGGGCCGGACCTTGAAAACCGATGGGGTCGATCCCCTCGTGTATGGCTATCCCAGCGGCGTCATCGGGCTGCGCCTCTTTCCAAATCCGAACTTTTTCATCGGTCCGGATGCCAAGCGCGCCCAGGCGCGCTGGAACGCCGAGGCGTTTTACAATGATCATGCGTATGGGACGGACCCGCGTACCGTAAGGCCGTTCACCGTCGGTATGAGCTGCGCGCTATGCCACGTCTCGGAGCATCCGCTCAACCCGTCCGCAAACGCCGAAGAGCCTCAGTGGTCAAACCTCTCGTCAATCATCGGCGCGCAATATTTCCGTACGAACGGCATCATAGGCTCCCGGGTGGAGCAAACCAATTTCCTCTGGCAATATGTGGCCTCGCAGCAGCCAGGCACGATCGATACCTCAATGACGGCGACCGACCAAATCAACAACGCGAACGCTATTAACCCGATCTTCGAGATGCCGGCTCGAATCGCTCGCGCGCAACTCAACCCGGCGGAAATCCAGGGCCCCGCTGCACAGTCCATCCCTCTCCGTCCCCCAGATGAATCCGAGCGCCGAATCCCGCGTGTGCTCATGGATGGAGCGGATTCGATCGGCATTTTCGCTGCGCTTGCCCGGGTTTACCTGAATATCGGTCTCTTTTACGAGGAGTGGAACCGCGACACTAACACCGTCATCGGTTTCACGCCGCAGAAACCGTTCTCGATCGATGTTTGCCGCAGGAATTCACTCTATTGGCGAGTGAACGAGAATTTCCGCATTGGCTACCTGGCTGCATTTTTTCTGTGGGACAAAAAGAGTCCCACCGAACTCAGGACAAAACCCGAAGAACCGCGATTTCAGTGTTCGACGCAAGCGATGCTGCTCAAGGATGCGCTGGTTCCTTCGGAGGATGGCACTACCCGCGAGACCTTTATTCCTCCTCCTTCTAAAGACCATCCCGAGGGTACGCGCGTCATTTCTCATTGGAACGATCCGGCAGCACTTTGGGACGAACCCGCCGCTCTCAGAGGCTGGAAGGTATTCGCGGAAAACTGCATGGTTTGTCACTCGAGCAAACAACCTGTCGGCTACGAGATCGCGTTCGCTCACGACCCGCCGAACGGAGCAAAGTCATGGCGGGAACTGGCTGCAAATGACGGCAAGCTCACGATGCCCTACGCGTGGGCGGACTGGGAGGACTTCAAAAAAAGCCCCGCTTACAGCGATTACCTGTCCAGGGCGATTCCACTCAGTGGCGAAGGCGATTGGGGAAAGATGCAGGAGTTTCTAAACAACAATTATCTTTCGACAGATTTACGCATCCCGGTCTCGCTGACGGAAACGAATTCTGCTCGTGCCGTGGGTACAAACGCGTTAAAAGGCCACGTTTGGAGTGAATTCGCATCGGAGACGTATCAAAGTCTGCCACCGGTCGGAAAGCTGACTTATACCGATCCGATTACCAGGCAAGATGCTACCTACGAGCCACCGGGAAACGGTCCCGGTTACTATCGCGTCCCCTCGCTGGTCAGCGTCTGGATGCACGCGCCGCTCCTGAACAACAAATCGCTCGGGTATTTCATTGCGGACGATCTGAACCTCCGGGTTTCCGTCGAGGGTCGCCTGGATATGTTCGATGACGCCATCAACAAGCTGTTGTGGAAAGCGAAACGCGGTCTGACGCCGAGCGGATTGGGCGGCTTCCGGGGTGCGACCGACGCCACGTGGCATGGCGCCGATCCTGGTTGGATTTATCGCACCGACGTGGAAACCAACTTGCGCATTCCAGCGGGACATCTGCGCCACCTGGTAACCGGCGTTCTTCCCGGCGTGCTTCCGGGGTTGCCGGGGGATGTGGCGCTAGCGGCCCTTGACGTTCCTTGGCTGGTTCCACTGCTGCTCACTCTCTTGAGCCTAGCACTGATTTTCCTCTGGCCGCGCGGATTCTTCTATCTTGTCGCCCTCTCAGGCGTGCTGATCGTGCTGGCGCTCTGGATGACCGGCATTCATTACTTGTTGCCAGCGATTATCTGGGTACTCCCGCTGGTGCTCATGACCGGCGGACTTGCCTGGATCGTCACAGGACCAGGCGCAAAAAGAGCATCGGCGGAGAAGGAGAAAACGCCGGCGATGGCACACGTAGGTAAGGCTGCAAAGTGGCGGGGCGTGGGATTCCAAGTCGCACGCTGGAGCGGCGTCACGGCGTACGCGGTCTTGTTGATCGGATTGTCAACCGTTCTATGGACAGCACGCGAATTTGTTGATGGGCACCTCGGCGACCTGAACCTGGGACCGTTCCCGAAAGGGATGCCGGTAAACGTACTCATGAATTTCGACCCCGAGGCGCCGTTGAGCCGGCGCCTGGCTGCGCTTCGTGGGTTGTGCGACATGCTTGGAACCCTCCGGGCCGAAGACGAAAAGGAACGCGCATCGGAAGAGGCGCGCCGCGTGGCACTGGACAATGCTCCGTCGACTCCAGAGGACAAATTCCCGAAGCTCTACCGATTTAGCGATGCGGATCGGTCGAAGGTGTTTGAGCAGAAGGCTGGGCCTGCCTTGATGGCGACCAGCAAATGCCCCGATTTCGTGCTAGACCGCGGGCACTACTTCGGTGAGGCGCTCACCGATCAGGAAAAGAGGGACCTGATCGCTTTTCTGAAGATGCTCTAGCCCCCGCATCCTTACTGCATGAATGAGGGCCTGAGCAACGATCCAAGCGGGCTGGACGGCATTCCACCGGACGCCGGCGACCCGTCGAAGACGACTATCGATTACATCGTCGTCGGTTCAGGGGCGGGAGGCGGGCCACTTGCCGCACGGTTGGCCCGTGCCGGGATGCGCGTCCTGGTCCTGGAGGCCGGTGTGGATTCCGGTGCGCCGCTCGTTCCGCGGGATAGCAACAGGGCCGCACGGCGCAAAGTGGAAAACGACCATCTCATCTATTATTGCCCTGGGCTGCACGCGGCGTCGACTGAGCCGGATATCCACGGCGCACCTGATCAGGCACGCACAAATTGGAACTTCTGGGTGCGACACTATCCAAGCCAGGCGATTCAGAAACTGGACAGCAAGGCGCGAGATGACCCTCACAATCCCGGCGACAAGGCTGTCCTTTACCCTCGCGCCTCGGCCCTGGGCGGCTCCACGGCGCATCACGCGATGATTTCCGTTTATGGCGCGGATTACGACTGGCAGAAAATCGCCGATCTCACCGGAGACAACTCATGGGCGCCGGGCAGGATGCGCGCACTCTTTAAACGGATTGAGCGCGCCCGAACCGGCGTTCGGTTCGGGTGGCTTCTTTCGTATGTGGACTGGTTACTTCAGAAGATTGATCCCGCCTGGGACGCCTCTGCTCAACCTGGCACAAGTGGATGGTTGGATGTGCGGCTTAGCGATCCAAAGTTGGCCATGGGTGACACCGCCCTCTTTAATGTGGTCGCCAAAACGATATTCGATGTGGAGGGCCGCGACGACGCCCGGACACCCTGGCGCGCTGCAAAACGTCTTATTGGCGGCCGGCTGTTCCGTGATCTCGATCTGAACGATTTGGACAAGATGCGCACCTGTCCCGAAGGCGTCGCGCTCGTCCCGCTGGCCGTCTCACTCTCCGGTGTTCGGCGCGGCCCGCGGGAATGGCTCCTGGAGACGCGCCGCTTTCTGCTCGAGGAACGCGACAAGGCCGCTGGCTGCGATGAATTCACGGGCGAGATCCGGATTGCCACAAACATCTTCGTCCGGCGCGTGATTTTCCGATCTGACGAAGATTGCCAACCGCCGCGTGCGATCGGGGTCGAGTTCTCACGTGGCCGGCATCTCTACGATCCTGCCCGGCCTGCTAACCAGCCGGGTGATCCGGAGAAGTATTACTCTTACGCGCGGCGAGAAATCCTTCTCTGTGGCGGCGCCTTCAATACGCCCCAAATATTGATGCTGAGCGGCATAGGTGACAGAGAGCATCTCCGGATTAACGGTGTCGAGGGAATTGCCGGCACTGGCGGGAACGTAAAGACCGATGCGTACGTCGACCTTCCCGGCGTGGGGCAAAACCTTCTCGATCGTTACGAAATAAGCGTCATCAGCGAAATGGCGAAGACTTTTACTACGCTCGAGGGCGTTAAGTTCGACCCAAACGCCACGGACGACACCGCACTTAACGACTGGAAGGCTGAAAACACGCGAAAGCCGCGGTCAGGCCTCTACGCTACCAACGGCGCTGCGCTGGCGATTCTGAAACGTTCCGAGCCAGCCAATTCGAAGCCGAAGGATCTGCCGCCCGACCTGTTTTTACTGGGTTTTCCCGCCGTTTTTCGCGGCTATTATCCAGGGTGGTCGAAGAATCTCATGACGAACCCGGAAAGCATCGGGGTCCAAAGCAGCCGGAATCTTTGGAGCTGGACGATACTGAAAGCGTACTCGAAAAATCGCGGCATGGTTCGACTGCATTCGAGCAATCCCTTCGACTCACCGGCCGTCGATTTTTGCTACTTCGGCCAGGGCAACGGAGCTAAAGGCGAATCCGATCCCGATTTGCGGGATGACGACGATCTCGCCGCGCTCAAGTTTGCCGTTGAATACGTGCGTCGCCTCAACCGCGCCGCCGCCAAACTGATGAAAGACCGTGATGCGGCCAGTGCAGAGATTCAGCCGGGAAGCGACAAAACATGCGGTTCCGCCGCCCTGGTCGATTGGATCGTGCACGAGACATGGGGACACCATGCATCGGGCACATGCCGGATCGGCTCCGATTCGTGGCGGGCGAATGTGTCAGACTTGAAAGACAGGCAGGCCGTCCTGGACAGCAGTTTCCGCGTGCACGGCGTGCGCAGCCTCCGAGTGGTTGACGCGTCGGTCTTTCCGACCATTCCCGGCTATTTTATCACTGTGCCGATTTACCTGATCAGCGAGAAAGCCGCCGATACAATCCTCGATGAACTATCCCTTTGAACTCCAGCGAAGGGAGGCTTTGGCAATCCGCGCGCGCCGTGAGAAGGCCGCCCCGTTTGCCGCTTCGGCTCAGGAAGCAGGCGAAGGGCCGCAGCCGGAGGCCGCTCCGCCCGGTGTTGATCTGGGCCGGCTGCCGCCTCGTACTGTGGGGCTTGCCCTGTGCGGTGGAGGAATCCGCGCGGCCACGTTCAGCCTCGGGATCCTTCAGGCGCTCGCGAAAAAGGGGCGTCTCCGCCAAATCGACTTTCTCTCTTCCGTGTCAGGCGGCGGCTATGCAGCAAGCTTCCTCGGCAGGCTATTTATCCGCAGTTCTATCGCCAGCCTCGCGGAGAATAAAGGCGAACCTTGCGCACGTGTGGAATCGATTCTCGGCGCCGATGATTCCCCTCAAATTCAATGGCTGCGCCAGAATGCTAACTATCTTGCCGGCGCCGGTGGATCGGATGCGCGCCAGGATGTGGCCATCTTCTGGCGCAATCTCGTCACCATCTATTTCATCTTAGCGTTGCTGGGACTCGCCCTCTTCGGGCTGCTGCGACTGGCGGGAGATTGGGTCGCGCGGTCCGCCGGAGCCCCTGGCATTGTGTTGGCGCTCGGCTTAGCCCGTATTTCGACCCTCAACCCGTGGTGGTGGCTGCCGCCCGCCGTCCTTGGTGTAGCTGTGGTGCCGTGCGCGATTGCTTACTGGCTTGCGCCAAAACGATATACTCGCGCCAGTTTCAGCTTCTTCCCTATTGCAGGGTGGTTAACGATTCTTTCGCTCCTGAGCCTCGCGGCCGGCGTGGCGTCCGGCACTTTCGGCGTGTTGACCGCAATCGTCGTATTGCTGTTCGCGGCAGTTTGGTTGGAAGGCGCGCGCCGGCAGCTCCCTGCGAATGTCGATCCGAGCAGCGGCGAATCCTCTGCTGATCCCGGTACCGTGATCCGTAATCGCCTGACGCTCGGCCTTGGTGAGTCGCTCGCCATTCTCCTGGTCTGCGTCCTGTGGGCGGCGATGGATACCTTGGCTCGCGCCGTCGCTCTCGGGGAGTTGAATTCAGTCACAGCGACCTGGACCCTGCTCGTTGCATTGGGCACTCCATTCCTGCGCCCTGTTGCCGCTTCCCTCCTCGCCAGCGCCACGCAAAAGGCCAATCGGGGCCAGCCGTCCAGATTGTTGCACTCCGCTCGATTCCTAGCCGGTATCATCGCATTTCCCATTGCCGGGCTCCTCGTCGTCCTGGTCGACGGCGCAGTCCATTGGTTGTTCAACCGGCAGTTCGCCTGGGGCATCGTTGCTTTTCTCGCAGGCACCGTTCTCTCGCTGATTTTCGGCCGCGCGTTTGACTTTCTCAATTACTCTACCCTCCAGAATACTTACAGAGCCCGGATCAGCCGCGTCTTTCTGGGTGCATCCAATCCTGCCCGAATCTCCGGCGACGCCTCTGAAGTTGGGCGCGACGTTCAACTTGTCCACCCCGACGATGACGTCGCCTTTTCCGACTATCATCCGGAGGCGAATGGCGGCCCGGTTCATCTGATCGGGCTCTGCGTAAACGAAACCGTCGACTCTGTCTCACCTCGCGGCGTTCGCGCGTGGAAAGGCTTGCCGATGTGCGTCGGTCCGTGCGGCGTTAGTGTCGGTCGAAAGTATCATGCTACCTGGGTTCCACCCCCGCCCGTCAACAAACTCCCCTGCTTAATGAGACTTCGCCAGCTGCTCGACGGATTCGATACGCCTTCCAAGAACGTTAAGACCGCTCTCCGCGCCGTGCCGGTTTCGGGCGAGGTATTCCACGTTTTTCAGGGCAAGACCGACTCGCCCGTTTGTGTGGAATCACTCCGCTTGAGCGGATGGATCGCCACTTCGGCGGCGGCATTTGGCACGGGCAGCGGACGCGCCACCAGTCTTCCGATATCGCTTCTCCTTGGTCTCGTGAACCTCCGGCTCGGCTATTGGTGGAATAGCGGACTTAACGCCTCGGATCGTCCAGGTCGCTACCTCGCAGGCTTCTGGCGGAAACTCAAAACACAACCCGTCGCGTTCTTCAAAATGCAGAGTTTGCTCATTTCGGATATTCTCGGACGCATCCTGGGACCTGCCCATCGCTTTTGGAATATCAGCGACGGCGGCCACTTCGATGGCACTGGAATATACGAACTGCTGAGGCGACGGGTCCCGTTCGTCATTGCCGCTGACGGCAGCGAAGATGCGTCATTCGATTTTAATGACGTGGCGGGGTTGGTGCGCCAAGCCCGCATCGACTTTGGGGCAAAAGTGGAATTTGTGGATCCCGTCGCCGTCGTCGGCAAACTTCCGGCGTGGATCCTGGGTTGGTTGTCTCACCCCGACAAGACGCTCGGTTCCCTCCGGGAGATCGGTCAACCCAATCGGACGCACGCCGCGCTGGCACAGGTTACTTATGATGGGGATCAAGAGCCGGCAACCTGGATCGTTCTGTTAAAAGCCAGCGTCACCGGCGACGAATCGTTCGACGTTACCTCTTACAAGAGAAGCAACCCCGCTTTTCCGAGCGAGCCCACGACCGGCCAGTTCTTCAACGAAGCCCAATGGGAAAGCTACCGGGCCTTAGGAGAACACATTGGAGAGACAGTTCTTACGTTATCGCCGTGAAGCATCGTGCAAATTACAAATCTATTAGGTTGCCGGAGGATGATCCAATCGACTACGATTCGTTCCTGGCGGCGAGGAGCCCTGGAAGCAACGTGAAAAAATTCAGTCGATTCACGGCAGCAGGAATCTACGGGTTTACGGTCCTCTCCGGTCTCGCTGGCTGTTCGAGGCAAAACATTGTCGACGAGGCGAAGGCTTCCGGGAAGACGCCCGCGGATTTCCCGGAAATTACGGCAGACGTTTTTGAACCGATGGACGGTGGTATCCAGCTCTCTCCTGAAGAAATCATGGGACGCAATGCGTGGATCCTCTGGAGCGCAGGCAACGATCATTTCTGGAACGGGGTCGCGCAAGATAGTTTTGGGTTAATGGATCTGTTAAAGATGCTCGACAACCGAAAATACGCGCGTGGCGAGCGGTTCAATACTTTGGGTTTGATCAATGAACCGGGATTCCGGCCTCCAGCGAGCCCGGACGAGTTTGGATTGATGCTGGACGAACAAACCGCGTCCGAACCCGCTGGCATCGATGAGAAGATTTATGGCAAACCTTCGGGAGTGATAGGCTTCCGGCTTTTTGCGAACCCGGATTTCAACTCGGAAGCGCGCCGGAAATGGGACGCTAATCGGTTCATGAACGATGCGACCTATTACAACGACAACCATCTGGTGCGGCCTTATCGCGTCGGGGTGGCCTGTGCAAGCTGCCATGTTGCTCCGAATCCCGATAAACCGCCCGCCGATCCGAACAATCCGGGCTGGGAAAATCTGGCTTCGGCAATAGGCAACCAATACATCAACGAAGGGAAAGTCTTCGCCTGCAACGTGGAAAAGGGCGGATTCTTTTATGAGGAACTGGCGGCGCAACCGCGCGGCACTTCCGACACGTCCCGCATCGCGACCGACCACATCAACAATCCGAGCGCGATCAATTCCATCTTCATGCTTGCGGAGCGCGAGCGAATCGCCGCAACCGAAACCTTGGGTCCCCACTTGCTGGCCTCGCTTGGGCAAAAGCACGAAATGCCAGTGCCGCACATATTAAAGGACGGCGCGGATTCGGTCGGTGTTCCGGGCGCGGCACTTCGCGTTTACGTAAACATCGGCATGTTTTCGGAATACTGGGTGACACGTCACAATCGGTTGATCGGTCTCACTCCACAGCAACCTTTCGAAACGGCGTATGCGGAGGAGAACTCTGTTTTCTGGCGGGCGACCGAGCAGCGAGTCGGTCACATCGCGGCCTTTTTCCGTAAGCTCCAGCCTTTTCATCTGGCCGACGCACCCGGCGGCAAAGAATTCGTCACGAGCGATGAGACAGTCATGACCCGCGGCAAGCGGGTTTTCGCCGAGAACTGCGCCTCCTGTCATTCCAGCAAGCAACCGCCGCCGTCCGTCGATCCTCGCTCCGATGAAGGGAAAGCATGGTTCCGTGCAGCCGTGATGAAACCGGATTTTCTGCGGGACAATTTTCTCTCAAACGACCGGCGCTACCCTCTCACAACCATTGGAACGAACTCCGCGCGAGCTTTCGGCACGAACGCAAAGGCAGGACATATCTGGGATAATTTTTCCTCGCAGACCTACAAGGACCTTGCTCCACCCGGTGAGATGGATTTTTATAACCCGTTTGACCCGGCGAAGCCGATCAAGTTCAAGCCGAAGGAGAAAAATACCGGACCGGGATACTACCGGGTGCCTTCGTTGATCAGCGTCTGGAGTTCCGCGCCGTTTTTTCACAATAATTCTCTGGGCAAATTTAGCGGCGATCCGTCGGTGCCAGGGCGCATGGCGGCGTTTGACGACGCGGCTGAGAAGCTCCTCTGGCCTGAGAAGCGATTGCGCACGGATTCGATCTCGCGCACTCAGGAAGATTGTACCTTGCACTTGCGTAAGGAGTTTGTTCCCGAGCCGCTCCGGGCGCTGGCCGGCGCCGATGGCTATCTGAAAATCGGTCCCATCCCCAAGGGGATGCCGATTAACTTGATTGCGAACCTCGACCCGGATCAATCGCAACAGGTCGGTCTCGCGTTAAAATTAAGCAAGGCGCTGCTGACAATTCACGCGGGCAATTTTTCGCCTGAAGCTTCTGCGAAAGAATTGCTTAAGGCTGTACCCGAGTTGCTGGAGGCAAATAAGTGCCCGGATTTTATTGAAGACGAGGGGCACTACTTTGGGACGAATCTTTCCGACGCCGATAAACGGGCGCTGATCGAATTCATGAAGACTTTTTGAACGGTCTCTGAATCTTCAACCGGAGAATAATATGACTGACAATAATCCCTCGATTACGGATCCCGAGGAGTTTCTGAAACTTTCCTCGGAGCAACTCGACAACGTTTTTAGAAATGCGCCCGCCGGCACGATACCGACCGGACAGGGCGATGGCACGGCGATCATTGCGCCAGGCACTGTCGTGTCGGATACCATCGCAAAATTCGTTCATATCTTTACATGGAAAGGCAAGGTCTTTGTGCCCGATGCGGTCGATCCACAGCGCGCAACGTTAAAAAATCGTATTCTCCCGCTCGGAACGAAGGCAATCGTCGCGGAAGTCTACCGCAATCCGAGCTGGCTCGACGAAAAAGAGTGCATCGTGCTTGATTACTCGCAGACTTCTATCGTGGCGCAGTGGATTCGGGACGAGATTCGCGAGGTAAGCCCGGGTTTGTATCTGGGGCTCGTCTATTGGGGTAAGGAGAAGCCGGATGCACACAGACTCATCCATTTCTCCCTGAAATTCTAACGGCGGAAGGAGTGCGGCACCTGGAGAAGCGCCGGCCGGAGCTTCAAAATCAACCGGCGCTAAGGACCCATGCAAGAAATTGATTCAAATGTCAGCCGGCCTTTGCCGCCACCGAATACGGGATCGGCGCTGTTGAACTCGATCAGCGACTTCTTCACCTTCCTGTTACACTTTGAACGGAGGTTTGATCCTTGGATTCGCCCGCCGTTCGATGCGCTGCTACGGGATCCCATTGCACGTTGGACCACTGCATTGATCAATATGCGCCGGCCGAACGAAGGGCTGAAGATTGCTGAGGAAAAGCTGTTTCCTGGTGAGGAAGAGTTTCTTGACTCCATCATCTCAAGTTTTGAGAAGCAGATGAGAGAGCTGTGGAAACCTGGCGGCTTTGAGCGAGGCGGGAACACCAAAACGCACGGGATCGTGCGGGGCGAGTACATTGTGCACGACTACCTGCCTCCGGAGTTCCGGCACGGCATTTATGCGAAGGGCCAGACATTTCCCGCATGGGTGCGCTTCTCCGGTCCGGGTCCCTATATCACACCGGATATCGACGATGTGGGTTTTATGAGCATCAGCATTAAGCTTATGGGTGTTCCCGGGCCGAAGCTGATAGAGGAGGAGAAATTCACCCTCGATATGTTCGGTGTTTCCACGCCGACCTTCGTGACACCGGATACGAAGGCGAACGCACAGTTGCAAAAAGAAAGTGTTAAGAACGCACAGATATTCTACTTCCTGAATTTTAAGCGTTCGCACGTCCTCGACCTCATCATGCAGTCGCTCTGGATAAAGACTCAGAGCAGTCCGTTTGAAGCGCCCTATTTCAGTTGCGTTCCCTACCTCCTGGGAGAAGGCCGGGCGATGCAATATTCGGTGTGGCCAAAAACAAAGAAACGGACGCCAATTCCGCGGCTGCCTTTCCGCCCGCCGGATGATTATCTGCGACGCGCGATGGTGGCTTCCTTGGCGGAGGGGGATGTCGATTTTGACATTCGTATGCAATTGCAGACCGATCCCCATCTTATGCCGATCGAGAACAATGCGGTGCTCTGGCCGGAGAACCTGTCGCCTCGGGTCCCGGTGGCAACCCTACGTCTCCCGAGACAGAAATTCGATTCTCCAGCCCAGATGGCTTTCGAGAAACGGCTCTCGTACAATCCGTGGCACACGATCGCCGAGCATCGTCCTCTGGGCAATCAAAGCCGTGCCCGATGCCGGATGTATCTGGTTCTTTCGGGACTGCGGCATTCGATGAACGCGATCCCGCACTACGAGCCGACGGGAGACGAGGTGTTCGAATAGCTTAAAGAAAGCCATGACACCGCAATCAAGCTTCATGGTGCTGGCACCCATCCTCCGGTCGCGTGAGGAAGAATTACGGGGGTTGCTCGCATCCATGAACGAAGGACCAGGCCGCGTGAATACGAACAACGCGGTGATCCCGTTTTCGAAGCTCGAAAACCTTCATTTTGCCCGCCTGCTCATTCTCGATGACAAAACGACCGGAGACGTGCGCGTCTACGGTTTACAGCGCGAGCCCTATCCGCTTTACCTGGCGTTTCTCGGCGACATGGACGGCGACGAAAACAGGTTCCTGAACGATTTGGTGAAGGTCGCGGCGAATGGTTTGCGCAAGCTCTTTTCCTGCTGCGAAAAATTTGGGGCGAACACCGACCTGCTGAATTGGATGAAAGAACACCGCAAATCTTCGATTGCGAACTATGTGAACTGGCCTGGACGGACAGTCCGCCGCATCCGCGAAGAAGCAGCGCTAAAAGAAGCACTCGAGAGTTATCTCAACAAGGACTCTTCGCTCCGGGACATGTCTCCGCGGGGGATTCATGCGAAGTTGGCGCAGCTCATCAACGAGGAAAAGACTTCCGGACGCCTGAGGCTATCGGACGAAAGCCCCACTCCGCCCGGATGGTGGATTCGCAATCTGTTGCACTTGGTGGCCACGCCGTTGCTGGTTTTGCTCCTGTCCCCTCTGCTGGTCGTGATCGCGCCATTCTATCTCATCCGTCTGCGCAAGCTGGAGAAAACCGACCCTGAATTATGTCCGGCCGTCGACCAGGCATACACCGAAGAACTTTCGCGCGGGGAAGATCACTATGTCACGAATCAATTCAGCGCGATGGGCAGCCTGAAGCCGGGGCTGGTGCGATTGCTAACGACTATCGGAGTGCTAAGCACCGTCAATTATGCGGCGCGGCACATCGTACGCCCCGGGCGGCTGGGGCGCATTCGCACCATCCACTTCGCGCGGTGGGTTTTTCTCGATGGCACAAAGCGAATGATCTTTTGCAGCAACTACGACGGGAGCGTCGAGAGTTACATGGACGATTTTATCAACAAAACGGGCTTCGGACTGAACGCTGTTTTCGGCAACGGTATCGGCTATCCCACGACCAATTGGCTCGTCCTGGACGGATGCGGCGACGAGCGGAAGTATGTAGAATTCCTTCGGCGCCACACGCTGCCGACGCAAGTCTGGTATAAAGCCTATCCTGGACTGACCGCGATCGATCTGGAAAGGAATGGGCGCATTCGCAAAGGGCTGGAAGTCTTGTCGTTGAGCGATCAAGAGGCGAGCAAATGGGTCGCGTTACTATGAGCGAATTCGATTACGCGGACGTGCAGGGTTTGGTGCGCTTTGGATACAAAAAAATGACCAAAGCCTCATATTCACTGCTGCGCGTGAAGGACGTGGTAGCGGCCCGGGTCTGGCTGCGCTCGGCTCCGGTCACCAGTGCGGTGGAGATGAATCCGCCGCCGACGACGGCCTTGCATGTTGCATTTACCGCTCCTGGTCTTGGAGCCCTGGGTGTATCGGAGTCGGTGATCGCGCAATTCTCGCACGAGTTTCGAGCCGGCATGGCACAAGAGAGTCGTTCGCGGCAATTGGGAGATGTGGAAGCCAACGCGCCCGAACATTGGAATTGGGGTGGCCCGGAGCGCGCACCGCATCTGGTGGTCATGTTTTTTGGCGAGCCTGGGCCCTTCGAAGCCTTCGTGCAAACTTCGAAAGGCCCGTCCTGGTATGACGCGTTCGAGACACTGCTTTGTCTTGAAACCAGTGATTTCGGCGGAGTGGAAGCATTCGGCTTTACGGACGGTATCAGTCAGCCAGAGATAGACTGGAACCAAAAACGCACAGTTCCGTGCACTCAACTTGACTATAGCAACATCGTCTCGCTTGGTGAGTTTCTGCTGGGGTATCGCAATGAATACGGCAAATATACGGATCGGCCATTGCTCGACGCCAGCGTCGAGCTGCCCGCGGCGGAAGATGCGCCGGGCAAAAAGGACCTTGGCCGAAACGGGACCTATCTGGTGATGCGCCAATTGCAGCAAGACGCGCGCATGTTTTGGCAGTTCGCCAAGCAGCAGGCCGACGGCGATACCGCGAAGGCGGAGAAGTTAGCCGCGGCGATGGTCGGCCGGACGAGAGCAGGGGATCCACTGGAGCCAATTCAGGAACAACCGATTCCCGGCATCGAGGCGAAGCCGGGACAAAAGGAACAGAACCGGTTTACATTCGATCAAGACCCGGCGGGCAGTCGCTGTCCCTTTGGCACCCACGTGCGCCGCGCAAATCCACGCAATACGGACTTTCCTAACCGGCCACGCAACGTATTGACCAAACTGATCACGATGCTGGGATTCGGTCCAAAGGGTTTCCGCGACGACCTGACGTCCTCCGTTCGCTTCCATCGCATAGTGCGACGCGGCCGGGAATACGGAACTCAGTTGAAGCCGGAGAAGGCGCTCGCTCCCGCGCCAGCCGGTGATTCAAACCCGGAATGCGGATTGCACTTCATTTGTCTGAACGCAAACATCTCGCGCCAATTCGAGTTTCTGCAAAACGCATGGATAAACAGCACCAAGTTTTCCGGCTTGACGGGTGAAAGCGATCCACTGCTCGGCAACCGCGTGGTGATCCCCGGCTGCCCCGTCACCAGTGACTTCACTATGCAGAATAGCGGCGGGTTACGGCGCCGGGTTTCGGGAATGCCTCAGTTCATCAAGGTGCGCGGCGGCGCCTACTTTTTCATGCCGGGGATCAAGGCGCTGCGCTACTTCGGGCAGCCCGGAACCAGCCCGGGCACCTCGCTTTTCAAACCAGAGTAACAGTTCCGACTCGCTCCAAGCACTCGATTAAGACTTTCTGCCTGCGGCCAGACGGGCTTGCGTATCCCGACGGCTGGCTCTACGTGTGATTTGCGCGAGTCTTGTCGCATTTTCTTTTTTGTTTGCCATGCAACTGACTGTATAAGAAGACTTTAAACAGATTTCAGATTTCAGGAATATGGCTACAAACGCACTTTGAGATAGTCGAGAATTGTTTGCTGGTCGGGTTCAGGCGTGGTGACTTTCTCGAACTCCACAGAGCCCATCGCGATCTTGTCGCGACGGATCGCCACCAGGCGCTCAATGACGTTGCGCACTGTCCATTGTCGATCT
>Ga0209656_10000480_pt1 | contig 26287 bp, 22 predicted proteins | sample BogFormECP12_OM2_FD_188239 | JGI IMG/M metagenome (GOLD analysis project Ga0209656, IMG submission 188239) | Bog forest soil microbial communities from Calvert Island, British Columbia, Canada - ECP12_OM2 (SPAdes) (version 2) | ecosystem: Environmental > Aquatic > Freshwater > Wetlands > Bog ...
ACCCATCCCGAACCCGGAAGCTAAGCCTGCCAGCGCCGATGATACTACCCAACCCGGGTGGAAAAGTAGGACACCGCCGAACACACACCCAAAAAAGGGCACCCCACAAAGGTGCCCTTTTTTGCATTTCCAGACCCCTAGTCGAAAAGCGTCAAATTCCCCGAATGCACAGTCTTTTCCATTTCGAGCAGCGACCGTTTTCGATCGAGTCCGCCGCCGTACCCGGTAAGGCTTCCGTTTGCACCGATTACTCGGTGGCACGGGACGATGATGGCGATCGGATTGTGTCCATTTGCCAACCCGACGGCGCGAGCGGCGCCGGATGCGCCGATCTGTTCTGCGATCTGTCCGTACGATCGAGTTTCCCCGTACGGAATCGTCAGCAGCGCCTGCCAAACCCGCCGCTGAAACTCGCTACCCACCATGTTGAGCTCGAGATCGAAATCGGTGCGCCTGCCGGCGAAGTACGCGTCGAGCTGGTCGACCGCATCGGGAAAAGACCGGTCGTCGCGCACCCAATCCGCACGGTCCGGTTCGTAACTTTGGTTCAACATGCGCAGGTTCGTCAGCACCCGGCCGCGCCCGGCCAGTGCCAACGGACCGATCGGGCTGTCAATTGTGCGGTAGTGGATCATGCGATCTCCTTGGATGGCCAGTGGTTCACCGGATGCTCCAGCGTGGTCCAGAGATGCTGCGTGGCATAGGAACGCCACGGGCGCCACGGGCTGCTTCGTGCATCCAATGCCCGCTGAGCGGTGGGCAAGCCCAATTGTTGTGCAGCCAAGCGCAATCCGAGGTCGCTGACGGGGAAGGCATCGGGATCTCCCAGGCCGCGCATGGCGATCACCTCTGCGGTCCACGGTCCGATGCCGGGCAGGGCCAGCAACTGCTGACGGGCCGCGTCCCAGTCGCAGCCGGTGTCCAGGACCAAACGCCCATCGGCCAGCCCGGCGAGCAAGGCGGTCAGGCTCCGCCGGCGTGCCGCCGGGACGGCCAGATGGGCCGGATCGATGTCGGCGAGCTGCTCGACCGACGGAAAGGTGTGCGTCAGTGCGCCGTCGGCGTCGTGGACCGGCTGCCCATAGGCGAGAACCAGCCTGCTCGCGTGCGTCCGCGCGGCCTTGGTCGATACCTGTTGACCCAGCACTGCGCGCACGGTGAGTTCGGCCTCGTCGACGGTCCGGGGTATCCGCTGCCCCGGCGCCTTGGCGACCACAGGGGCCAGCGCCGGATCGGATTGCAACACCTCGATCACCGCCTCGGGATCGGCGTCGAGGTCGAGTAGCCGCCTGCAACGCGAGATCGCGGTGGTCAGGTCGCGGAAGTCATCCAGGACCAGCAGGCAGCGAACGTGATCGGGCGCCGGTGTCAGGCTGACAGTGCCGTTTCCGGACGGCAGCCGGAGGGTGCGGCGATAGGTGCTATCGCGCACCTCCTCGCATCCGGGCACCACGCCGGCGGCCAGATGGCCGAAGACGCCCTCGTAGGCGAACGGCGCCCGTACCGGCAGGCGCAGCGAGACCGTCCCCGGTGACGTGGCGTCGCGCCCGAACCGTGCGGCCGCGCGTTTGCGCAACTGCGTCGGCGTGCTGTCGCACACCAAGCGCAGCGTGTCGTTGAACTGGCGGATGCTGGAAAAGCCTGCGGCAAAAGCGACTTCGCCGAAGGGCAGGTCGGTTGTCTCGATCAGCACCCGCGCGGTCTGCGTGCGCTGCGCACGGGCCAGGGCAAGCGGACCGGCACCGGTCTCGGCCTGCAGTAGCCGCTCGAGCTGACGTGTGGTGTAGCCGAGGCGGGCGGCAAGACCGGTGACGCCTTCACGGTCCACCGTGCCATCGGCGATCAGCCGCATGGCCCGGGCGACGAGGTCCCCGCGGATGTTCCACTCGGGCGAACCCGGCGACGCGTCCGGGCGGCAGCGCTTGCACGCGCGAAAACCGGCGCGTTGTGCAGCGGCCGCCGTCGGATAAAACCGGACATTGCGGGCGAACGGTGGCCGGACCGGACAGCTGGGGCGGCAATATATCCCGGTCGTCAGCACCGCGGTGACGAACCAGCCGTCGAACCGCGCGTCCTTGGATTGCACCGCTCGGTAGCAGCGGTCGAAGTCTTCATGCACAGTTCGACAATTACACCCGACCACTGACATTACTGGCGGAAAACCGACATCGTCGTGGCATCCTGGTGGTCTCGCGGCCCGTATGTGCTGTTAGAGAGCACTTTCGGGTGCCGAATGCGTGTGCGACTGGCCCTCCGGTGACCACATTTTGGCCACATTCTCTGCCACCGATTCAAGGTCGGATTCGAACAGATCGGCGTACACGTCGAGTGTCATGGCTGCCCAAGCGTGGCCGAGCATCCGCTGGACGACCTTCGGGTTGGCGCCGGCGCTGATCGCTAACGAGGCCGCTGTGTGGCGGAGGTCGTGCGGCGTCACGCGTGGAAACGTCGGGTCGGCCTTCTGGCAACGTGCCACCGCCATCGCGAGCCACGATGTTTTCCTCGCGGCCCTTCCCTTCGCACGCGTGGGCCAGTTCGTCGATAACGAACGTCGGGAGTGCCACGCTGCGGTTCTTGTGGCTCTTGAGTGAGCCGACGACAAACTCGCCACCCACCTTGACCGCGTTGCGGCGCAGTTCGATACGCCAGAAACCTGGCGACGTGGAAACCCAGGAGAACGCGCATCGAGAAAGCCGTTGAGTGGTGATCAGGATCTCTCGGTGCTGAATCGCTTCGTGTGCAGGCCGAACCGTGCAACCGCACTGCCGCCCCCTTGTCGGAAGCGTCGCTATAGCGGCAGTGGGCCTATGGAGGCTTCTCCAGTGAGTGGGATCACCGTGTAGTGGTCGCGTTGGGGAGGGCCAAGACCGGTTATGAACGCGGTGTGCACGGTGGTGATCAATTCCGTTTCTATCGTCGTCGATTGCCCGGGAACGAGCACAACGGTCGGCACCAACAGCGTCGCCGTCGTCGAACCGAGGTCCGCGGTTAGTTGAAGAGTCACCGTGACACACGTGCCGAGATTGGCGACACCGACGACGTCGGCCTGCTTGCCCCGAAATGCCTTTGATTGGTGGCGGTCTGAATACGTCAGGATAACCGGGCCCTCTTTTGTGAGCGGTCCGGCGCCGTCGGGATAGTAGCTGATTTGGATGCTGTAGCCGCGCAGATGATATTGGTTGGGCGAGCTATCGCTGGCGGCCCCGGTTGGCGCGGTGGGCGCTGATTTTCGTGTTGCCATCTCAAACTCCTCCTGGTGTTTGGTCGATCATCTGGTTGCCGTCCGCAACGTTTCCGATGACAAGACCAAAGCTAGTGACAGCGGTGCGGCTGCAGCGCGCCCCGCGCCGTCCTCGTATCGGGATTTCGCCGCATCACGAATCGCACACCCGGCCGAGACAGGGGGCAAGGCCCCGGTCCGCTCAGCGGACCAAGCGCTGCGTCATCGTTCGCACGGACCAAAACGGCCGACGAGATCCTCGACCGACGCACCGCGTAATCTAACCCGCGCGAAGCGTCTGGATAGCCGCCGGCAACCTTAGCGGTGAGCGCGCGTGCGAACGGCAGAGGAGCTCCCACCGGCAAGCCTCAACCACCCCGCCGATGTTGGCACCAGTAGTCGGATTACTGCTCTTTTCGCCGTGGCTATCTCCGTGTCCACTGCCGCCTCCTCGCCGAGCCGGCCGCGGTGCTTCAGGCGCTCATCGAGCAACTCGTCGACCTGACGACTCGATGGCTCGCCGCCGTGCTCGCGGATCGACCATCGCACCGCGGTCAGTAGCCGCAGTTCGGAGTCGATGGTTTCAAGGTCGCGCATAGCCGGTGAGCGTGCCCGCAGCCGCCGCGCTGCCCCACTCGCCCCGTCCTCAAGCCGCTGAAGCGGGGCCAACTGATCGAACTCGCGGAGGCATTCGTCAGTCGACGCCACCCAAACGCTGTGGAGTCGTGCCCGGCCCTTTTGGTAGCGACGATTCGGCGCGCTTTAGATAAATCTCTAGCTCAGCCAAGCTGATTCGGCCCGCGTCGAAATCGGTGAGTTTGGAATCAATCTCGCTCGCGAGATCCTTAACCGCGCCCGCTCCGGCGACCGTGGCCGATCCGGCTGCTTTCGTTGGTTGCCTAACGGCTGGCATCGCGGGTTGCACTGTCCGGTGCTCCGAGCAGCGCCAGCAGTCGTAGCTCGCATCGGGTTGGGGTACGTCGTTTTCCGCGCCACATCTAGGACATATAAATCGTCGCCGGCCTGGTGCGATGGGCCTTGCGGGCGGCGCGTCATACAGCGGCTCTCTGGACTGCGCGACGGAGGCGGCTAAGGCTCCCAGCGGACCGAGGATCAGCACGGTGAGCCAAAAGAACATCACCGCCCTGTCTTTGGGGGCGACGAGGCCGGCCACGAAAGCGCTCACAAGCCACACCACCACGATAATGATTACCCAGGCGAGACTAAGCCCGGCCAAGACAGCGTCGCTGGGTTGGTCATTGCTCATGGCCTGAAATCATGCCGATGATTAGCGGTCGGCGGTGGTGTTTCTTGCCATACGACTCCTACGGGATAGAACAGTCACAGCCGGTCGTTTGCCAGGTCGTAGTGCATGCCGAGCGGTTCTAGAGCCGAGTGGCCTCACCTATGCGATTTTGTAGCTTTTGTGGTCCCCTGGACGCTGGCCGAGCTGTCAGCTTTCGGTCAGCGTGTTGCGCTCGTCGAGAAGTTCGTACATCAATCTGGCGGGTTGTCGGTGCCTGACACGGGGTAGTCACCATGCGAGACCACAACAGAGGGAGGACCGGCCATGAGTGGCTCCGATAAGGCCAGGAACAAGGCGCAGCGGTTGAAGGGCGCAGTCAAGGAGGTGGTCGGTCGAGCAACCGGAGACGTCGCACTCGAACGGCAGGGCAGGCAGGACCAGCGCGTGTCTCATCTGAAAGACGCTGGCGAAAAGGTCAAAGACGCGTTCCGGCCCAGGGGTACGCGCGCGCGTCAGACACGCCGGCGCCAGACATAAGCAGATCTCCGTTAAAGCAGCGCCACTGCGCTATCTGACAGGGCGCTGGCGATCGCGGTTATTCCGAGGATTTCGAGGGAGCAGATTGTGGCCACACGGTGGCCACAATCTGCTCTAAATGGGGTTATTTACGGAGATCCTGTGTGATGTCGTTGTCGCGGTTCAGATAGGGTGCGCGCCGCTGACCAGTACCGCTGAAAATGACTGGCGGAAAACCGACATCGTCGTGGCTCAGCGACGCGACCGGCTAAACGGGTGCGGCCAGCCGTGTCGGCTGGCCGTGGCCGCGCAACGTCACCGTCTCGCCCAAAGACCAACGGGCCCGCTCGTTTTCACTGGCGGCGTTGACGACGTCCGAGGATGCCAAAAGTCGGCCGGGCTGGTCCTTGGCCAGCTCGCACAGCCGGGCGGCTTCGTTGACCGGCTCGCCGATCACCGTGTATTCGAACCGCTCTTTGGCACCGACATTCCCGGCGACGGCCTTCCCGGCCGTGACCCCGATACCGGCCGGGCAGTCGGGTACCTCGCTGGCGAGTCGACTCGCGATGGCGCGCGCGGCGGCCAGCGCGTGGTCCTCCGGCCGGTCGAGCCGGTTGGGTGCGCCGAATACTGCCAGCACCGCATCGCCCTCGAATTTGTTGACCAGTCCGCGATTGCGATCCACCTCCTCGACGATCACCGCGAAGAAGCGGTTCAGCAGCTGCACAACTTCTGCTGCGGGGCGGCTCGTCACCAACCGCGTCGATCCGACGATATCGACGAAAACCACTGCGACATAGCGTTCTTCGCCTCCGAGTTTCGGTTTCTCCCGCTCGGCCGCGGCGGCGACTTCGCGTCCGACGTGACGGCCGAACAGATCGCGCACCCGTTCGCGCTCGCGCAGGCCGTCGACCATCGAGTTGAAACCACGCTGCAGCTCGCCGAGCTCTGTGCCGTCGAAGACCACCAGATCGCCTCGCAGATCGCCCTGTTCGACACGCCGCAGCGCCGCTCGCACCGCCCGCACCGGCGTCGCGGTCAGCCACGACAGGATCCACATCAAAAGAAACCCGAAGATCAGCGTTGCGGACGAGATGATTAGCACTGCCACCGCCAGCTGGGTCTCGCTGAGATTGCCCAGCGTCAAAGCGAAGAATGCGGTAATCGCGATGCCTAGAACCGGGACGCCGGAACCCAGGAACCAGACGGTCAGAGTCCGGCCCATGATGCCGGGCGCCAACCGTCGCGGTGCCCGGCCCGCCTCAAGAGCCTGAGCGGCGACCGGGCGTAGCGCGAACTCCGTAAACAGGTACGAGGCAGTGGCCACCAGAATGCCGACGATGCTCACCGAGAAACCCACGATCGGGATGAACGTGCTGTCGGCCAGCCCGTAGAGAGTGGTCAACAACGCCGCCCCGAGCCCCCACAAGATGAGCACGCCGAGCGCTAACCAGAACGGAGCCATGAACGTGCTGCGCTCGTCTGCGGAGGTGGGCTGGCGCTCCTCAATTGCCCACCGAAGTGCCATTGTCAGCCGACGGGTGATGAGGTAGGTCCCGAGCGCCAGCGCGACCGCAATGTAAGCGGGCGTGACCCCGAAGGTGATCCACAGCGGTGCGTCGCTGAAGATGCTGGGCGACGGGAAGGCAGTGGTCAGCAGCAGAGTCGCGACGCCGATGCCGATGAGGTTGGTCGCGAGGATAAAGACCGTGATGATGATCTGGATGCGTACCCGGCGACGGGCCTGGCTTTCGGAGACCCGCCCGAGCAGCCAGGACCCGTATGCCGGGGTCTCTGGCAACCGACCGCTCTGTCGGGTGACTATTTCCAGCAGCCGGCCCAGCCGTTGCGCGATCGTTCGTGTGGCCATCATCGTGGCGTCAGCCTAATTCGTCTGGTGGCTCGCGCTTAAGGTGAGTCGCGTGCGTCTCGTCATCGCCCAGTGCACGGTCGACTACCTCGGCCGACTCACCGCTCATCTGCCGTCGGCCCGCCGGCTGCTGCTGGTCAAGGCGGACGGCTCCGTGAGCGTGCACGCCGACGACCGCGCCTACAAGCCGCTGAACTGGATGAGTCCACCGTGTTGGCTGACCGAAGAGGCCGACGGCGCACTGCCGGTGTGGGTGGTGGAAAACAAGGCCGGCGAGCAACTGCGCATCACCATCGAGGACATCGAGCACGACTCCAGCCATGACCTAGGGGTCGATCCCGGGCTGGTCAAGGACGGCGTCGAGGCCCACCTGCAAGCGTTGCTCGCCGAGCACGTGGAGCTGCTCGGTGCCGGGTATACGTTGGTGCGCCGCGAGTACATGACGGCGATCGGGCCGGTCGACCTGCTTTGCCGCGACGAAGAGGGCCGCTCGGTCGCGGTGGAGATCAAACGCCGCGGTGAGATCGACGGCGTCGAGCAGCTCACCCGCTACCTCGAGTTGCTCAACCGCGACAGCGTGCTCGCGCCGGTGCGTGGGGTATTCGCCGCGCAGCAGATCAAGCCGCAGGCAAAAACCTTGGCCGCTGATCGCGGAATCCGTTGTCTGACATTGGATTACGACAAGATGCGCGGGATGGATTCCGGCGAGTATCGGCTGTTCTGACGCCTAACTAGACTGGTGCGGTGCCTCGGCGCCGCACCCCACCGCGCAGGCAGCGGCCGCTCCGGCCGTTGCCTGGGCAACGCCGGGTGGAAACCGGGCCCGACGGCCACGACTACGAAGTGCGACCAGTTGCCGCCGCGCGGGCGGCCAAGACGTATCGCTGCCCGGGCTGCGATCACGAAATCCGTTCTGGCACAGCGCATGTGGTCGTGTGGTTAGCAGATGCCGGTGAGGTCGCCGTCGACGACCGGCGGCATTGGCACACGCCGTGCTGGGCCAATCGGGCAAACCGCGGGCCGACCCGAAAGTGGTCGTAAAGAGATTTAGTGGTCAGCGTCCGAGTCGGCGGACGGTTCCACCAACTCGATCAGAACGCCACCGGCGTCCTTCGGGTGCACGAAGTTGATCCGGGAGTTCGCTGTGCCGCGTCGGGGCGCGTCGTAGAGCAGGCGGACACCCTGCTGGCGCAGCCGCTCGGTGAGGGTTTCGAGGTCGCTGACCCGGTAGGCCAGCTGCTGGATGCCGGGCCCACGCTTGTCGATGAATTTCGCGATCACCGAGGACTCGTCGACGGGGGCCATCAGCTGCACCTGCGCGCTGCCGACCGGCGCGCCGCGAACCGACAACATCGCCTCGCGAATGCCCTGATCGTCGTTGATTTCCTCGTGCAGCACGATCATGCCCAGGTGGTCGTGGTACCAGGCGATCGCGTCGTCGAGGTCGGGAACCGCAATACCGACATGGTCGACCGCCGTCACCAACGCGGTGGCAAGAACTAGACGGCCGTCAACTTGATCGGTGGTCATAACGTAACGGTAACCTGACGGGAAAGATTCTGCTTCGCCGATCCGCAAGATCGGCAGTTGAAGCCCCGCTCTGGAGGTAGTCATGACGACATCGGTGATCGTTGCTGGAGCACGCACCCCGGTTGGCAAGTTGATGGGTTCGCTGAAGGACTTCTCGGGCAGCGACCTGGGCGCCATCGCGATCGCCGGCGCGCTGGAAAAGGCCCATGTGCCCGCGTCGGCCGTCGAGTACGTGATCATGGGCCAGGTGCTGACGGCCGGGGCCGGTCAGTTGCCGGCACGCCAGGCGGCGGTGGCGGCCGGTATCGGCTGGGACGTCCCGGCGATGACCATCAATAAGATGTGTCTGTCCGGTATCGACGCCATCGCGCTCGCTGACCAGCTCATTCGCGCCGGTGAGTTCGACGTGGTGGTGGCCGGCGGCCAGGAGTCCATGACCAAGGCGCCGCACCTGCTGATGGACAGCCGCTCGGGCTACAAGTACGGCGACGTGACGGTTTTGGACCACATGGCGTACGACGGCCTGCACGACGTGTTCACCGATCAGCCGATGGGCGCGCTGACCGAGCAGCGCAACGACGTCGACAAGTTCACCCGTGCCGAACAGGACGAATTTGCTGCACAGTCGCACCAGAAGGCCGCCGCGGCATGGAAGGACGGCATCTTCGCCGACGAAGTCGTGCCGGTGACCATCCCGCAGCGCAAAGGCGATCCGTTGCAGTTCAACGAGGATGAAGGCATTCGCGCGAACACCACCGCCGAATCGCTGGGCGGGCTGAAGCCGGCGTTCCGTCGCGACGGCACCATCACGGCCGGATCGGCTTCGCAGATTTCCGACGGCGCGGCCGCGGTGGTCGTGATGAACAAGGACAAGGCCATAGAGCTCGGGTTGTCGTGGCTGGTCGAAATCGGCGCGCACGGCGTGGTGGCCGGCCCCGATTCGACGCTGCAGTCGCAGCCCGCCAACGCGATCAAAAAAGCTCTCGGCCGCGAAGGTATCTCCGTCGACCAACTCGACGTCGTGGAGATCAACGAGGCGTTTTCCGCGGTGGCGTTGGCCTCGACGCGGGAACTGGGCGTCGATCCCGACATCGTCAACGTCAACGGCGGTGCGATCGCCATCGGGCATCCAATCGGTATGTCCGGCGCAAGGATCGCGCTGCATGCGGCACTCGAGCTGTCGCGCCGGGGGTCCGGATACGGCGTCGCTGCGCTGTGTGGAGCCGGCGGACAGGGCGACGCGCTGATTCTGCGGGCCGGCTAGTTACTGGCTGGTAGCGGCAACGCGCCGTGTTCGGTTGCCGCGACGAAGTTGGTTGCTGGCATCGTGAGGCCGGGCAAAATTGACGCCTGATGTGATTTTGGTCATATCGCCACCGCATAGCGGCGTCTACGCCGCCGCAACCGGGTGGATCGGGCCCGAAGCGACGTGCCAAACTAAACGACGTGACCCGTCCGCGACCTCCGATCGGCCCTGCGATGGCCGGCGCGGTCGACCTGTCCGCCCTCAAGCAGAGCCCGCCCTCCAGCGATGCGGCCGCGGGGGGATCGGCGAACGCCGTCGGCACCGAGATCAACGAAGCCAACTTCGAAGAACAGGTGCTGCTTCGGTCCAACCAGGTGCCAGTGGTTGTGCTGTTGTGGTCGCCGCGCAGCGACGTTTGCCTCGAGTTGGCCGACATTCTGTCCGGCCTCGCGGCAGCCGATAACGGCAAGTGGTCGCTGGCGAGCGTCAACGTCGACGTGGTTCCCCGGGTGGCCCAGATATTCGGCGTCGAAGTCGTTCCGACCGTCGTGGCTTTGGCTGCGGGGCAGCCGCTTTCGAGCTTTCAGGGCGTGCAGCCGGCCGACCAGCTACGGCGGTGGGTGGACTCGCTGCTGTCGGCAACGTCGGGAAAGCTCGGCGGCGCAACGGATTCCGCGGAGCCCGAAGAGGTTGACCCGGCGCTCGCGCAGGCGCGCCAGCAGCTCCAGGACGGTGACTTCGCCGGCGCGTCCGACTCGTATCAGGCCATCCTGGACGACGATCCGAATCACGCCGAGGCCAAGGGTGCACTACGTCAGCTCGCCTTCCTGATGCGCGCCACCGCGCAGCATCCTGACGCGGTGGCGGCCGCCGATGCCGCTCCCGATGACATCGAGGCCGCGTTCGCCGCGGCCGACGTGCAGATCCTCAACCAGGATGTGCGGGGCGCCTTCGACCGGCTGGTCGCGTTGGTACGGCGGACGTCCGGTGACGAGCGGACTTCGGTGCGCACGCGGCTGATCGAGTTGTTCGAGATCTTCGACCCCGCCGACCCCGACGTCATTACCGCGCGGCGCAACCTTGCCAACGCGCTCTACTAGGCGCCTTCGGGCTCCAGCCATATCGCCGACGTGGGCGGCAACACCAGCACCGTGGAAGCCGGACGCCCATGCCACGGCTCATCGGTTGCCTCGACACCGCCGAGGTTGCCGATCCCGGTGCCGTTGTAGATGGTCGCATCGGTGTTGAGCACCTCACGCCATCGCCCCGCGCCGGGCAGGCCGAGCCGATAGCCGCTGTGCTCTGCACCGGAGAAATTGAACACGCAGGCCATCACCGAGCCGTCGCTGCCGTAGCGCAGGAAGCTCAGCACGTTGTTGGCGGAGTCGTTGGCGTCGATCCAGGAATAGCCATCGGGCCTGCTGTCCTGGCTCCACAGCGCCGGGCTGCCGCGGTAGATCTTGTTGAGGTCGTTGACCAGGCGTGAGATCCCGCCGGAGAAGCTGTTCTCGTCGAGTTGGAACCAGTCCAGACCGCGTTCCTCGGACCACTCGGCGCGCTGCCCGAATTCCTGACCCATGAACAGCAGCTGTTTACCCGGGTGGGCCCACTGGTATGCCAGCAGGCTGCGCAACCCCGCCGCCTTGACGTGGTCGTTGCCCGGCATCCGCGACCACAGCGTGCCTTTGCCGTGCACCACCTCGTCGTGGCTGATCGGTAGGACGAAGTTCTCGCTGAACGCGTAGAGCATCGAGAAGGTGACCTGGTGGTGGTGGTAACTGCGGTGCACCGGATCATGCCTCATGTAGTCGAGGGTGTCGTGCATCCAGCCCATGTTCCACTTCATCGAAAAGCCCAGGCCGCCAACGCTGGTCGGTCTAGACACACCTGGCCACGACGTCGACTCCTCGGCGATGGTGACGATTCCCGGCGCCGCCTTGTGCGCGGTGGCGTTCATCTCCTGCAAGAACTGCACGGCTTCCAGATTCTCCCGGCCGCCGTAGGCGTTCGGTGTCCAGCCGCCGGCGGGGCGCGAATAGTCGAGATACAGCATCGACGCAACGGCGTCGACGCGCAGGCCGTCGATGTGGAATTCCTCCAGCCAGTACAGCGCATTGGCCACCAGGAAATTGCGCACCTCGGCGCGGCCGAAGTCGAACACGTAAGTGCCCCAGTCGAGTTGCTCCCCACGTTTGGGGTCGGAATGCTCGTAAAGCGCCGTGCCGTCGAAACGGCCCAACGCCCATGCGTCCTTGGGGAAGTGGGCAGGGACCCAGTCGACGATGACGCCGATTCCGGCCTGGTGCAGCGCGTCGACGAGTGCCCGGAATTCGTCCGGTGTGCCGAATCGGGAGGTTGGCGCGTAGTAGGACGTGACCTGATATCCCCAGGATCCGCCGAACGGGTGCTCTGCGACGGGCAGCAGCTCGACGTGGGTAAACCCGTGCGCCACTACATAATCCGTCAGCTCGCGGGCAAGGTCACGATAGGACAGGCCCAGGCGCCACGAGCCCAGGTGGACTTCGTAGGTGCTCATCGGCTGGAACACCGGATTGCGCTGGGCGCGGGCCGTCATCCAGTCGCCGTCACCCCAGCGGTAGTCGCTCACGTTCACCCGCGACGCCGTATGCGGCGGTACCTCGGTGGCGAATGCGAGGGGATCGGCCCGATCCGTGACAGAGCCGTCGGCGCCGTGCACCCGGAACTTGTACAGCCCATCGACCGGGAAATCTGGCCAGAACAACTCCCACACGCCCGAGGAGCCCAGTACCCGCAGCGGGGCATCGTTGCCGTTCCAGCCGTTGAACTCCGCGATCAGGCTGACGCCCTTGGCGTTGGGTGCCCAGACGGCGAACGAGACACCCTCGACCACGCCGTCGGCGGTTTTGAACGAACGCGGGTGCGCGCCCAGCACTTCCCACAGTCGTTCGTGACGTCCCTCGGCGAACAGATGCAGATCGACCTCGCCCAACGTCGGCAAAAAGCGGTAGGCGTCGGCGGCCGTGTGCCGGTCGGAGCCGTGGTAACTCACCTCGAGGCGGTAGTCGATGAGGTCGACGAACGGCAGCGCCACCGCGAACAATCCGGAGTCGATGTGCTGCAGCGGAAACCGGTCTTCGCCGACCAGTGCGACCACTTCGGTGGCGTGCGGCCGGAAGGCCCGGATGACCGTGTGGTCGCCGTACTCGTGGGCGCCCAGGACGCCGTGCGGATTGTGGTGCTCACCGGCCAGCAGGCGGGCCAAGTCGCGTGGATCGGGCGCCAGGTGTGTCCTGGCGAGTTGGTCGGTGGGCTTCATCGCGGCATCACCTCCGGCGCAGCAGCGTCATTCGGGATTCGGACGGTACGAGCGGCATGTTGATGATGTGAGCGACGGCGTGGCCAGGATTGATGCGCACGTAGTTGGCTGCTCCCCATTGGTATTCCTCGCCGGTTATCTCGTCGCGGACCCAGAACCGCTCATAGTGCTCCATACCCAATGCGGCCATGTCCAACCACAACGTCGCCTCTTCCGGCCCGAACGCGTTGAGTGTGACCACCACCAGCACGCAGTCGCCGGTGATCGGGTCGAACTTGCTGTAGGCCAGCAGAGCGTCGTTGTCGACACCGTGGAACGTGATGTTCCGGAGTTGGTGAAGAGCGGGATGGAGTCGACGAATGTTGTTCAGCCGCGAGATAAATGGCTCCAGCGACCGTCCCTCCGCCAGTGCGCCCGCGAAGTCGCGCGGCCGGAGTTGGTACTTCTCGGAGTCGAGATACTCCTCGCTGCCCTCCAACACCGCGACGTGCTCGAACAGTTCGTAACCGGAGTACACCCCCCAGCTCGGGCTCAGGGTCGACGCCAGCACCGCGCGGATCGCGAACATCCCCGGGCCATTGTGCTGCAGGACGGCATGCAGGATGTCCGGGGTGTTGACAAACAAATTGGGACGACGGAAGTCGGCGACCCAGGGGATCTCCTCGCCGAACTGGGTGAGCTCCCACTTCGACGTGCGCCAGGTGAAGTAGGTGTAGGACTGGGTGAAGCCCAGCTTGGCGAGCCCGAACTGGCGGGCCGGCGGTGTGAAGGCCTCGGACAAAAACAGCACATCGGGATCGATTGCTTTGACCTGACCGATCAGCCATGCCCAGAAGTCGGGCGGCTTGGTGTGCGGATTGTCGACCCGGAAAACCTTTACCCCGTGGTCCATCCAGTGCCGCACGACGCGCAGCACCTCGTCGTAGAGTCCGGCGGGGTCGTTGTCGAAGTTGATCGGGTAGATGTCCTGATACTTCTTCGGCGGGTTCTCCGCGTAGGCGATGGTGCCGTCGGGCAATTCGGTGAACCACTGGCGGTGTTGCCTGGCCCACGGGTGATCGGGCGCGCATTGCAACGCCAGATCCAGAGCCACCTCCATGTCCAGGTCGTGCACCGCCTCGACAAATTTGTCGAAGTCGCCGATTGTGCCGAGCCGCGGATGCACCGCGTCGTGGCCGCCTTCGTCGCTTCCGATCGCCCATGGCGATCCGACGTCACCGGGCACGGCGGTCGCGGTGTTGTTGCGACCCTTGCGGTGCACCTTGCCGATCGGGTGGATCGGCGGCAGGTACACCACGTCGAAGCCCATCTCCGCGATTCGCGGCAACGCCGCCGCCGCGGTGGCGAAGGTACCGTGCACCGGGTTTCCTTTGGTGTCCCAGCCGCCGGTCGAACGCGGGAACATCTCATACCACGAGCCGAACCGGGCCAGCGGCCGATCCACCCACACCCCGTATTGCTCGCCACGGGTGACCAGCTCGCGCAGCGGGTACTGCGTCAGGAGTTCGTCGACCTCGGGGGCCAGCGCCAGCGCGGCCCGGGATACCGGATCGCCCGGCGCCTTTAGGGCGGCGGCGGCGGCGCGCAGCGGTTCGCGCTGGCTCCGGGGAACACCGGTCGCGGCGCGCTCGAGCAGCTGCGCTCCCACCAGCAGGTCGTTGGACAGTTCGGTCTCGCCTTGGCCGGCTTCCAGCTTGGCCTCCACGGCGTGCCGCCAGGTGTGAATCGGGTCACCCCAGCCGTCCACCCGAAACGTCCACAACCCGACGCTGTCCGGGGTGAACTGACCGTGGAAGACATAGGGTTCCGCACCCATGCTCATCGGCAGCAGCACCGGCTTGATCCGCGGGAGCGGCTCGGCGATTTCTGCCACTACAGGGGCCTGCACGGCCTTGACCCGCCGGGTTTCGCCCGCTTGCGGGTAGCGCGGCCCGAGGTAGCGCACCACCAGCGTCGCCGCGACCGCGTCATGACCCTCACGCCATACCGCCGCGCGGACCGGAACCACCTCGCCGACCACAGCTTTTGCCGGATATGCGCCGCGGGACACGACGGGCTCGACGTCATCGATCTCGACTCGACCGGGCACCGTCACTTCTTCCCTTCGTTAGTCGGTTGCCGTCCTGGGCGCTGAGAAAAGCCCTGTGCGCCCAATACCCACCGTAGTGTCGGGCCACACCCGAGGGTGGGATGCGCGCGTCGTTCGGGAAGCGAACCCCGGTGTGCGGTCAGTAAGGTAATGATGCGTGAAAGCCCTCCGTAGGTTCACGGTCCGTGCTCACCTTCCGGAACGTCTGGGGGCACTCGAACAGCTGTCGACCAACCTGCGGTGGTCGTGGGACAAGCCGACGCAAGATCTCTTCGGCGCGATCGACCCCGCGCTGTGGACGCAGTGCGGTCAGGATCCGGTTGCCCTACTGGGAGCTGTCAGACCGGCACGGCTCGACGAGCTGGCGAGCGACGGTGGATTCCTGGACTGGCTCGATCATCTGGCCGCCGATCTGGACGATTACCTGACCCGCCCGCTGTGGTATCAGCAGCAACAAGGCAACGGCGCTGCCATGCCCAACGGCATCGCCTACTTCTCGATGGAGTTCGGTGTCGCCGAGGTGTTGCCGAACTACTCGGGTGGTTTGGGAATCCTGGCCGGCGATCACCTGAAGTCCGCGTCGGATCTCGGATTGCCGCTGATGGCGGTGGGCTTGTACTACCGCTCCGGCTACTTCCGGCAGTCGCTGACCGCCGACGGTTGGCAGCACGAAACCTACCCGGCGCTGGATCCGCAGGGGCTGCCGCTGCGGCTGCTCACCGACGGCACCGGCGCGCCGGCGCTGGTCGAGCTGGCACTGCCGGACTGCAGCCGGTTGCATGCGCAGGTCTGGGTCGCCCAGGTCGGTCGCGTCCCGCTGCTGCTGCTGGATTCCGACGTTTCGGGGAACGAGCACGACCTGCGCGGGGTCACCGACCGCCTCTACGGCGGCGATCAGGAACATCGCATGCAGCAGGAGATCCTGGCCGGCATCGGCGGTGTGCGGGCCATCCGAGCCTTCACCGCCATCCACGGGCTGCCGGCGCCCGAGGTGTTCCACATGAACGAAGGGCATGCCGGATTCCTTGGCGCCGAGCGCATCCGCGAATTGGTCGATGCCGGGCTGGATTTCGATACCGCGCTGACCGTTGTCCGCTCCAGTACGGTGTTCACCACCCACACCCCGGTCCCTGCCGGTATCGACCGTTTTCCGATGGAGATGGTGCAGCGGTACTTCGCGGACAATCACGCCGATCCCGACGGCCCCGAGGGCCAGGCGCTGCTGCCCGGTGTGCCGCTGGCCCGGATCCAGGCGCTGGGCGCCGAGGACGATCCGGAGAAGTTCAACATGGCCCACATGGGCCTGCGGCTAGCCCAGCGTGCCAATGGTGTTTCGCTGCTGCACGGCCGGGTTAGTCGGTCCATGTTCAACGAGTTGTGGCCCGGTTTCGACCCCGACGAGGTGCCGATCGGCTCGATCACCAACGGTGTTCATGCGCGCACCTGGGCGGCGTCGCAATGGTTGGAGCTGGGCCGCGAACTGGCGGGTTCGGACTCGTCGTTCAGCGATCCGGGCGTCTGGCTGCGACTGAAGGAGGTCGACCCCGGTCATCTGTGGTGGATCCGGTCGCAACTGCGGGCGCTTCTGGTCGAGGATGTTCGGGCGCGGCTGCGTCGATCATGGCTTAAACGTGGTGCACCCGACGCCGAATTAGCTTGGATCGAGACGGCTTTCGACCCGAACGTGCTGACCATCGGATTCGCTCGCCGGGTCCCGACCTACAAACGTCTGACGCTGATGCTGCGTGATCCGGATCGGCTCGAACAGCTGTTGCTCGACGAACACCGGCCGATCCAGTTGATCGTTGCCGGGAAGTCGCACCCCGCCGACGACGGAGGCAAGGCGCTGATCCAGGAGGTGGTGCAATTCGCCGACCGGCCCGAGGTGCGTCACCGCATCGCGTTCCTGCCTGACTACGACATGTCGATGGCCCGGCTGCTGTATTGGGGCTGCGACGTCTGGTTGAACAACCCGCTGCGCCCGCTGGAGGCGTGTGGCACCTCGGGGATGAAGAGCGCGCTCAACGGCGGGCTGAACCTGTCCATCCTGGACGGCTGGTGGGACGAGTGGTACGACGGCGAGAACGGCTGGGCGATACCGTCGGCCTCCGGGGTGGCGGACGACGGCCGTCGTGACGACCTGGAGGCGGCGGCGCTTTACGACCTACTGCAGAAGTCGGTGGGACCGACCTTCTATGAGCGCGACGAGCAGGACGTCCCGCGCCGGTGGATCGAGATGGTGCGCCACACCATTCAGACGCTCGGCCCGAAGGTGCTGGCCTCCCGGATGGTGCGCGACTACGTCGAGCGCTATTACGTGCCGGCGGCGGAGTCGCTGCGGAAGACCGTGACGTTCGACGGCGACGGGCAGGCGGCCTTCGACCCTGCCCGCGAACTGGCCGACTACCGCTCGCGGGCGTTCGAGGCGTGGCCGCACATCGAGGTCACCGACGTCGACAGCACCGGGCTGCCCGACACTCCGGTGCTCGGATCGAAGCTGACCCTGACCGCGACCGTCCAGCTGGCCGGGCTGCGCCCCGACGAGGTAACCGTGCAGGCAGTGGTCGGCAGGGTTGACACCCGCGACGAGCTGCTGGACCCCGTGACCGTCGAGATGCCATACACCGGCACCGCGGCCGGCGGCGACCACATTTTCGCCACGACGACGCCGTTGCCGGTTGCCGGCTCGGTCGGCTACACCGTGCGGGTGCTGCCGCATCATCCGATGCTGGCGTCGGACGCCGAGCTCGGCCTGGTCACGCTCGCCTCAGCCTGAGCGTCGGCGGCGGTTCGCAGCCGAGCAAGAGCCGCGCGTACGGCGGTGCCATCGGTCGTCGGCCAGAACGGCGGCAGGGAGGCACGCAGGTAGCCGCCGTAGCGGGCGGTGGCCATCCGGGAGTCGAGCACCGCGACGACCCCTCGGTCGTCAACGCCACGCAGTAGCCGCCCGGCGCCCTGCGCCAGCAGCAGTGCGGCGTGGCTGGCGGCGACGGCCATGAATCCGTTGCCGCCGCGTGCGGCGACCGCCCGCTGCCGGGCGGACAGCAGTGGATCGTCGGGCCGCGGGAACGGAATGCGGTCGATGATGACCAACGATAGCGACGGGCCGGGCACGTCGACGCCCTGCCATAGCGACAGCGTGCCGAACAGCGACGTCGCCGCGTCGGCGGAGAACTGCTCGACGAGGGCTGCCGTGCTGTCGTCGCCCTGACACAACACCGGCGTCGAAAGTCGTTCGGCCATCGCCTCGGCGGCGGCGCGGGCCGCCCGCATCGAGGAGAACAGCCCGAGCGTTCGCCCGCCGGCCGCAGTGACGAGGTCGGCGATCTCACTCAACTGCTCGGCAGAGCCGGTGCCGTCGCGGCCGGGTGGGGGCAGATGGGCGGCCACGTAGAGGATCCCGGCCTTGGCATGCTGAAATGGCGACCCGACATCGATTCCACGCCAACGCTTTTCGGCGTCAGCCTGCGCTTCGTCCTGCGTATCGGTCAGGCCCCAGGCGGCAGCCATCGCGTCGAAGGAGCCGCCGACGGTCAGCGTCGCCGACGTCAACACCGTTGTGGCGCCGGCGAACAACCGGTTGCGCAGCAGTCCGGCCACCGCGAGCGGCGCCACCCTCAGCACGGCGCGCGTCGAACCGCGGTTGTCCTCATGGTCCAGCCATACCACGTCGGTGCGGTCGGGGATCGCCGGCGCGAACGACGTCAGCATTCGCGATGCGGTGTCGCCGATTTCGGTGAGACTGGCGATCGCCTCGGCGCGCGCCGAGGCGGCCTTGGGATCGGACGGTGACATGTCGATCACCGAACGCGCCGCACCGGCCGCGTCGCGCAGCGCCGTGAGGTGAGTCGCTAGCTCGTCGTCGAGGTGGTCGATGCGGCCCGGCTTTATTAGCTGGGCGTTTTGGATTGCGCCGGTGAAGTTGGCCGAGGCCCGTTCCCACCGCTGCATTAGTTCCGGTTCGACCAGCCTGGTGATCCGCCGCGAGGCGACTCCGAGTGCGGCCGAGGTCAATTCGCCGCTGGCCACCGCGGTCACCCGGTCCACCAGATCGTGGGCCTCGTCGACGACCAGTAGCTGATGTTCGGGCAGCACGGCCGAGTCGGCCACGGCGTCGATCGCCAGCAGCGCATGGTTGGTGACGACGATATCGGCACCGCCGGCCGAGGAGCGGGCGCGTTCGGCGAAGCATTCGGTGCCGAATGGGCAGCGCGCCATGCCAAGACATTCCCGCGCGGACACGCTGACCTGTGACCAGCACCGGTCGGCCACGCCCGGCTTGAGATCGTCGCGGTCACCGGACTTCGTCGTCGACGCCCACGCGGTGAGCCGTTGCACGTCGCGACCCAACGCGGTGAGCGCCTGCGGCTCGAAAAGTTCGTCCGGTGGCTCGTCATCCGAACTCGACGCCGCGCCATTGTGAATCTTGTTCAGGCACAGGTAATTTTGGCGGCCCTTCAGCAGAGCGAATCGCGGGGCGCGGGGCAGCGCATCGGTGAGCGCGTCGGCCAGCTGAGGCAAATCGCGGTTGACCAGTTGGCGTTGCAGGGCGATCGTCGCGGTGGACACCACGACCGGCGTGTCGTCGGACACCGCGCGGACAATCGCCGGAACGAGGTAGGCCAGCGACTTTCCGGTGCCGGTTCCCGCCTGCACCGCCAGGTGCTCTCCGGTTTCGAAGGCGTGGGCGACCGCGGTGGCCATCTCCAGTTGGCCCCTGCGTTCACTGCCGCCCAGCGCTGCAACGGCGTTGGCCAGCAGCTCAGGCACGGACACCGGCAACTCGTCGGGCGTGGCTACTCCTGGTGGTCGATGGGTCGGCGGCGGGCCGGGATCTGCGTGGTCGGAATCGCCGGATCGCCGTGCGACAACATCAGACCCTCCCACGGCAAGCTTCGCAAGCCCGACGCCACCAGTTCGCGCGCCACGCCCAGATCCACGTCGGTCACCGGCTGGCCCCCCCGCACCAGCGGGATCGTCACCACCCGGGACGGCTCACCGGTCTGCGGCGGATGCCCCGCGGGATGCACGATCTCCTCGGTGATCGTGCCGGTCGGGCGGCACAGCCGCAGCGCCTGCTTGCGGCCGCCGTGCGACTCTTTGCGAACGCTGCGCTTCTCGACGGGCGTGCCGTCGACTTCGACCAGCTTGTAGACCATGCTCGCCGTCGGCGCACCCGACCCGGTGACCAGCGAGGTGCCGACGCCGTAGCTGTCGACGGGTTCGGCCCGCAATCCGGCGATGGCGAATTCGTCCAGGTCACCGGAGACCACAATGCGGGTCTGCGTCGCGCCGAGCCGGTCGAGCTGCGCGCGGACCTGACGAGCCAGCACGCCCAAGTCTCCGGAGTCGATGCGCACCGCCCCGAGCCCGGTGCCGGCGGCCGCCACCGCGTTGTCCACGCCGATCGTCACGTCGTAGGTGTCGATCAGCAGCGTGGTGTCGGGTCCGAGTGCGTCGACCTGTGCCGCGAACGCGGCCGGCTCGTCGGGCTTGTCGAAGGTGTGCAGCAGGGTGAAGGCATGCGCGCTGGTGCCCTCCGTCGGCACGCCGTAGCGACGGCGGGCCTCCAGGTTGGACGACGCGGCGAAGCCGGCGATGTAGGCCGCGCGCGCCGCGGCGACTGCGGCCCGCTCGTGGGTGCGGCGCGAACCCATGTCCATCAACGGCCGGCCCTCGGCTGCACTGACCATCCGCGCGGCGGCCGACGCAACGGCGCTGTCGTGGTTGAAGATCGACAACGCCAGCGTCTCGAGCACCACACATTCGGCGAAGCTGCCATGCACCGAAAGCACCGGCGACCCAGGGAAGTACAGCTCGCCTTCGGCATAGCCGTCGACATCGCCGCTGAAACGGAAGTCACTAAGGTAGGCCAACGTGTCCCGGTCGAGAAATTCCGCCAGTGACTCGCAGGCGGCGTCGTCGAACCGGAACTCGGGCAACGCCTCCAAAAACCGGCCCGTCCCGGCGACCACCCCGTACCGACGTCCGTCGGGCAGCCGGCGCGCGAACAGTTCGAACGTGGTCCGGCGATCCGCGGTGCCATCGCGCAGCGCGGCTGCCAGCATGGTCAACTCGTACCTGTCGGTCAGCATGCCGGCGCACACCGCGTCATTCACACCGCAAACGGTATCGGGTGAGTTGCCGCGGCTCGCTATCCTAGAACCCATGGCTGCGTCAGCCCCGACCAAACCGGGGACCATCGGGCAACGGGAAGCCGACTCGCGCGAGGCCACAACCGCCCCCTGGGTGACCATCGTGTGGGACGACCCGGTCAACCTGATGAACTACGTGACGTATGTCTTCCAGAAGCTGTTCGGCTACAGCGAGCCGCACGCCACCAAGTTGATGTTGCAGGTGCACAACGAAGGCAAGGCAGTCGTGTCGTCGGGCAGCCGGGAATCCATGGAGACCGACGTGTCCAAGCTGCATGCGGCCGGGTTGTGGGCCACCATGCAGCAGGACCGCTGAAAGGGCATCCGGGTTCGCACGTGCGCAAGTGGAAGCGGGTTGAGACCGCCGACGGTCCCCGTTTCCGGTCCTCTCTGGACACGCACGAGGCGGCCTTGCTCAAGAATCTGGTGGGCTCGATGATCGGATTACTCGACGAACGAGAATCATCCTCGCCGCCAGACGAACTCGAGGAAATTACCGGCATGAAGACCGGTAGCTCCAAGCCTCCCGACAATGCGACGCTGCAGCGGCTGCTGCCGGACTTCTCGAAGCCGGACGACGACGCTCCCTCAGGTGACGAAGCGACGGAAAGGCTGAACGCCGCCCTGCGCAGCCTGCACGAGCCGGAGATCATCGACGCCAAACGCTTTGCGGCACAACAGCTATTGGCCACAGTCCCGGATGATGGCGGCCGATTCGAGCTCACCGAGGATGCCGCGAACGCGTGGGTCGCGGCCGTCAACGACATCCGCCTGGCGCTGGGCGCCATGCTCGACATCCGCCCAGGCGGTCCGGATCGACTCCCCGACGACCACCCGATGGCCTCGCACCTCGACGTCTATCAGTGGCTGACCTTCCTGCAGGAGTACCTGGTCCTGGCGCTGATGGGATCCCGATGAGCTCGATCACCGACGTCGGCGGCATCCTGGTCGGCCACCATCACCGGCTGGACCCCGAGGCGACCATGGACGCCGGTTGGGCGCGCGGCGTCACCGTCGTTCTGACACCGCCGGGCACGGTGGGCGCCGTCGATTGCCGTGGCGGCGCGCCCGGCAGCCGGGAAACCGATCTGCTGGACCCGGCCAACAGCGTGCGCTACGTGGACGCGGTGTTCATCGCCGGCGGCAGTGCCTACGGATTAGCGGCAGCGGACGGAATCATGCGCTGGCTGGAGGAGCACGACCGCGGCGTGGCGATGACCGGTGGGGTGGTGCCGATCGTGCCGGGTGCGGTGATTTTCGATCTGGACGTCGGCGACTGGATGCACCGGCCGACGGCCGAGTTCGGGTACGCCGCCTGTCAGACGGCGGGCGTCGAGGTCGCGGTCGGCACGGTCGGCGCCGGGGTGGGGGCGTGCGCCGGCGTGCTGAAGGGCGGAATGGGGACCGCGTCGACGACGCTGCCGTCGGGGGTGACCGTCGGTGCGCTGGTTGCGGTGAACTCTGCGGGCAATGTCATCGACCAGGCCACCGGCCTGCCGTGGCTGACCTACCTGGTCGACGAGCTCGGCCTGACAACGCCACCCGATGAGCAGATCGCAGCACTGGCAGCGCTCGAATCCCCGTTGAGCTCGCTGAACACCACGATCGCGGTGGTCGCGACCGATGCCGCGCTGAGCCCGGCCGCCTGCCAACTGGTCGCGCGCGCCGGTCACGACGGACTCGCCCGCAGCATCCGGCCGGCGCATACGCCGGTGGACGGCGACATGGTGTTCGCTCTGGCCACCGGCGCCGTCGAGGTGCCCCCGTCAGCAGACACGCCGGCCGCGTTCTCGCCGGAGACGGCGCTGACTACCGCGGTGGGCGCCGCGGCGGCTGACTGCCTGGCCCGCGCGGTGCTGGTCGGTGTGATCGCCGCCGAGTCGGTGGCCGGAATACCGACCTACCGGGACCTGTTGCCCGGAGGATTCCTGAAAGGAAAGCTTTGGGCATGACCGCGCCGGTTCAGCAACCAAAGAAACGCTCCGCGTGGGTGGTCGGCGGCGCCACGATCATCAGCTTTGTGGCGCTGCTCTACGTCGTCGAGGCGTTCGACCAGCTGGACGGCCACCAGCTGGATTACAACGGCATCCGCCCGCTGGAGGCTGACGGCCTGTGGGGAATTCTGTTCGCTCCGCTGCTGCACGCCAACTGGGGGCATTTGGCGGCCAACACCGGACCCGCGCTGGTGCTCGGTTTTCTGGTCACGCTGGCCGGGCTGTCGCGGTTTCTGTGGGCGACGGCGATCATCTGGATCATCGGCGGTTTCGGCACCTGGCTGATCGGCAGGGTCGGATCTTCCTGCGGCCTGGAGACCGATCACATCGGGGCCTCGGGGCTGATCTTCGGCTGGCTGACCTTCCTGCTGGTGTTCGGATTCTTCACCCGCTCGGCCTGGCAGATCGTCATCGGGTTCCTGGTATTGCTCGGCTACGGCGGGGTGCTGTGGGGGGCGGTGCCGGTGCTCGACGTCTGCGGCGGTGTGTCCTGGCAAGGACACCTCTGCGGGGGCATCGCCGGTGTGCTCGCCGCGTACCTGTTGTCCAGCCCGGAACGCAAAGCTCGCGAGCAGCGTCGCCGCCGCTCCCAACGGCCTCTCACAACGTGAGCCGGCATGGGTAATCCACTAGCGCCCATCGGGGTGTTCGACTCCGGCGTCGGGGGGTTGACGGTGGCCCGGGCCATCATCGACCAACTGCCCGACGAGGACATCATCTACGTGGGCGACACCGGCAACGGTCCCTACGGCCCACTCACGATTCCCGAGATTCGCGGGCATGCGCTGGCCATCGGCGACGACCTCGTCGACCGCGGCGTCAAGGCGTTGGTGATTGCCTGCAACTCGGCGTCGTCGGCCTGCCTGCATGACGCGCGGGAGCGCTACGACGTGCCCGTCGTCGAAGTGATCCTGCCCGCGGTGCGCCGCGCGGTCGCCGCAACCCGCAACGGCCGCATCGGCGTGATCGGCACCCAGGCCACTGTTGCCTCGGGCGCCTATCAGGACGCGTTCGCCGCCGCCCGCGACACCCAGATCACCGCGGTGGCCTGCCCGCGGTTCGTCGATTTCGTCGAGCGAGGCATCACCAGCGGCCGCCAGGTGCTCGGATTGGCCGAGGGTTACCTCGAGCCGTTGCAGCGCGCCGACGTCGACACCCTGGTGCTGGGCTGCACTCACTACCCGCTGCTTTCCGGACTGATCCAGCTGGCAATGGGCGACGCCGTCACGCTGGTTTCCAGCGCCGAAGAGACCGCAAAAGCGCTGCTCCGGGTGCTCACCGAGCTTGAACTGCTGCGACCGCATGACGCCCCGCCCGCCACCCGGGTGTTCGAAGCCACGGGCGACCCCGAGGCATTCACCAAACTTGCGGCTCGATTTCTCGGCCCAGCGGTCACCGGCGTTGAACCCGTTCGTCACACCCACGTTTCCTAGGTATGCAGATGATTCTGATCACCCAATGCGGCGATGTTTTCTCCATCGTGACACCGGGCATGGCACAGTAGTGACCGTGCGAATCACCGTGCTGGGCTGCTCTGGGAGCGTTGTTGGCCCGGATTCGCCGGCATCGGGTTATCTGCTGAGGGCCCCGGACACCCCGCCGCTGGTCATCGATTTCGGTGGAGGCGTTCTCGGTGCGCTGCAACGTCACGCCGACCCGGGTTTGGTCCACGTGCTGTTGTCGCACCTGCACGCGGACCATTGCCTGGACCTACCTGGATTGTTCGTCTGGCGCCGCTACCACCCGTCGCCGCCGAGCGGTAAGGCCTTGATGTACGGCCCGAGCGACACCTGGTCGCGGCTCGGGGCGGCGTCCTCGCCCTACGGCGGCGAGATCGACGATTTCTCGGACATTTTCGATATCCACCATTGGGTCGAAGGTCAGGAAGTGGAAATCGGTGCGGTGACGGTGTTGCCGCGGGTGGTGTGTCATCCGACCGAGTCGTTCGGCCTGCGTATCACCAACCGCGAAGGGGCGTCGTTCGTCTACAGCGGTGACACCGGCTACTGCGAGACCATCATCGAGTTGGCCCGCGGTGCCGACGTGTTCCTGTGCGAGGCGTCCTGGACGGATGCGCCTGACCGTCCGCCTAACCTGCACCTGTCGGGCACCGAGGCCGGGCGGATCGCGACCGCGGCCGGCGTGGGGGAGCTGTTGCTCACCCACATCCCGCCATGGACTTCCCGCGAAGACGTGATCAGCGAGGCGAAAGCCGAATTCGGCGGCCCGGTGCATGCAGTGGTCTGCGGCGAGACGTTCAACGTCGGCCGCTCCTGACCGGGTAACTGCACGCTAGGGCTTGATGGCCCGGCTTCGTCCCAACGCCGTTCCGGCGCGCATCGTCGGCGGGCTAGGGTTGGCGGCGTGTCCAAACGAGAAGACGGCCGCCTCGACGACGAGCTTCGACCAGTTGTCATCACCCGCGGATTCACCTCCCATCCGGCGGGTTCGGTGGTGATCGAATTCGGCCAGACCAAAGTCATGTGCACGGCAAGCGTCACCGAGGGCGTGCCCCGTTGGCGCAAGGGATCAGGCTTGGGCTGGCTCACGGCCGAATACGCGATGCTGCCGTCGGCCACTCACACTCGCGGAGACCGCGAGTCGGTGAAGGGCCGCCTGTCTGGCCGCACTCAGGAGATCAGCCGGCTGGTGGGCAGGTCGTTGCGGGCCTGCATCGACCTTGCGGCGTTGGGGGAGAACACCATTGCGATCGACTGCGATGTGCTGCAGGCCGACGGCGGTACTCGCACGGCGGCTGTCACGGGTGCTTACGTTGCGCTCGCCGATGCGGTGACCTACCTGTCCGCGGCGGGCAAGTTGTCCGATCCGCGGCCGCTGTCGTGCGCGATCGCCGCGGTGAGTGTCGGCGTGGTCGACGGTCGGGTGCGAGTGGACTTGCCCTACGAGGAAGACGCTCGCGCCGAGGTTGACATGAACGTCGTTGCGACCGACACCGGGACGCTGGTCGAGGTCCAGGGAACCGGCGAGGGTGCGACATTCCCGCGGTCGACGCTGGACAAGCTGCTCGATGCCGCGCAGGGGGCCTGCGAGAAACTCTTTGTCGCGCAGCAGGAGGCGTTGGCTTTGCCGTATCCGGGTGTGCTGCCGGAAGGGCCGGCTACG
>Ga0209656_10000481_pt1 | contig 26218 bp, 27 predicted proteins | sample BogFormECP12_OM2_FD_188239 | JGI IMG/M metagenome (GOLD analysis project Ga0209656, IMG submission 188239) | Bog forest soil microbial communities from Calvert Island, British Columbia, Canada - ECP12_OM2 (SPAdes) (version 2) | ecosystem: Environmental > Aquatic > Freshwater > Wetlands > Bog ...
GGACTACAACCTACTGCTGATCGCCCGAGTCAAAGAGGAACTCCACGCCGGGTTGCACACCGGTCTCATCCGCGCGCTCGGAAGCACGGGTGGTGTGGTGACGTCCGCGGGTTTGGTGTTCGCGTTTACCATGCTGGCGATGCTCTCAAGTGATCTCAGGACTATCGGTCAGATAGGTTCCACCGTATGCATCGGCCTGCTGCTCGACACGCTGATCGTGCGTTCGTTCGTCGTGCCGTGCATCCTCAGCATCCTCGGGAAGTGGTTCTGGTGGCCAACGCTGGTGCGTTCCCGTCCGCTACCCCCGCGATGATAAGGGCGTCATCAACCAAGATGGTGGAGCTAAGGGGCACGAACCCCTGCCTTGACCAGGCATATGCCGATTTATACCTGCATGTTCGTTCCGTCTCGTTCCGATTCAGTCTTGTTTTCGCGTCTTGACGGCGTCAACAGCCGTTGTCACCCGTAATTTCATTTCTCCAATCAGGAGGGGTCGGTGACGTGGACGGTGCCGTGGCCGTCCATCGTCACCCCGATTGGAGTATTTTTAGCTGGTAGATGCCTAGCATGTCCGACCAGGTGAGGACGTGGGAAAGGCCGGGGGCGAGATGGCGTTCGAACGTTACCGGCTGCCGACGCTGATCGGGCAGAGCCGAATTGGCAAGGTTATCGCGGCGGCGGCAGCCGCCATGGCGCTCGCACCGTTCTTGGTGCTAGCCGCCACACCCGGTGCGGCACAGGCGGCTCCATCGCTGGTGGCCGCTCAGGAGGACCCCACCCGACCCTGGTGGCGCATGGCGCTGCACTACGGGGTGTTGGTGATAGCGGTGTGCGTTGTCGCCTGGATGCTCCATCGTTTCGCGAAAATGTGGAGCGCGCCCATGACGGTTAGCGGAGTGTGGCCGGCCCCGCGAAGTTTCGGCCGGGGTGCGTTCGCAGGTGTGCTAATGGCCCGAAAAAGAATGGCGCTGGTCGAGGCGGGCCATCGATGTGCCGTCCCCACCTGTCGGCACCCAACGACCGAGACAGCTCACATCCTGCCTGAGTCAGAGAGCGATGATGAGTCGTTCGCGAACCTCATCGCGTTATGCGAGAAGTGCCAAAAGAAAGAAATCGATCGGCAGTCGATCCGCGGGTATAAGCGCAATCTCGCGATCTTGAACAGCCGCTACTCTGAGTTCGAGCGCAGGGTGTTCGATCAGATTGCCGAGACCGACCGGAGATCCTTCATCATCGGTCCGGGCTTCGAGATCCTCCTCCTGCACGCGGTCAACGACGGGCTTTTGAAACGTGTTGAACTAGCGCCCGTAGGGGCCCCACGGGGTGAGCCAACCCAGTACACGTACGAGGTGACGGATGAAGGCCTGGACTTCATCAACCGATACGTCTGTGGTGAAGACATATCGTGAGGCCCCGCGTTTAAAACAACGCATGTCGCGAATTCGCGCGTTCCTGAAATCTGTTGTTTCGCTACAAGTTTGCTAGTCTTCGGACCCTGGTTCTGGTGGCCGACACTCGTGCGTACCCGTCCGCTACCGCAGCGATAGTCACAGGTCGACGACCACCGGTTCGGCCGGTTGGCTACAGCACAACAGGATGTTGCCCGGCGCAGGCGGTTCCAGAGGCTCGAGGGTGTAGTCGACGGCTCCCGAGACCAGCGCCGTCTCGCAGTTGTGGCACACGCCGGTGCGGCATGACCACCGCGCCGGAACGTCACACGCTTCGGCGAACTCGAGCAGGCTGGTGGCCGGTGGACCGTATGGTGCCGATATGCCGCTGCGCGCGAACTGCACCTGCGGCCCCGGTCCGGGTGGACCGACCGGTAGATGCGGCGGGACCGTCGACGCGGCGATGCCGGGTGTGAGTGCGGCTGTGGCGCCGAATGTTTCGGTGTGAACTTGCGCGTGCTTGAAGCCAAGATCCGCGAGTCCCGCACTGACGTCGTCCATGAAACTCGCGGGCCCGCACAGATATACGTCGCTGGTGGAGGGGAGCCCGAGTTGGGCGATCGTCGCTGCGGACAGCCGGCCCTGCTCGGCGTCGGCCGAGAGCGGCTCGCCCGGTTCGGATCGAGTGTAGAAGATGCGAAGGTGGGTGTTGCCGAGCCGGTTGAGCAGCGCCCGGCTTTCTAGCGCGAAGGGGTGCTGGGACGGACCTCGAGCGGCGTGCAGCCACCAGACTTGCCGTGGAGATTCGGTCGCGGCCAAGGTGTGCAGCATGGACAGCACCGGCGTGACTCCGACGCCCGCGGACATCAGGATGACCGGTGACCCGGATTCGGTCAGGAAGAACGTACCGCGGGGCGCCGCGACCTCAAGGATATCGCCGGCCTTCACCTGGGTGTGAATGTATCTGCTTGCTGCGCCGTGTGTTTCGCGTTTGACGCTGATCCGGTAGGTCCCCGCTCCGGCCCAGTTCGACAGCGAGTAGTTCCTGATCAACGTCTCGCGGGTGTCCTCGCGGGATAGGCGCACGGCGATCGATTGGCCGGGCCGCCAAGGCGGCAGCGGCGCGCCGTCGGGATCGGCCAAGGTGATCGAGCGAACGGTGCGGCTCTCGTCTCGGGTTGCCGTGACTTTCAAGCGACGGAACCCGGCCCAAGCCGGCGGGGGGCTGCTGGCGGCGGCCGTCAGGCCGGTGTTGCCGGCCGATGTCGACGTGGTGCCAGCCTGGGTGAGCAGGTTCTGCAGGGATCCCCGCCAGCCGGAGCTCAACGCGGGGATACGCAAGGCGCGTTGTAATGCGTCGCGTGGATGGCCGGGAAGGTAAAGCAGCGCATCGATTTCGGCGACGCTGACCTGCTCGGGTCCTGAGCCGACTTTGACTATGTCTTGACCGGCTTCAATCTGTCCTTCGGTGATGACCCGGAAGTAGAACCCCGGGCGACGGTGGGAGACCAGCAGTGCGGCCATCTGCGGTTCCCCCAGCCGCAAGCCGACCCGGTAACAGGTCACCCGCGGTTGGCTGACTTCGAAGACGGCTTGGCCGATCCGGTATCGATCGCCGATGCAAACCTCATCGTCCGGCAAACCCTCGACCGTGAAATTCTCGCCGAAATGGCCGGGTTGCAGGTCGTCGCGGTCCAGTTCGCGCGACCAATACCGGTAGGAGTCAAGCTGATACACCAGCACGGCGCGGTTTTCGCCACCGTGCCCACCGAGGTCGCCTTGGCCGTCGCCGTCGACATTGAGCCGGCAGACCATCCGCGGGCCCGCCACCGGCTGCTTCCACACTCCGGTGTAGACGGTGCGACCGTTCCACGCGACGTTCTTCGGCAGACCGACGTTGACCGATACCAAGGTGGGCATAGTCGCGACCCCTTCGTGCGCGCTCGACAATCAATTGTCAGCGACGCGTCAAGAGCGGCGCGATTGCTGTGACGGGGTTGGGGACTTCCATCACCTGGCTAGAAGCTAACGTGGCTCGAAACGCGCGACAGTGCCAACGAATTACCGAGATCGGGATGGGCTGATGGAGCTTTATGACGTAATGCGCACTACCGCCGCGGTTCGCGAGTTCACCGGCGATCCGCTGCCCGACGATGTGCTCGAACGCATCCTGGACAACGCGCGGTTCGCGCCCAGCGGCGGGAACCGGCAGGGCACGCACGTGATCGTCGTGCGCGATCGGGCCACCCGCGAGGCGCTGGCCGAGCTGACGACGACGGGCGCCCGACGGTATGTCGCCCAGTTGGCCAGCGGCGAAAGCCCGTGGAACCCACTGCACCCACCGAAGGCGTCGGCGGCGGAGATAGCGGCCACCGAAGTGCCGTCGCAATTCACCGCGCCGCTGCTCACCGCCGCGGTGGTGCTTGTGGCCTGCGTCAATCTCGAGGTAGTCGCCGCGATAGATCAAAACCTCGACCGGATCGGGGTGATCAGCGGCGCGTCAATATATCCGTTGGTGTGGAACATCTTGTTGGCCGCGCGCAACGAGGGCTATGGGGGCACCATCACCACGATGGCGGTGGCGGAGGAGCCGCGGGTCCGCGATCTGCTCGGCGTGCCGGAGTCATACGCCGTTGCCGCGGTGTTGCCGATCGGAAAGCCGCGCAAGCAGGTGACGAAGCTCAGGCGCGACAGCGTCGCCGAACTCGCCACCCGGGAGCGCTTTGACGGCGAACCGTTCGGCACAAACGGTTAGTTACCCAAGTTTTCAGCTGTTGAGGAATAGGCGTGCGTTGGCCAGGAAGACGTCTAAGTGTTGCGACCGTGCGCCGTGGCTAGCGTCGGGAAACATCAAAAGTGTTGCACCGGAAAGGTGCTCCGCGAGAATTATGGCGTTGACCGGGTCGACAACAACGTCTTTGACACCGTGCATGATCAACGTCGGCTGCCGGATCGTGCTGAGCATGGCGTAGCGGTCGGTGGTCGGGATTTGGCCCCACCCGCGGATTGCGTGCAGCTGCGCGGCAAGCGTTTAATTGCCGCCCAAGGTACTTCGTTACGTTCGGCGTCGTCGGGCGTCCCGCGCGAATCTGGCGGGAGGGCGCCGCGGCGCGATCGGCGCCGACGGCCATCGCCGCGGACCAGTCCACAGAGCCGGCGGCGCGTCAAGTTGGCGGGCCAACAACAACGCGGGCATGTCGTAGTTGGCGCGCCAGCCACGAAAATGCGGCCAGGCTTCCTCGTCGGTCTGTTCGATCGGGTACCCGACTTCGCGCAGCATTGCGGTAGCGGATCTGAATTCGTCGAAGGTGACCGTGACCGGCCCATCGGGGTCAGGATCGTCGGGTACCGACAGCCCCATGACCGTTGCGATCTGCTGTATCGCCACGAAGCCCATCCGAAGCGCCAGCCGCGGGGAAAGTTTGGGTTGTTGCGACGGGGACAGCGCTAAGTGGAGGGCAGCGGCATCCATCACCGCGATCAGCGCGATCAGCCAGTGTGACAGCGGCCGTGGTGAGCGGAGCCTCGCCAATGTCAAGTAGGTGGTGTGGGACTCAGCGACCTCGGCGGCCCATCGTTCCCACGCGACGAACAACTCGTCGAGCAGGGCCGGTATGTCGCTGTCCTCGATCCCCCAGCGAGTGCGGGCCAGAATCTCGGGCCCCCACGCCGGGACGCCGGCGCGTGAGGTAAGCAGGCTGACTTCGGTCTCACGCCGGTTGAATGCGGCGTAGTAGGTGGGCAGGTAGCCGACCTGCAAGCCGATGACAACCAGCCCCGTGAACGCCGCCAAATATTCGAGCGTCGTGCTGCCGGTACCGGTGGGGGCGGCGTAACCGAGGGTGAACATCGACGACCCGGCGTGCGAAAACGCCGCTGAGAGGTTCCCGTCGAGGCTCGGCAACAGCAGCAGCGCGAAACCGGCAACGAGGAGCCCGAGCCACACCGCCAGGCGTATCAGCAACGACAGTGGCGATTGCCACGCGAGGATGCGGTCACGGTGCTCGTACGACCGGACCCGCTTGGTCAGCTGGTAGAACGAAGCGTCCAAGGCGTGGTCGACCCAGCGTGATATCGGGGAATCGACACTGCGTGGCACGACAAGAGTGCCGACAACGCTAAGCAGGGCGCTCGTCACGACGAGGAACCCCACCACGAAGCCCAGCCAGGCAACCATCACCACACCGCCGCCGCATTCAAGCTTTGAATATATCGACGAAGGTGGTAGGTCCCCACGGTCTTAACGAATATGTCGAGAAAGCGCCTAACCATCAGTTCTGTCGAGCGACGAGCTCGGTGACAAATTGATCGATGAAGTCCTCGAACGGCCTTTCACCGGCCGGCCGAATGACGAATTTCGTCAAACCGGCCTCCAGATAGGCGTCGAGTTGGCGATGCAGCTGGTTCCAGCTCGTTGCGATCAGCTGCTCCGGATCCACATCGGGCCGCCGCCGGCGGACGGCGGTAGCCACCTCCGCCGGCAACTCGCCGTCAGCAACGGCCAACGAAATCCCGAAATGGTCTGGCTCGATCTGTCGATCTGCTTGCGCCGCAGCATGTTCGATCGCTTCGCGCGCCGCCCGGGCCTCAATTGGCGTCAGAAAGCTACCTAGCCAGCCATCGCCAAACGCGCCGATGCGCCGAAATGCCGCCGGCGCTGAACCGCCCAACCAGATGTCGAGCGGAGGTACCGGCCGAGGCGCTACCGCCGCCTCGCTAACGGTGAAATACCGGCCGGCATAACTCGGGGAATCCTCGACCAGCACCGACCGCAGCAGCTGCAGCGACTCGTCGAACACCGCCGCCCGCTCGCCGTCGGGAACGACAAACAGCTCGCGCTCGGCGGGAATCGCCGAGCGTAGCCCGAAGACGGGCAGAACTCGCTTGGGCGCGAGGGCCGCCAGCGACGCCAATTGCTTCGCCACCAGCACCGGATGCCGCCCTGGTAGGACCACGACTGAAGTACCGACCTTCAACCGGGTTGTCCGGGCCAGCGCGTAGGCCATGCCCACCATGGGATCCACTGCCGGCGTGTAAACCAGCTCGGAAAACCACAATGAGTCGACCCCGCTGTTTTCCAGGTGATCGACGATGCCAGCGAGCTGTCCTGGACCGATGGTCAAGCCCAGGCTCACCCCGAAGCGAATCTTCACCTGCGTCTCCCTCTGTCTTGTCGCGTATGTACCGCAACACAGCACCGCCGTGTTTTCTGCCCGGGACGTAGTTCGGGATGCAGCCTCAGCCGCGGTCGCTCGCTTCAACGTCAACAGGGACTGGCGATCTGTGTACATGGGGTCTGGGTGTGTGATCGATGAGCAGACTCAACAATTCGGGCCGACTGTAATGTCCGCTCGAGTCCATGAAGGCCTTACGTTTATCAATGAGCGCAAAGTCCAGATCGCCGATCACCTCTCCTTCACCCGCGCGCAGGGGCTCACCGAGCAGCTCTCCTTGCGGAGTGATGATCGCGGTGAAGCAGCCACCCGAGATCGGGCCCACCGGACAACCGGTGTCGGCCGAAATCTGCCCCTGCTGATCCGGATCCAGCCAAGCCGTCGCGGCAACCACGAAGACGCCCGACTCGAGGGCATGATTGCGCACCTGAATTTCGGTCTGCTGCGCGAACAAGTCGCCGAAGATCGATCCCGGGAACATCGCGGAATGGATCTGCTCGCCATCGGCTATCAGCGCATATCGGGCCAGCGGGTTGTAGTGCTCCCAACAGGCCAACTGACCGACGCGACCCACCGCGCTGTCCACCGCTCGAAGTCCGCTGCCATCCCCCTGCCCCCATACCATCCGTTCGTGATATGTGGGGGTGATCTTCCTCCGACGCTGGATCAATGTTCCGTCAGCGTCGAAAAGCAATTGAGTGTTGAACAATGAGCCACCGTCACGCTCGTTCACGCCGATAGACACCACCATTTCCGCTCGTCGTGCGGCGTCGCCGAGCACGTGCGTCGCCTGCGATGGCACGGTGACTGCCTGCCCCAGCAGCCGCATCTGCTCGCCGCTCATCTCAAACGGACGCTGCACAAACGAAAAGTACGGATAATACGGCACAACTGTCTCCGGGAAAACAGCGAATTGCACGCCGCGCGTTGCCAATTCATCGATCTTTGTGACGACGCGGTTGACGGTTCCTTCGCGGCTGTAGAGCACCGGGCTCAGTTGAACCGCCGCGGCTCTGACTGTAGTCACAGCTTCCGTCCTCCCGTTCTGTGTCGGGCGATGGGAACAGTGTGTGCTCATGACTTGCTGTTCGGGCCATTTGTGCGGGATCCGTCTATGGGTTGTCGTGACACCGAATTCTGTTGATTGCACGCAACAGAGCGGCCCGAGGGCGGATACTCGCATCGTCTCAGATCAAGATCGTCCGCGGACACCGCCGGATTCCACGGGAGGCGCCATATGACGTACATGGGAAAGCCCTACTACCCGTCATGGTTGGACAACTTGGCGGACGACGTCACTTTGGAGGCCGCGGCGATGGATGGCACCGCGCGCGGCGCCGACGACGTTCGTTCCATTCTGGTGTCTGCCCGGGAACTGTATGACCACCAGGAGTTCAACTACGCCGGTCCCTGCGGCGACAACGGTTTCCTCGAGGACTACACGAGTTCAGTCCGCGGCATGCCGACCTACGTCGTGGTCCTCGTCACCCTCAACTCGGCCGGGCAGACCGAGCGCGTCGTGGTGAACCACCGGCCACGCAGCGCGATGCTGCAGTTTTCTCGCTTGATGCTCGAGAAGTTCGCCGACACCCCCTACGCCAAGCATTGGCAAGGCACACCGTAGGCGCGCCATGGCATCGATATACAAGGGCAAGCCCTACTACCCGGCGTGGCTGGACAATCTCGCTGACGACGTCACCGGGGAGGGCCCGGCATGGGACGGCGCCATCCAAGGCGCGCAGGCCGTCCACGAAGTTGTGGTCGCCGCCCGCGAAATATACGAGTTCCAAGAATTCCACTACGCCGGCCCATGCGGGGAGAACAGTTTCCTTGAGGACTACACCTCAGCAGTGCGTGGCGCGCCGCTCTACGTGATCGTCCTGGTTACTTTCAACGCCGCCGGGACGGCCCAGCGCCTGGTGGTGAATCACCGTCCGCGCAGCTCCGTGTTGTTGCTGTCCCGCGAGATGCTGGCGAGGTTCGCCGGCACGCCGCTTGCAAAGCACTGGGAAGGCACCCCGTGAGGAGCGAAACGCTGGTCTCCTAAGCCTTCAAGCGCACGCGGCCCTGCCACACCGTCGGTGTCGGTAAGCCTCAATAGGCTTGGGTGCATGCGGATAGCAACCATCGCTCGGCTTATGGCTGTGGCAACCAGCGCACTGGCGTGCTTCGGTTGCGTTGAATTGCCTAATTGCACGGCGCCGACCGCACGCGCGGCCGATGCGAACTATCAGTTGATTCAGGAGCCCGACGCGGGGTACGCCCCCATCATCGGTCTGATCAGCGGTGCGACCCGCTCGGTCCGGATGACCATGTACGAACTCACCGATCCCGCCGCGGTGAACGCACTCATTGATACGCACAACCGGGGCCTCGACACCCGTGTCATTCTCGACGCCGCGTTCCGCGGCCGCCAAACCAACGCCGCGTCCTTCCAACAACTCAGCGACGCCGGCGTGGGGGTCAGGTGGGCTCCCAACGGCGTGATCTATCACCAAAAAACGATCACCGTTGACGACGCCACTGCGACGGTCGGCACCGGCAACCTCGAACCGCAGTACTACTCGACCAGCCGCGACGCCTGGGTGCTGGACACCAATCCGACCGACGTAGCCGCCATTGCCGCGACGTTCGATACCGACTACACCACCCCGCCGTCCGGGCGGCCGCCAGAGGCCACTCCCGCACCGAACCTCATCTGGTCGCCGATGGCGCGCGCCAGCTTCTTGCAGCACATCGACCGGGCCACCCGCAGTATCGATCTCACCAACCAAGAACTCAAAGACCGCGCGGTGGTATCGGCGTTGGACAAAGCCGCGAGCCGCGGTGTGCAATGCCGCATCGTGATGACCCAGGACCCGGCGTGGACCAAGTCAATCGCCGAAGTGTCGGCCGCCGGCTGCTCGGTGCACCTGTTCCCGAACACCGAATCAGGCCTTTACATTCACGAGAAAATGCTGCTCACCGACAACACCTCACTCATCATCGGCAGCCAAAACCTCTCCACCACAAGCCTTGTCGAAAACCGCGAATTGTCCCTTGATCTGGACACCGCTATTGCGCCAGAACTGATTTCCGCCGTGGAATCTACGTTCAACGCTGACTACGCCGCCGCCCCGCCCGCACAGTCATGACTCCGGGCCGCTGGCTACGCGCCGATTTCGGGCATCAGCTCGCCGAGTTCGATGGCGTTACTGGCTGGCGTCTCCTCGAGGGCTAACAGCATGTCAACATCTGCAGCGCCGGTCGCGTGCTGGAGCCTCGACTTGAGCCCAAACAGCAGCTTGTGCCTGTTCGGCGGGCCGACCCTCCCGGACCTTGACCGTCATCTTCGTCACTGGCCGGTTCGCGGTCGTTGTTCGGCCGAACAACATCGATGGGTCGACAGTGTGACGCAGACCCGCCCGATCAGATCAAGCTCGCCGAACTCCGTGCTGACACAGGTGGCTTACGCGTTGAATCGCAGCCAACAACCCGTTATCCGGGCGGGAGCGGACGCTTCATCGTACAAACGACGCCCCACTCGAAAAGCCGGTCCCCGACTTGGTCATATTCCTTGAAGTGGTGTACGACCTGAGTTCGCTGGACCGCAGAGTTGACGATCTCCCACCCCTCTGCTCCGTAGGAGTTCGTCAGTCGGCTGACCTGATCGATCACCTCTTGCAGGGATTCATGCGTCTCGTAGATGAAGGCGGTCTCCCACCGCTGCGGCTGCCACTTGCCGTCTGCCGCCAAGCTTCCAGCACTCCCGGACGAAGGTTCGCTCATGTGTCGGGATCTTACGTCGCTGGCACCCCAGAAAGATGAATGAAAGTTGACCGACGCTTGACAACTAAATGGTTGTGGGCAGCGTTCAATCCACGAATTGCTGGCCGCCGTCGATGTCGTACGCGGCGCCGGTGAGCGCCGTGTTGGTCATCAGATGTACCGCCAGTGCGGCAACATCGGCGGGACCGACTACCCGCCCGATGGGAAGCTTGGCGCGCAGCTCGGCTCTACGCTCCTCGAGTTGATCTCCGAGTAGCGCGGCGGACAGTGGTGTGTCAACGAAGCCGGCGGCGATGAGGTTGACGCGAACGGGTGCGAGCTCGAGGGCCAGGGCGGCGGTGAACGGAGGCAGCGCAGCGGTGGCCGCAGACACGATGCCGAGGTCTTTGGTGACACGACGCCCACCGGTGCCGCCCATGAATGTCAGTGAGCCGTGCGGCGTCAGCTTGCCCACCGAGTGGCGCGCCACGGCGAGATACAGCGTTACGTGCCCGCTGAGTACGTCGCGCACTTCGTCCGAGTCCATTTCCAGCAGCGGCCCGTAGCGTGGGCCTCCCGCGGTGACCATCACGTGATCGACTGGGGCGGAAAAGGTTTCGAAGAAGCCGTGCAAGGCATCGTCGTCGGTGGCGTCGAATGCCGCAGTCTGTTGCGCTCCGACGTCGTCGGCGGCTTCGGCGAGCCGGTCCGGATTGCGGCCGGTGAGTATCACGTTGGCGCCGTGAGCGCGTGCGCGTCTGGCCGTCTCCAGGCCGATGCCGGCGCTGCCACCAATCAGTACGACGGTCTGGCCGGCCAGATCCAGTGCTCGCTGGGACGTTGCGCTGCACATGATTCCTCCAAACCACCAACGATTTCGGTTGAGACCGATGTATCTCTGTTACCGGAACGTGGCCGGCGTGTACTCATTGTTCGGCTAGGTTAACCACTCGGCCGGTCTGGTGCATTGCAGGCGGACGGGCTGCAACCCTATTAGGAAGCACGGGGGATTGATGGATTTCGAGGGTGTACATACTCGGGCGCTCCTGACAATGGCTCGGCGGGCCCTGCAGGACGACAACGTCGACAAGGGAATGCTTTGCACGGCCGCGATCAGGGTCATCGACAACCCTCCTCGGGATGGCATATTGCGCAGTTTGGCCGACCACGTATGTCAGGCCGTGTTTGACTGGGCCTGCTTCGAGGGCTCCCCTGCACGGCTGGAGGGTGTCGTCGAGAGCTACAAGACCGCCGCCAGCGCCCTACAGGTCGATGAACAGCTCAACAGATTGCGGCACTAGCGTCTTCAACTCCGCCGATAAGGTGCCACATGTTCAGGACCTTCAGGCCAAAATAAGCCTTACGGCCCCGGAAGGACTGAACGTGACAACGCCAGACTCCAACAGCAATCGGCTAACTCCTCAACTCATTCCGCACCGGTTGCTGCGCAACAACCAACGCCACCATCCCGCCGTGCTGGAGGAGGCTAGGAGACGAAGCGACAAATTCCAGTTGCGACTGGCCGATACCATCACCGCATTCGCCGGCTCGATGAACTTCGTCTGGATTCACGCCGTCCTCTTCGCCGTGTGGATGGTGGTTCTCGAGAAGAGCCCGTGGCCGACGCTGACTCTGGTGGTGTCACTTGAAGCGATCTTTCTGTCGACGTTCGTCATGATCGGCCAGAACCGTCAATCGGCCTTCCAACAGGCCAAAGCCGATCACGACTTCGGAGCTCAGGAGCTCGAGCTCAAAACCAACACCGAGCTGACCCGCCAAATCCACACCCTCACAGAGGAATTGCACAGGCGGTTCATCGAAGGGGCCGCATAACTACGCGCAACAATGAGAGCGTGCAAATCCGAATCGTAGGTACTCAGCTACCCGGGCGCGAATGCTGCGCCGGCGACAACTTCCCCGGATACTCCAACATCCACGTCGGCGTGCAGCGCAAGAACCGTCGTGATGAGCTCTTAGGCCTCCATCCGGGCGATGCGGCGTCAGCGGAGTGGACGCTGGATTGTTCCGTGGATGGAACCGATGTCCGCGGGCCGCATATTCAGGGACGGCCCGGAGCACGATTCATTTACTTGAGCTGGGGCGACGTCGACGATAAGGGTCGCTTCACGATGTTTCGGCGGGCAAAGTTGATGCTCGCCGACGTGCCGACCGACGTCCTCGATGCGGCCGCGAGGTCGGGGACGCTGGTCGGAACCCTCGGTCTCACCGACGCTAAGGGGCATCCGTTATGCGCGCGGGTGAAGCCGCCGATGATCCGCTGGAGCTCAACAAGGTAGTCGGGGGCAGAGCGGCGGCTTGGCACGTGGATGCGAGATGCTTGACGCATGGAGCATTACCGCCGCAATGACCTAACCTTCGATGTCCGCGATGCCGGACCGGCCGATGGACCCGTTGTGGTCTTGCTGCACGGCTTCCCGCAGCACAACGACAGCTGGAACGCCGTCATCGACCGGCTTACCGCCCAGGGCTACCGCTGCCTGGCGCCCAATCAACGGGGCTATTCACCGGGTGCCCGGCCCGCCCGCCGCCGCGACTACCGCATACCCGAACTCGTCGCCGATCTCGGCGCGCTGATCGACGCCAGCGGTGCACGACGGGTGCACCTCGTCGGGCATGACTGGGGCGCCGCGGTCGCGTGGGCCGCCGCGGCCGAAATGCCCGAGCGGCTGGCCACCGTGTCACCGATTTCGGTGCCGCATCCCGCCGCGTTCCTCAAATCGTTCACTAACAGTCGCCAGGGCCTGGCGTCTTGGTACATGTTTTTCTTTCAGCTGCCGCGGATACCGGAATGGCTGCTCCTGCGCCGCAACGGCGCCATGATCTCCGAATCACTGCGACGAACCGGCCAAATACCGGCCGTGGCCAAGCGAGATGCACAGGCCATCAGCGGACCCGGAGCGCTGACGGCTGCGATCAACTGGTACCGCGCGATGCCGTTATCCGATCCGCGCGCCATTAACCAAAAGGTCTCTGCGCCAACGATGTACGTGTGGAGCGACCACGACACCGCGTTGCTTCCCAAAGCAGCCCACGACACTGCTCGATACGTCAGCGGCGAATATCGGTTCGAGATCCTGCCCGGTGTCTCGCATTGGATACCCGATGAACAACCCGACAAGTTAGCCGAACTGCTGCTCGATTGGTTCGCGGCTCACCAAACCGACTGACCGCGACTGGATAGCCTGCCTGTGTGACGGATAGCGGTCCGCGTTAATTCACCACGGACCGCTAACATCCCACAGTGAAACTGAATCTGAACGTGGGGCGTGAGTACTGTGACTCGCGCGGGGGATGGGCTAAATACGGTGTCTCGCACGGTATCTTGAGGTCGTGCCGGCTGCCGCAGAGTGCGCCTCCGCGGCAGAGTGTCTCGTAGATGCGCCGGCGTCCCGAGATGCTCGATCGGGACTCCCGGGCGCAAGGCTCCAAAGGTTCTCTCGCTTAACGACTTCGGCTCGCGCGCTAGACCACCGGCGGTTCAAACCAATCGTTTTGCTCGCTCTGGTGGTAAGGCTGCAAAGCGCCGATGGCGGGACGGTTGGCGCGCTGGTTGTATCGCTCAAACAGTCATTGCACATCGACGACATCCAGGTTGGGCTGCTGGTCACCGTATCGACCGGTGTCGGCGCGCTTGCCACGCTGCTGGCCGGGCCGCTCGCCGATCGCACCGCACGGGTTCGGCTGCTGTGGATGGCGCTGCTGGTGTGCTCGGCGGCAATGGCGTTGAGCGCAGCCGCCCCCAGTTACGGCTGGCTGCTGGCTAGCCGGGTGGGCCTCGGCGCCGGGATGGCGGTCTCGGGGCCAGTGGTCGCCTCGCTGGTCGGCGACTACTTCCGGCCGAGCGAGCGGGGTCGTGTGTATGGGCTTGTGCTCGCCGGCGAAGGAACCTACACGGCGGTGGGGCTGCTGGTCGCGGGGGAACTCGGCGCGCTCAGCTGGCGGCTGGGCTTCTGCTGGCTGGCCGTGGTGGGATTCGCACTGGCCGTCGCCGTGGCGACGATGCTCCGCGAACCGCTACGCGGCGGCCACAGCCGCCTCAGCGACCACGCAGCAGAGGATCCGCGGGTTTCAGTTGAAGGTACGCGGCGTCGCTCGGTGTGGCGGGACCTGCGCTGGGTGCTCTCGATACGTACCAATGTCGTTCTGACCGTGGGGTCGTCGTTCGGCTACTTCTTCTCCACCGGGTTAAGCACCTTCGGGGTGGCCTTGCTGTGTGGCCGGTTTCAGATCGGCCAGGCCCAGGCGACCGTGCTCATCGCCGTCCTCGGCGTCGGCGCGCTGATCGGCGTGCTCAGCACCGGACGCATCGCCGACCGGCTGACCGCCCGGGGCCACATCAGTGCACGGATCGTGGTGGGCGGGGTGACGTTTCTCGCAGCGGCGGTGTTCATCCTTCCGACACTGCTGACCGACAGCCTGCCGCTCGCGCTGGCGTTCGCGTTTCTTGCCGGGATCGCAATGGGCGGGGTGAACCCACCGCTCAACGCGGCGAGGCTGGACATCGTGCATTCCCGGCTGTGGGGAACGGCCGAAGCGGTGCGGAGCGCGCTGGTGTCGATATCCACGGGGTTGGCACCGGTGGCATTCGGCGCTGTGTCCACCGCACTAGGGCGAGGCGAACGCGCCGGCGCGGCCGCGAGCGCCGCCACCGCGTTGGGCCATACGTTCCTCATCATGCTGGTGACGCTGGTCATCGCCGCCGGGCTGCTGTTATGCCTGGCACGCCGCACCTATCCGCGCGACGTCGCGACGGTGATGGCCTCTGAGTTGCTGACCGTCAGCGGTGCGGCGCCAGCGCCGCGAGTCGAGGCACACCTGACTGCGATGTGTGGTTGATCGAACGCTCGACTGGTTCGCTGATCATCAAGCCGATTGACGCCGCGGCGACCCGGTAGCACTCCCCTCCGGCCGCGCAAGCCCAAGGTGGTCGCGCAACGTCTGGCCGGTGTACTCGGTGCGGAATCGGCCACGGCGCTGCAGGATCGGCACGACATGATCGACGAAGGCCGTAAGTTCATGCGGCAGCGTCGATCCCATGAACGTGAAGCCGTCGACCGCGCCCGCATCCTGCCACGCGATCATATGAGCGGCCAGTTGCTCGGGAGTGCCGATGAACTGCGTCCCGCCGGCGCCTCCGCTCGCCGGCCGGGTGATCTCCCGTAAGGACGCGTTCGGTCGCGCACGCGCGGCCGCATAGAGCTGTTCGGCGCGGCTTGACGGTGCCGACCGGTCAGTCCAGAGCCTGGGCGGCAGCGGAGCGTCCGGATCGAAACCATCGGGATCGAGTCCGGCTGTGTACAAAGCGTTTTGCCAACGAAACTCCGGGCTCTCCAGATCCTCGAGTCGCCGCGCTCGTGCCTGCGCTTCGGCCTCGGTGCCGCCCAACGTGGCCATCAACGCAGGCAGCACCAACACCTGGTCGGGGTTGCGGCCGGCAGCAGCGGCCTGCGCGTGCAGATCAGCCCGGAAGGCGACCGCGGCCTCGAGGGATGGCGGCCCGGAGAACACCGCCTCGGCGTAGCGCGCGGCCAGCCCGACTCCGGCTGCCGACTGTCCTGCCTGAACGAGCACCGGGTGCCCTTGCGGCGAGCGGGGAAACGGCAGGACCCCCTCGACGTCGTAGTACTGACCGTGGAAGCGTGGCGCGTGCAGCTTCGCACGGTCTGCCCACACGCCGCGCTCGCGATCACCGATGACCGCGTCGTCCTCCCAGCTGTCCCACGAACGCGTGACGGCGTCGACGAATTCGTGAGCGCGCGTATACCGATCGGCACGCTCGGGATGGAACCGCTCACCGAAATTCGCCGCAGCCAGCGGCGTGACGGTCGTGACGATGTTCCAGCCGGCGCGACCGCCGCTGAGGTGATCCAGCGTCGCAAACCGGCGGGCGAGCTCCCACGGCTTGCTGTAGGTCGTTGAGCCCGTCCCGATCAGGCCGATGTGACTCGTGACCGCGGCCAGCGCCGACAGCACCGAAATCGGATCGAATTGTGTCTGCGGGAGATAGGTAGCCCGGTACTCGGCGATCGCGATGTTGTCGGCCAGGAAAATCGAGTCCATCAAGCCGCGCTCAGCGATCCGCGCGATATCGGCGTAGTAGGACAGGCCGAGGACGTTGCGAACGTCGTCATCAACTACGCGCCATGCGGCTTCGTGATACCCGTTGGGCCAGATGAATGCGTTGAAGTGCAACTGCGTGCTCATGCTGAGCAGCAACACGGCGAGGAGTCGAAATAGTCCTCCGCCGACTACGGCTTGCTGCTCAGCTTTCGCGGAGCGAGTGACGGGACTCGAACCCGTGTGTACGGCTTTGCAGGCCGCTGCCTAGCCGCTCAGCCACACCCGCACAAGCCGTCACCGTGCCACCTCAGACCCCTGGCGGTCCATCATTTCGCTCGGCCCGATCATTTCCGCGCGGCATCGCTGCCGTCCAGACGGTGCCCGCACGTTAGGGTGCCTTGGTCGGGGTCCGCGAACACGCCGATAGAAAAGTTGAGCAAATTCATGACCACTGCAGAAGCATCGGAGCTGGAATCGCGGGTCGGCCACTACTACCAGATGGACGGCACCTACCTGGTGGGCCGCGAGAAGCTACGCGAGTACGCCCGTGCAGTGCAGGACTATCACCCCGCACACTGGGACGTCGCGGCCGCCGCTGAGCTGGGTTATTCGGACCTGGTGGCGCCGCTGACGTTCACGTCGACCCCGGGCATGACCTGCAACCGCCTCATGTTTGAGCAGGTGGTCGTCGGCTACGACACGTATATGCAGACCGAAGAGGTGTTCGAGCAGCACCGCCCGATCGTGGCCGGTGACGAACTGCACGTCGACGTCGAACTGACGTCGGTGCGCAGAATCGCCGGCAGAGACCTGATCACAGTCACCAACACCTTCACCGACACTGACGGCGAACGGGTACACACCCTGCACACCACCGTCGTCGGTCTCACCGCCGAGGACGTCGATCCGGCGATCAAGACGGCCGTGCAGACGATGATGATGCACGACGTGGACCTCTTCGGAATCGGCGAATCCGAGTACCGGAAGACGGTGCGCCCCGAGGGCGAGATAGGCATCGCCGAGGACACGACCCGCACGCCTGGCACACCATCCTTCGATGAGGTGACGGTCGGCGACGAGCTACCGATGCACCACGCGCGACTGTCCCGCGGCGATCTGGTGAACTACGCCGGCGTGGCCGGCGACGCCAACCCGATTCACTGGGACGAGGGCATCGCCAAGCTGGCGGGCCTGCCCGATGTGATCGCCCACGGAATGCTGACGATGGGTGTGGGTGCCGGATTCGCCTCGGCGTGGTCGGGTGACCCCGGTGCGGTGACCCGCTACGCGGTGCGGCTCTCGGCGCCCGCGATCGTGTCGGCCACCGACGGCGCCGACATCGAGTTCAGTGGCCGGATCAAGTCGCTCGACCCTGACACCCGCACCGGTGTCGTCATTGTCGGCGCGAAGTCCGATGGCAAGAAGATCTTCGGGCTCGCGACGTTGAACATTCGCTTCCGCTGACCTGCCGGCTGTGACGTTGTTCGCGCATGACAGCGTCCACGACTCGAACCCGTACAGCGCGTGCGGGTTAACGCCAGCGCCGATGCACGCCCCCGCGCCGAACCAAGCCAGAATGAGGGGTCCGGCGTAATCGAGGCATCCGGCAGCGAGGAGCACACGTGGGTCGACGCAAGTTGGCACTTGTCGCGTTGTGCGCGCTGATCGTCATCGTCGGCGGATGGATGCTGGCGCGGACCCATTCTTCCGAGCCGGCACCGACGACAGTCAGTGGCGTCAACGAGCCGACGTGCCCGATGACCACCCTGCCGCCCGAAGTGGGCGACACAGTGCGGCGCATCCACGCAGGCGGCCCCTTCCCGTTTCCGCAAAGCGACGGCGCGGTGTTCGTGAATCACGAGGGTCATCTGCCTAAGCAGCGCAGGGGGTACTACCACGAGTACACCGTGATCACCCCGCGTGCCCGAGACCGGTCGCTCAGGCGCATCGTCACTGGCGGAGCACCATTGACCGATCCGACCCAATACTTCTACACCGGCGACCACTATGACTCGTTCTGCCGGATCACTGGCGCGGGGAGGCAATGATGGCACGGGAGCCACGCGAAGACCGACCTGTTATCTTCCGAATCGACGGTCGAAAGATCAAGTCCGCCAATGACTTCTATCGCGAGATCGGATCCGCCGTCAACGGTCCCGGCGGATACTTTGGCCGCAATCTCGACGCACTGGCCGACTGCCTGCGAGGCGGATTCGGCACCCCCGAAAATCGGCCTTACGAATTCGTATGGCAACACAGCGCGCTGTCGCAGCGGTACCTCAACGACGTGCGCCACGGACAGGGCACGTTGTTCGAGGCGATACAGGACGTCTTTCACGACGCTGGAGTACCGCTGAACCTCAAGTGACACTACGATCTGTCACCGCGGTTGATCGAGGTAGCGGCGCGCGCCCCAGTAATCTGCGTCCAGTCGAACCGGGGTGATGCGCACTGGTGCCGTCGAGTCGAATGCCTCGATCATCTGGCCGTTCCCGGAATACATGGCCACGTGGTAGATCGCGTCGGGATTGTCGGGGTCCCTGTTGCCGTGCGAGTAGAAGAGCAGATCGCCCGGTTGCAACGCGGATTTGTCGACGGGGCGGCCCCGGCTGTCGGCGGCTTGCGGGCCGGCATCGCGCGGCAGGGTGATGCCGTGCACCTGGTAGATGGTGGAGGTGAAACCGGAGCAGTCGAACCCGAACCCCGCACGACCGCCCCACAGGTAGGGGACGTTCACAAACACGGCGGCGTATCGGACCAGATCCGCTCCGGTGGGATGCGGTGTGTCCGTTGGCTTTTCGTACACCGCCACCGTCCGAGCATCCAGCCACCTCGGGCCTCGACCGGGGGTGGCCACCTGAACCGCCTTGTCGGTGCGGTTCACGACGGGAAGCCTGGTGTTGCTACTGATCTCGAGTTCCTGATCGGAGAGTCCGGATTCACGGTAGAGCCAGGTGGTGATGCCGCGATCGGCCAGCGCGAAGGAAGCGTGGTCCTGCAGCGCGCCGTAGCCTGCATCGGTTGTCAACTGGGCCTTGGGAATCCAGCCGGGATAGCCCAGCGCGTTCTTCGGTGTGGGCTGGCCGGGGACCAGTACTCCGTCCCAGTCACCCTGCTCCCCCACCACGAAGACACGGTCGCCGAAGAGGGCCTGCGTCTGGGTGAGATTGTCCGACGTGAGTGCTTGCTGCTGGGCCGGTGTCATGTCCGACAGCCAGCCGCGAATATCGACCGGATTTGTCAGGGCGGGATGGTCGACTGGACGCGGGCTCTGCGGCGTGGTCCACACCGTGGCCACCGAAACCGCGACAAAGGCGCTGGGTGGCGTCTGACCGGGTCCCTTCATCTCACGCGGGCCCATCATTCCGCGGGGCCCGATCATCGCAGGGCCGGCGTGGTTGTGGCCGCCCGACCGGGTGTCCTGAGTCCAGCCAGAAAAGAAGATCACGGCCGTGACAATCGCGACACCGCCGACGATGCCCACCAAGGCTCCAACCCGGTTGAGCCCGCTGGGCCGTTGCCTCTGCGGCGATTTCGGCGCCCGGCCACCGACCACACGGCGCACTGCTCAGCCCAGGGTCCGGGCTGCCGCGGTAGCCACATCACCTCGCAGATACGCGATCGGTGGATCGCCTCGCGGATCGATCGCGCTCGTAAGCAGAATGACGTAGGTATCCGAGCGGGGGTCCATCCACATCGAGGTGCCGGTAAAGCCTGTGTGTCCGAAGCTGCCGATGGGAAAGATCATGCCTCGGGTGCCGGAATAAGCGGTATCAATATCCCAGCCGAAGCCACGCAGGTTTTGTCCCCTGATCGCCGGATAGTGCGGAGCGAGCAGCGGATCATATGTGTTTGGTGCCTTCGCGATGGCTTCCTGGGCGGCGTCGTTGGCTGCCTCGACTTGTTGAGCGGTATGTCCGGGCTGCTGGGGAGTGGTCATCAATTCCAGCGTCGCCTGCTTCAGCGGGAACCTGCTCGGGCGGCCCGCGAGCCGGTCAAGCAGGGCCTGCGCATACAGGCTGACATCGTGCGCCGTCGAGAACACACCGGCATGCCCCGCCACTCCCCCCATGCGGCGCGTCGTCGGGTCAAACACCGCGCCCCGCAGCAGGAAATCAAAATCGGGATTCTTGCCCGGATCGTTCCTGCTTTCGTCGTCATGTGTCGTCGGCGCGATGCGCGACAACAGACTCGTGCTCCACGTGCCCGCAGGACAAACGCCCGGCATGCCGCCAATTGGCGCAGGCGCCCAGGCAACCGCGGATCCTCGCAGCACATGTGGACCACATGCTTTGGCCGGTGGAAGATAACGGGTTTCTGTCATACCAAGCGGCGCAAAGACATTCCGCTGAATGTAAACGTCTTCTGGCTCGCCGGTGAGTTTCTCGACCAGCGCGCCAAGTAGAATGAAGTTGATGTCGGCGTAGTTGAAATACTCACCGGGAGGTGACTCCAGCGGCGTGGTGAGGGCACGGAGAATGCCTTCTGGTTTGTCGGCTCTGTCCAATCCCCACGGATCGTCGAGCCGCACGTCCTCCGGTTCGCCTGAAGTGTGCGTCAGCAGCATGCGAACCGTCACCTTTGCACGCTGTGGGTCGTTCCCGGTGTTGAAGTCCGGCAAATACTTCTGCACAGGATCGTCGAACTGAACCTTGCCTTGCTCGTACAGTTGCATGACCGCGGTCGCCGTTGCGAGGCACTTCGTCAACGACGCCATGTCGAAGATCGTGTCCTCGGTCATCGGCTCGGCAGGCGCGGGCGATCCAGCTAGCCCCGGTTCGCCGGCAAGCTTGCGCGACCCATAAGCCTGATGGAAGACAACCTTGCCACCATGCCCGACCACCACCACGCCGCCTGGCGCCGTACCTGCCGCAATCGCATCGTTCATCAGCTTGGAGACCGTTGCGAAGTCCGGTGCGGGAAGTGCGTCGGGCGTCGGCGATGCGGGCACAGAAGCCGAGCCTGGCGCCGGGGTAGACGCGGGAACCGCAACTGGCGCCCGCATTGCCTGCGCGCTCTCCCTCACCGCTGTGTGCGCCACATAGCCACACGAGGAAGTCGCCGCGAGGGTAAGCGAGGCAATTCCAACAGCGATTGCTTTTCGCACGGATGGCACCGTCGTGTCACCGCTCATCAGCGGTGTTCGTCATATCGCGATGCCAGATCCGACACGATGTTCTGAGACCTCCAGGAGCCTGTGTGTACTTCTTCTCGCCGTGAGGAGTAGGCGCACCAACAATTCTCTTCTAGATGCTGTCGAGATGCAGAAAAGATTGACAAAACACGCCTGGCCACTTTTGACAAAACCTCGGCGTGTCGCTGGAGCCCGCTAATCTTCGCTACATAACCGCAGGTAGCGAGCCTATTCGTCGGGTCGGAACCGTCAGTGTCCGCTCATCAAGTCACGGTTCCGCAGGAGATACCAGCGAACTTGGCGCTCGGCGGCGGAACGAGAGCTCAGACCGGCTCTGCGCCATTGTGTTCATCTGAGTCGGATGGGGTCTCGGCCGCACCGTCCAAGTAGATGTCGGCACAGATCCCGGCAGGCTCACCGCCTCACTTAACACGAACCCCCGTTGCGGCTACACCCGCCGGGTCACGGCTGAAACACGTCATCCCAATCCTGTTTGGCGCCTTGCGAATAGCCGTCTTGAACGTCGGCCTGTAGCGGATAGGAGATCGGCTGGTAGGGATCGCGGTGCCAATCGTATTCGGCCGATATCGCCGCGTTTTCGGCGACTGCACGGCCGGCCAGCCGCGATACCAGGTAGAAGCCGAGATCGGTGCCGGCCGAGACTCCGGCAGAGGAGACGTATTTGCCGGCATCGACCCACCGCGCCACGTTGTCCCAGAGCACTCCCGGCCCGTGCTGGGCCACCCACGCGAAACTGGCATGGTTGGTGGCGGCGGGCAAGCCATCAAGGAAGCCGCACTTCGCCAGAACAGCCGCGCCGGTGCAGACGGACGCCATGATGCCCACTTCCTTGTTCATGGCGCGCATCCATTTGAGCACCGCCCGGTCGTTGAGCAGCGCCTCGGTTCCCCCGCCGCCGGGCACCATCAGGACGTCGAGCGGCTCCTCGAGCGCCTGCGTGAAGTCCCAGTCCGGCATGGCCGACGGACCATTCATGCTCTTCACCGCCGCTACATGCTTGGCGATCAGCACGGTCTCGAACGGGTATCGCAGCTTCGAGAAATAACCCTGGCCGGGGAAGCGCGCAATGGCAAAGGCTTCGGCAAAGCCGAAAACGTCGATCGGCTCGAAACCGTCAAAGACCAGGATGCCGATCCGCTGAGTTGGGGGAAGCTTTATTTTCTGCGCCATCCGATTCCTCCAAGTTATTAAGCTCTGCCCTGATCGGCCGTGTTCGCCCGCGATGCTGGTAGCACCGGAAATCCCGTGACCATCGTTGAGACTGTTGAGAGTTCGGTCTTCACCCGATGGCGAGAGCCGCCCGGGATGCGCTCGGCCGCGATCATGGCGGCCGCCCGGACAACGTTGGTTACGCCTGAGGGGACACGGATCGCCCACATGGGCAGGGTCGGCGACGACAGGCGCTCTGCTGCGATCCACGCACCGGCGATGGCCATCGCGGCAAGATGCCAGCTGCCAACGACAAACGGCAGCGCCATCAACGCCCAGCAGGAGCCCACGCACCGGATCCCGTGACGGGTCCCGAATCGCAGCGCGCTGAAGTCCGCGGCATGGCCGAAGGCGGCCAGCGCCGGATGACTGTGGCTGCGGTTGAGCCACAGCTGTTTTGCCGGTGAGAACTGCCAGATTGCAGCCGCGACAACCGTCAAACCGGTCAGCCACCAATGATCGACGCCCTGGTTGCCGGCGACCCACAAGGCCATCGCCGGTATCGCGCACGCGATGGTCCAGATCGTGGTGTATGCGACCAAGAAGAGCCCGGTCGATCGCAGACGGCGTCGAACGAAACTTCTGGTCCGGATGTGCGCGATCGGCATCGTCAGTAGCGGGAACATCATCGCGACCACCATCAGCACCGACATCGCCAGCACCGCCACGATCGCCGGAAGGTCGATGACCCCGGGATGGGCCATTTGCATCGTCGACATGTCAGCGCTGGACATGTCCATCGCGGCGTCGGGCGTCCGATGGTGCATCGTGGCGTGGCTAAGACCGGTCACCGATCCGACGGCGAGTCCAATCCACGCCAGCCCGGCGACCGCCCAGAGTGACCGCCGGATCCGTTGTCGTTCGCGCGCAGCCCTCGTGGCCATGACCGGTCACTGGCTCTGCGTGTACAGGCTGAGCCGACCTACCTTGACGTCTGACTCGGCGTCGAGTTCAGCGACCGGAACGACCCGGACTGACAATTCATTCAGCTTGTTGTCGGAGAGGTTCAGATCCTCCACGATGTCGGTGATGTCGAGGACGGCGGTCAGCCCGTCGTTCGCGGTGCCACCGCCTGCTATGCCCTGCGGAGCCGCCCCAAATAGAGCCACGCTGCCCGCGGCCTGTTCGTCGACACCGCCAGGGCCGCCGACGTATACCCGGAGGATCGCGCCGTCGCGGGCTGCGGTGACGTTCTCGAGATTCAGGTAGACGCGCTCGGGCTGCGGTTCTGCCTCAGCGCCGTGCGAACGCAGCTTGCGGCGGGGTGCTACATCGGGCGACGTTAGGTGAAGCGTGGTGGTGGACTCCCGTCCGACGATATTCATCGAGCCACGGGTGGCGCCAATGAGTTTCGCCTCACCCGGTGATGTCGACTCAGACATGGCCATCTCCCGTCCTCGCACGCGGCGTTGGTCGGGGGTCGGTCGCGCCCGCATCCGTCGCCGACTTAGCTGTGTGGTTCTATCATCCTCGTAGTCGTCGTAGCCGTAATTGAGGGACCCCAGGTCGCTCATCTGCGCCGGTGTGTAGAGCCATTGGGTCGGGTCCTGGCCGGGGGTAGTGGCCGGGACGGGCATCGCAAACGCGGGGCCACCCGCGGGGGCAGGCCCTTTCGGCCACGACGTATCGCCGCCTGGGTCGGTATGGGTCGTTGAGTTGCGTCGCCAGACTTCCCAGAGGCGATCGATATTGGCGTGGTGCAGGTAAAAGATCGGATCAAGCCCGGCGGTGTCCGGGTCGCTCATCAGACCCGGCGTGCGTATCCCCCCAACAAGCACATGGATCAAATCATGCGGGTTTGACTCGACGTTTCCGTGCGTACCCCCGCCGTGGTTCGTAACGCCCGTATCTGCGCCACCGAAACCTTGGCCGCCACCGGCCGAGCCGGCGAAAAACGGATCATCGAGTGCGTCGAGGCTGATTTGGTCGAGGGGAATCACGACGTCACCGTCGCCGTTAGGACCGTAGCGGTACGTCTCATACAGCGGATTGTCGTCGCCATCGGGCCATGTGGTGCTCGCGAACGCCGGCGGGATTGCCTGTTGCCCCGAAGCGAAGTAGTTCCAGTAGGGCAACGTCCAGTCGGCCGGGCCGTTGAGTGCGACGATCTCCGCGCGTATCGCCTGCTCGAACGCGATCAGGTACCCGCGATGCCAGGGCAGGAAGTACCAGCTACCGTGCCAGCACTGCCACCAGTAGAGGTCCAGTTCCGTCGTGGTGGGCGGGGAATCTTGTTTGGCGTCGTAATATCCGAACCCGCCCCACTTTGTTGGCTCGAACCCGTGAATCGCTGCGAAGAACCGCCAGCTCAGCGGATCGGCGAGAGGCCTTCTTTTCATCGCGGCAACCCCGCGCGCATACCACAGAAGCGCGTCCGGCCAGTCGCCGCTACCGAGCCCCCACACGTTTCGCCGCACCATCGACGAGCCGGTCATGATGTTCCTCCTTGGGTTGTCCGAACGAAAACCTAACTGCGCGCCAGGCGCCCATCGGGGCGGCCGTAGACGACATACGCCAACCATGTGGGATCGCCGTCCGCCCGGCACTTCTGCCGGGCCACCGTGGCGGCATCGGCCACCGTGCGTCCCGCCACGAGCTGGCCGTAAAACACCTCGGTGAACCGGCGCGCCGGCTCGTCGACCACCGACCAGAGTGTGCTGACGAAGATGCCCGCGCCCGCCTTCAAGAACCCCTCGGCGAAGCCGCCCGTCCTGGTCAGCTGATAGCCGCTACGCCCGACCTGGCAGGCGTTGAGAAACACCAGTGGCCGATTGCCGCTGTCCTTACGCAAATCGCCGTATTGCTCGACCAGGATCGCGGTGAGCGGCACCGGAACCCAGCGACCGCCCTCCTGGCGGACCGTGACCACCAGCCCGGCGTTCGCGATGTCGGTGAGATCAGCCGTCCCGTGCCCGGCGAAGTGGAACAGATCAAACTGGCCGGGTTTTTCCAACAGATCCATCACCGCGTCGACGTCAGCGTTCACCAGCGTCGCATCGAATGTCTCGTTGACGAACTTGTACTCGTTGACCGGCTCGCTGAGCTGCCAGCCCGACGCAGGCGGGTAAGACGGGGCCAGGACCCTCGCACGACCAGTGGCGACGTTCACTTGCCGCGGAGGATATTTCGCCCCGTCTATCCAGCGCACCAGTCCCATGCTGGCCAGGAACCGCTCTTCGCTGGGCAGCTTTCCGTTGGGTTGTTTCAGATGCACAACTTCCCAGGGGATGAATGGGTCGATGCTGTTGAGTTGGATTTGTTTGATCGTGTCCCGGTTGTCCCACAGCAATTTTTGGATGGGCTCGGGAATGAGCTCATCGAAGAGTTGGCCACCATAGGCGCGCAATGCCTTGTTGAAGCGCTCAGCGTCGGACGCGCTGGCGCCCCAGTCCTTTTCGATCTGACCGTACAGCGCGGTGACGTAGGCCAGCCGGTCACCGGCAATGGGCGGTGTTTCGAAAGAG
>Ga0209656_10000482_pt1 | contig 26215 bp, 28 predicted proteins | sample BogFormECP12_OM2_FD_188239 | JGI IMG/M metagenome (GOLD analysis project Ga0209656, IMG submission 188239) | Bog forest soil microbial communities from Calvert Island, British Columbia, Canada - ECP12_OM2 (SPAdes) (version 2) | ecosystem: Environmental > Aquatic > Freshwater > Wetlands > Bog ...
TTGCCGGCCGGCCGATCGCGATCGCCTTTCCATATATCCCGAGTCTTGCGGTCCCTGAAGCATGGGCGCCATGGTCGTATCGCGGCCCATATCCGGCGACCATCGACTATCACGACGGGGCGGCGGACATGAGCTTCATCCAAGGGCGCACCACCGCGGTGCGCGTGTTCCCGTTCGACCGCGCCGCTCGTAATTCGACCTTTCTCACCTTGCCGCGGCTGCAGACATCAGAGATGCCATCGCTGACCGCGGCCACGTTCGACGACGGCGCGCTGACCTTGGTCTTCCAGTCGCGGGTACCGGTTCGTTACGGCATCGCGCTCTGGAGCGACCCGTCCAAAGTCCGCTGGAGCTCGGCCCAGGCGCTTATCACAGCCGCGGGGCGTGCCGGCGCGGTCGCCGCCTTCGATCTGCCGCGCGGTAACTTCACGCTCGTGTTGCACTGCACGGGCTGTTCAAGCACGACCTTCCCTCTGGCGCCCTAGTACTCCGAGCGTTCGAGGTCGACGTCCGAGAAGGCCGTGAATTTCTTGTCGAAGCGTAGCAGCACGGTGCCGGTCGGCCCGTTGCGCTGCTTGGCGATGATGATCTCGGCGAGGTTCTCATTCTCGGGCGTCGGCGGGTTGTAGTACTCGTCGCGATAGATGAACGAGACGACGTCGGCCTCTTGCTCGATGCCGCCGGACTCGCGCAGGTCCGACAGCAACGGGCGCTTGTCGTTGCGCATCTCGGGCGAGCGGTTGAGCTGTGCGAGCGCCACGACCGGCAGCTTGAGCTCTTTGGCCAGCGTCTTGAGGCCGCGGCAGATGTCGTCGATGATCTCGACGCGGTTGACCGCTTTCATGTTGCTCGACTGCAGCAGCTGCAGGTAGTCGACGATGATCAGGTCCAGGCCGTACTTGGCGTGCAGCCGACGGGCGCGCGAGCGGACCTCGCTCACTCGGAGCGCTGCGGAGTCGTCGATGTGGATCGACAGGTCCGCTAGCTCGCCCATCGCGGCGGAAATCTTGCCCCAATCGTCATCTTTGATGTTGCCGGTGCGCAAGCGCTGCGCATCGATCCTCGCCTCGGCCGAGAGCAGCCGCTGGATGAGCTGGTTGGCGCTCATCTCGAGCGAGAAGACCGCCACCGCGCGCCCCGCCTGCTTCGCGGCGTGGACCGCGATGTTCAAAGCCAGCGACGTCTTGCCCATCGACGGCCGCGCTGCGATGATGACCAGCTCGCCGGGCTGGAAGCCCGCGGTGAACTGATCGAGCGACTTGAAGCCTGAGGGCACGCCGGTGATCTGGCCTTGCTGATGGTACAGCTTGTTGATCTGCTCGAACGCTGGCTTGAGCAGGTCCTTGACCTGCGTGAACCCGCCGTGCTGGCGGTTGCCGATCTGGAAGATCATCTGCTCGCATTGATCGAGCGTCTCTTCCACGTCGTCAGAGGGTTCGAAGCCCGCTAGCGAGATACGGCCGCCCGCGGTGATGAGCGCCCGCAGGATGGCCTTTTCCGAGACCACCTTGGCATAGTATTCGGCCGAAGCGGTGGTGGGAACCGCATTGAGCAACTGGGTGAGGAAGTCGAGGCCGCCGATATCGTCGAGCAGACGGCGCCGGCGCAGCTCTTCGGCGACGGATATCTTGTCGACCGGCTCGCCGCGCTCGTACAGCGCGGTGATCACTTCGTAGAGCGTGGCGTGGTGTGGTGCGTAGAAGTCGTCGCGCCGGACGATCTCGGCGACGACCGGCACCAACTCGCGGTCGACCATCAGCGCACCCAACACCGCTTGTTCGGCGTCGAGATTCTGCGGCGGAATGCGATCGATCGGTGATGCCAAAGCCATGATGCTACATTACATCACACCCGGATGGTGCGGGGCAAGCTCTGTCAGAAATTATTCTGTGGACGGCGGTGGAGAGAAATTGGGGATGCTGTGAATAGTTGTGGCCGGATCGAAACCCGGCCACAATATATGGTGTGTAGCGGTCGAATTTATTCGACCGTCGAATCGACCGGGCTATTCCGCGACGACGCGCACGGTGAGCTTCGCGCTGACCCCCGGCACGAGCTTGACCATGACCTCGTGATCGCCGGCGGCCTTGATCGGCTCGTCGAGCTCGATCTTGTGGCGGTCGACCTCGATCCCGAGCGATGACGAGACGGCTTCTGCGACTTGCGCGTTGGTGACGGCGCCGAACAGCTTGCCGCTCTCACCGGCCTTTGCCTGGACGACGATCGCTTTGCTCTCGAGCTTGCTCGCAAGCTCTCTGGCTTCAGCCAACGCCACGGCGGCGCGCTTGGTGTGCGCCGCGCGTTGCCCCTCGGCCTGCGCGAGGTTGCCGCGCGTCGCTTCGACCGCGATGCCGCGCGGCAGCAAGAAGTTGCGGCCGTAGCCGTCTGCGACGTCGTGGATCTCTCCGGCGCCACCTAAGCCCTTGACGTCTTTTTTCAGGATGACTTTCACGGCTACTCCGCCGCGAACGAAAGCAGCGCGATCACGCGCGCCCGCTTGATCGCCGATGTCACCGCGCGCTGATGTTTGGCGCAGGTGCCTGAGATGCGGCGCGGCACGATCTTGCCGCGTTCGGAGACGAACTTGCGCAGCTTGGGCGTGTCCTTGTAGTCGATCTCGGTGATCTTGTCGACGCAGAACGAACATACTTTACGTTTCGGCTTGCGGTCGACGCCGTTCTTCTTCTTCGGCTTCTTCATTTTCATTCTTGGAGGCATGGATTAGAATGGAACCTCTTCTTCTGTCTCTGCGTCGTATTTGTATTCGGGAAGTTCGCCCGCCGGTGCGGGTGCCGGGCGCTCGGCGCTCGCGCCGCCGGCTCCGCCGGGCCGCGAATCGAGCATCTGGAAATCATCGGCCACCACCTCGACGGCGGTGCGCCGGTTGTTCTCTTTGTCGGTGTACTCGCGGATCTGGCAGCGGCCTGAGATCAGCACGAGCCGGCCTTTTTGCAAGAACTCGGCCGCGCGCTCGGCGCGCTGGCGCCAGATGCTCACGCCGAAGAAATCGGTCTGCTTCTCCCCGCCGTCGCGACCGCGTTGGCGGTCGACGGCGATGCGGAATGACGTGACGGGAATCCCCGCTTGCGTCTGGCGCAGTTCGGGATCGGCGACGAGCCGCCCGACCAATACGATGTGATTATAGGTACCGGCCACGATATGAACCCTCCGTGTTCAGTCTCGGATGAGGAGGGCGCGAAGCACGTCGTCGTGCAGGCGCAGCTGCCGGATAGCCTCTTTGGCGCAATCCGACGGTCCGTCGAACTTCATGCAGACGTAGTGACCCTCGCGCTGTTTCTTGATCTCGTAGGCCAGCCGTCTCTTCCCCATCGGCTCGATGGCGATCTCACCGCCGCCGTTGTTCTTGACGACGTCGGAGAAATGCGACGACAGCTCGATGACCTGCGGGTCCTCGAGCCCAGGACGAAGGATGTACGTTATCTCGTAAAGCGACACAGTGCGTGCGCTGCCTCCCCATGGGCGATGGCTTGTCCTGACCAGCGCGCGAGGCGCTGCGGGCGAGCAGGAAGGAAATCGGCGGTCGGATGACCGCCACCAGCGGCTCGAAAGCCGCACGGCAAGCCCGCGTAGTATATCACACGTTTCGACGCCCTGACAAGGCGGAAAGCGACGTAACAAGCTGGTGCGGAATCGTGCCGGCGCGTTGCGCGACCTCGTCGATGCGCACGCCGTCCTCGTCGCCGAGGATCACCGCCTCGTCGCCCGGGCGCACCGTGACGCCGTAGGGAACGCGGATCATGGTGAAGTTCATGCCGATCGCGCCGACGATCGAGCAGCGCTCGTTATGCAGTCTCACTTGGCCGCCGATCGCCAGCGAGCGCGGCAGCCCATCGGCGTAGCCCAGGCGTAATGTCACGATGCATTCGCCGGGTTTGGCGATGCCGGTGCCGCCGTAGCCGAGCGAGGTCGCGTTCTCGAACTGCTTGGCGTACAGCACCGTGGCGCGAAGCGAGATCGCGGTGCGCAGCGGCAAGCCTCTGATCGTCCCTCCCGGATGAGCGCCGTAGAGCCCGATGCCGATGCGCGCCGCTTGGCCGCCGACACCCCATAACGTCGGCGCGGTCGCTGCCACGTGGTCGATAGGAACCGGCAGTCCGGTTTTCCGCATCGCGTCGACGGCGCTGTAGAACTGATCGAGCTGCGCGAGCATCTGTTCGCGGCTGGCGATATGTGTCCACGCGCCTTCCCAGCGTACGCCCGAAAGCGTGCGCACTGCACCGGCGAACGCCGAGCCGCGGTCCGCGGGGATGCCGCTCCAGCCTGTGCCCGTCTCAACCGCCACGTGTGCCACCGCTATCTTGCCGAGACCTACCGCAAGACGTGAGAGCTCCTTGGCGACCGCCGGATCTTCGATGGTGACGGCGACGTTGTTCTTGATCGCGGTCTCCAGCTCGTCGACCGGCGTCGTCCAGACGTGCACGATCGGCGCCGTGATGCCCGCTTCGCGCAGCCGTACCGCTTCTTCGATGTCCACCACGCAGAGGCGCTGCGCACCGCCTTCGATGCACGTGCGCGCGACGCGCTCAAGACCCAGCCCGTACGCGTCCGACTTGACGACCGCCCACAGCTCGCGCCCGGCGAGATAGCCGAGCCACGCGCGCACGTTGTGACGCAACGAGTCGAGGTCGAGCTCGAAACGCGGCTGCTTCAAAACAGTTTCCTCGAGTCGAGCAAGATCGTGACCGGCCCCTCGTTGACCAGCGCGACGCGCATCTGCGCGCCGAACACGCCGGTCTGCACGGGCAGCCCTTCGCGGCGCAGCAGCTCCACCACGCGGTCGAACAGCGGCTTCGCGGCCGGCCCGGCGGCGGCATCTATAAAGGAAGGGCGACGCCCTTTGCGCGCGTCGCCGTGCAAGGTGAACTGCGAGACCGCCAGCACGGCGCCGCCGACGTCGGCCAGCGCGAGGTTCATATCACCCGCCGGATCGTTGAAGATGCGCAGGCCCGCGATCTTCGCGGCGATCGCCGAGGCATCATCGTCGGTATCGTCTTTACCGACCCCGACGAGCGCAAGGAAACCGCGCTCGATCGAGCCGACGACGTTCCCGTCGACTTCCACCGATGCGGAGCTCACACGCTGGACCACCGCACGCACGAAAGACCGCCTTAGCGGTCGCCGACGCGGGCTTCGCGCTTGGTCACACGATACGCGTTGCGCACGTCGCGCACCCGGCCGAGCTTCTGCAGCAATTGGCTCAGATGGTTGAGATCGCGGATCTCGAGGCTGCACGAGATGCTCGCGCTGCCGTCGCGTTTGGTGCGCGCGGTGACCGAGGTGGCGTTGGTCTTGTGCTCGGAGAGCACGCTCATGACGTCTTGGAGCAGGCCGGCGCGGTCGGCGGCTTCGATCTCGATGTCCACGATGTGAGCGTCGGTCGGTGACACGTCCCACGCGACGTCGATCAACCGATCGGGCTGCGCGCCGAGCGAACCCGCATTGGGGCACTCCACGCGATGGACCGAGACACCCTTGCCCTGTGTGATGAAACCGAGGATCGCATCGCCGGGCACCGGACGGCAGCATTTGGCGAAACGCACCATCACGCCGCCCATGCCGCGCACCTTGATGCCTGAGGTCTGGCGCCGCGCGGGCTTGCGCACGCCGACCGCTTGGCGCTCGAGCGGCAGCGGCACGACGTTGCGCCGCTTGGCCTCCTCGCGTCCGCGCGCGACGATCGAGCCGAGCGACGCGTCGCCGAAGCCGACGGCCGCGTACATGTCGTCCAGGCTCGCGTAGTTCATCTTCGCGGCGAGCCGCTCGAAGAACGCCGGGGCGGCGACGTCTTGGAGCTGTTGGCGTGCGAACTCGCGCTCGACGATCTCGCGCCCGGCGACGATGTTCTCCTCGCGCCGGTTCTTGCGGAACCACTGCTTGATCTTGTGCTTGGCGCTCGACGTACGGCAGATCGTCAGCCAATCTAGCGACGGCCCGGGGCTGCCCTTATTGACCAGCGCTTCGATGATGTCGCCGGTCTGCAGCTCGTAGGTCAGCGGCACGATCTTGCCGTTGACCTTGGCGCCGACGCAATGATGGCCGACGCCGGTGTGCACGTGATAGGCGAAGTCGATGGGCGTCGCGCCCGCGGGCAGTCCCATGACGTCGCCCTTGGGCGTGAACACGAAGACCTGGTTGGCGAACAGATCGACTTTGAGGCGCTCGATGAACTCGCGGCTGTCGTGGGTCTCTTCTTGCCACTCGAGCAGCGAGCGCAGCCAGGCGAGCTTCTCGTCGAAGTCGTCGCCGCGTCCGCCCTCCTTATATCTCCAGTGCGCGGCGATGCCGTACTCGCTGGTTCGGTGCATCTCCCAGGTTCGGATCTGGATCTCGATCGGATCGCCGCCCGGCCCGATGACCGTGGTGTGGATGGACTGATAGCCGTTGGTCTTCGGCATCGCGATGTAGTCTTTGAAGCGCCCGGGCAGCGGCGTCCAGATGCTGTGGACGATGCCGACCGCGCCGTAGCAGTCCTTCACCGAATCGACGATGATGCGGATCGCGTTGAGATCGTAGATCTCCGAGAAGTCGCGGCCGCTGCTCAGCTTTTGGTAGATCGAATAGAAATGTTTCGGGCGGCCGGAGATGTCGGCTTTGATGCCCGCCGCGGCAAAGCGGGTCTGCACGTCGGCGATCACGTTCTCGACCGAGCGCTCGCGGTCGGCGCGCCGCTTGGCGACGCGATCGCCGATCTCTTTATACGCCGCGGGATCGAGGTACTCGAGGCTCAGGTCCTCGAGATCCCACTTGATCTTGTAGATCCCCAGACGATGCGCGAGCGGCGCGTAGATCTCAAGCGTCTCTTCGGCGATGTTCTTCTGCTTGGCGGGCGGCAGGCTTTGCAGCGTGCGCAGGTTGTGGAGGCGATCGGCGAGCTTGATGATGATGACGCGGATGTCTTTGGCCATCGCCAAGAACATCTTGCGCAGGTTCTCGACTTTGACGTCTTCTTTGGTCTGATACGGGATCTTGGTGAGCTTGGTCAGCGCATCGACCAGCGTGGCGATCTCAGCGCCAAAACGCCGCTCGATCTCTTCGAGCGGCACGGTGGTGTCCTCGACGACGTCGTGCAGCAGGCTGGCCGCGATGCACGCCGGGTCCATCTCGAGGTCGGCCAAGATGGTGGCGACCGCTAGCGGATGCGAGATGAAGCTGTCGCCGCTGGCCCGGGTCTGGCCGCCGTGCGCCTGCTCGGCGAACTCATAGACGCCCTCCAGCCACTCCTCGTCCAGGCTAGGGTAGTACTTCTTGACCTGCTTCGTCAGCTCGGCAATCGTTGTCGCCATGTGGATATTGCTATTCTACAGGGACAACGCGGGACGCGCAACCAGGTGGCGCACCCAGCGCGCGGGCGGGGCTACGCCAGGTCCCGCCACGCCTCGTTGACGAGGGCGGTCATGACGTGGTCTTCCCACACCCCGTTGATGCGCAGATAGCGCGCCGCCGTCCCCTCGATCGTGAACCCCAGGCGCTTGAGCAGCCCGCCGCTGCGCAGGTTGCGGGGCATGTAATTGGCCATGATGCGGTGCAGGTTGAGGTCCCCGAAAGCGTAGCCGATGAGCGCCTGCAGCGCCTCGCGCATGAGCCCGCGGCCCTCGTGCGTTCCCGCGATGTTGTAGCCTAGATAGCATGCTTGGAAAACGCCGCGGATGATGCTGCTCAAGTTCGCCGAGCCGATGACGGTGCGGTCGTCGAGCTCGTACAGGAACGTCTTGCACGAGTGGCCGGTGTCGAACTCATCGCGCATCTGCTCGATCCAGCCCGCCCAGAACGTGTCGCTCATCATGGCGACCGTCAACGGAGTGAATTCGCGCATGTGCGGCTCGTCGTTCTTGTAGAACGCCGCGATCGCCGCTGCATCCTCGCGCCGCGGCGAGCGCACGATGAGCCGCTTCGTCCGAAGCACGCAACCGGACGTCATGGCGCTAGTATTGGATGAATGTCTTCACGTCGACACCCGGGAGCTTAGCTCGACCGTTGAGCGCCGCAAGCTCGATCAGAAACGCGAAGCCGACGATCGTGCCGCCGAGCCGGTCGACCATCTCGCGCACCGCGGCGGCGGTGCCGCCGGTCGCGAGCAAGTCGTCCACGACGAGCACGCGATGGCCGCGCGCGATGGCGTCGTTGTGCATCTCAAGCGTATTCGTGCCGTATTCGAGCGCGTAGTCGACGCTGATCTTCTCAAAGGGCAGCTTGCCGGGCTTGCGCACCGGCACGAACCCGGCACCGAGTTTGTACGCGATCGGCGTGCCCAGGATGTAACCGCGCGCTTCGATGCCGACGACGGCGTCGATCTTCTGCGTCTGATACGGCGCCGCCATGATGTCGATGGCGGCACGCAGCGCCTGCGGGTCTTGCAGCACGGGCGTGATATCGCGGAACAAGATGCCTGGTATTGGGAAATCGGGTATGGAGCGGATCTTGGCCTTGAGGTCAGATACGTTCATGGCGGGCGTGTTCTCCGAGGAAACGGGCCCGCCATTCTTCAAGTCAGGGCGCCTTGCGTCATCGTCAGTCTCGATGAGGGCGGTTCATGGCTAAGAGGAAGGCGCGCGGCGTGCTGGAGCGCTATGCGGACGTGCCGACTGCGGCGCAACGCTACGAAGCGGGCAAAGCGTTGCGCGTCAAAGCCCCCCGCTCCGCCCACGCTGTCTGGGAGACGACGAGCAGACGCGACCCGATCGCGCTGTTCATCGAATTCAACAAGACGCGGCTGCCGGAACTCGTGCCCATCCGCTACGGGCGCATGGCGAGTTCGCCCTTCGCCTTTTTCCGCGGCTCGGCGGTCCTCATGGCGCACGATCTGAGCTCGACGCCGGTGTCAGGTATCAAGGCGCAGATCTGCGGCGATGCTCATCTCGCCAACTTCGGGCTGTTCGCCACCCCCGAGCGCAATGTGATCTTCGACGTGAACGACTTCGACGAGACGCTGCGCGGGCCGTGGGAATGGGATCTCAAGCGCCTGGCGGCGAGCTGCTTCATGGCCGCGCGCGGCAACGGGTTGCGCCGGCGCCAAAGCCGCGAAATCGCGCAGTTCGCGGCGCTTCATTACCGCACGCAGATGATCAGCCTGGCCAAGCTCGGCTATCTCGATGTGTGGTACTCGCGTCTGGACGTGCGCACAGCGCTGGCGATCGTGCCGCGCAGTTACGCGAACGCGGCCAAACACGAACAGCGGGCGTCGATCCAGCGCACGACGCATCACGGCTTCCCCAGCTTCGTGGTGCGCAAGGGCGGCACGTTCCGGATCCAAGACGAGGCGCCGCTTGTCACGCACCTGAGCGACCCCGAGCGCGCGCGAAGGCTCGTGCAAGATGTCATCCGCTATCGCGACACGTTGGAGAGCGACCGCCAGTTGCTGCTCAGCCGCTACCACATCGTCGATTTCGCGACCAAGGTGGTCGGCGTCGGCAGCGTGGGGACGCGCTGCTACGTCGCGCTGCTCATGGGGCGGGATAAGAACGATCCGCTGCTGCTTCAGATAAAGGAAGCGCAGGCCTCGGTGCTCGAGCGCTACGTGGGCAGGAGCCGGTATGCCAACCACGGCGAGCGCGTCGTGCACGGGCAGCGCCTCATGCAGGCCGCCAGCGACATGTTCTTGGGCTGGGCGCGCGGGCTGCACTACGACTATTACGTGCGCCAGATGCGCGACATGAAATACTCCGCCGCCGTGCAGACCATGAACCGGCGCGATCTGGCCGAGTATGCGGCGCTGTGCGGGCGCACGCTGGCGCGCGCGCATGCGCGCTCGGGCGATCCCTCCATGATCGCCGGCTATCTGGGCAACGGCGACGCGCTCGACCGGGCGTTAGGCGAGTTCGCGGAGTCGTACGCGGCGCAAAACGAGCAGGATTACGACGCGCTGCTCGAAGCGATCCGCACCAAGCGGATCAAAGCGAGCCACAACCTGTAACGGTCACTCGCGCGGCTTGCGTGCGACGATTTCGAGTTTCGTGCCTGCTGGGTCCTCGAAGAAGATCGCTGGGTATTCCTCCATCGATTCCGACCGTTCGATGGCCGCTGCACCGATCTCGCGCAGGAACTCTTCCCAGCGCGGCAGCTCTGCCAATTCAGCGCGGAAGGCGATGCGCGTGAGCGTGGGCGTCATTGCCGGATCCTCGATGAAGCCGATGAAGAACGCCGGTCGCCCGACCGGTGACGCTTCGAAGTATTCGGCCACATTGTGGATCTGGCCAGGCTTGAGCTCATGCCAATCGCCGGCGGCGTCGACGAACGAGTGCCGCTTCGTGGGTAGGCCCAGCTCGTGCATGAGCCGATCGTAGAACGGCTCGACGGCTGCAAGCGAGCGCACTCTCGTATCGATGTGGTCAAAGCCTAGGAATTTGGACATAGCCGGGTTTTCGGGGCTCCTTCCCAGACCCCTAGACACGACCGTGTGCGGCTGCACCCGAACCCCTTTACGCCCGACGAGGAAGCGTGATAAGGGGTTCGCACCTGTCCTTGGGGGGGGGAATCATCATGGATTTGAGCGCAACCGCTACGGTTTCTGACGCGCACCGCGTCGTCTTCGGTGTCTACCGCGATGGCGACAACAATCTCGACGCGGTCCAAGAGCGAAATGTCACAGATTTTGTTCGCGAGACCAAGTCGAATCCGGCGCTCAAGGTCGTCGCCGAAGACACGACTGCGGTGCCGCGTGCGCCTTTTCACAACGGCGAACTGCGCACCGAGTGGTCGACGATTCAAGACGGCGCCCAGCACGTCGTGCGTATCGAATCGCCCCGCGATATGAGCAGCCGGGCAACGCTCGCGGCATTCGTGAATCGAACGCTTGAGGCGCGCGCAGGCGACCCCAATTTCCGGAAGGCCGATGTCTGGCTGGATCTCGTCGACCATGGCGCCGGCGACGGCGGAGGACTCGAAAGCGACAGCCACGGCGGTGCGTGCATGCCCATGGAAGACATCGCGGGAGCCATCGCCGATGGCAAGGCGCAATTCCTCAAGAAACACCCTGGAGCTGATGCCTCGGTGACCGGTGTGCTGGCAAACCAATGTCTTATGGCCACGCTCGGTTTCGCGGACGCGTTGTCGCAGGCCGGCGTTCGCTATTTGGCCGCGTCGCCCGAGACGATGATCGCGCCCGGAGCGCCCTCGGCCAAAATCGCGAACGCGCTTACCACCGGCGGTGATTGGGCGTCGAGCGTCGTCGACACGACGATGAAGGCTCGCTACGGCAGCGATTCTTCCACGTACCATCCTGCGGCGGCGTTCGACGTTTTCGATCTTGCCCCAGACAAGATCGCCGCCGTTCGCACGGCTGTCACGAACCTCAACGACTCAGTCGTCGCTCTTCCGCATACACAGGATGGACGCGATCTCTTGCACGACATCAGGTCCGACATCAGATCGGTCCCGGGGATGGCGCGTTTCGACCACACATCTGACATGATCTATCACGCGGACCGCCCGGCCGAGGCCGTCTATGGCAAGATCAGCGCGGATACGCGCTTGCCGTCGGCCGTTCGCAGCGCGGCTGGGCGCGCGCAACAGGCGGTCGGTGCGATCGTGCTGGCCCACGGGGAGTACGGCTGGTCTGAGCCCATGCACGCCAGCTATGCCGATGCGGCGGGCCCGACCGCCCATATACCGCTTTCGCCCGATCAGTATGATCCTTGGTCAGGTAATGGCGTGAGTGAGACGAATAACTCGTTCTTCAATGCCGTTCACGCCCGCGAACTTGCCCGCGCGATCGGCGCATACAGCGCAGCAGATGACCGGGTCGCGCTCGTCGCCTAGAAAATGCCGAAAAGCCGGACCTGGTCGGCGAGCTGCGCGTTGCAGCAGCGCCGGTAGAACTCGATGGGTCCGACTCGGGGTATCACGGCACGAGTGTAACCGAGCCGTTTGATCGATTCCAGTGCTCTGCGCGTCAACACGCAACCGATATGCTTGCCGCGCAACGCCGGGTTGACGCCCACGGGACCGAAAATGCCAACATCGTTCTGATGTGACCACGCCCGCAGCCACCACCAGCGATAGTGGCGTTGCTCATAACTCGCGAAGCCGACAATGGCCCCAGCTCTATCCCGGGCAAACCAGTTCCAGGCGTAGTACGCTTCTTTCGCCCACGTGGGCGTGAACGTGCGCCGGATCCACGCTTGTTCTTCGCGATCGGCGCCGCGCTTATTCACCAGTGTGATGCCCGATCGTGCGAGGGCGGCCTCGTCGTCCGCCGTGTCGAGCGGCGCGTGCGCAAGCTCGACCACCATGTTCGTGACCATCGCTGCCCCGCGATCTAATCGGCTGGTTCGAGGTGGATCAAGACGTGGGCTAACGGCATCTGCTGCTTGATGTCGAGCACGATCGTATCTGACAGATCGTGCGCTTGTCGAAGCGGCGTACCGCCGGGCATCTGTAGGTGGAAGTCGATGAACTCGCCGCCCCCGGAGCGGCGCGTGCGCAGCTTGTGGTAGCTGACGAAAATGTCCTTGTGGCGCTCGATGATCTCGCGAACGCGAGCTTCGTCTTGGGGCGGCAAGCGCTGATCGGTCAGCTCTACGAACGCGCGCACGGTCAGGTCGTAGGCGGAGTGCGCGATGACGCCTGCGACGACCAGCGAGAAAATCGGGTCGAGGATCGTCAACCCGGTCAGTTTTATCGTCAACAGGATGATCGCCACGCCCCCAGCGGTCCATACGTCGGCCCGCAGCTCAGCCGCTTGCGCCGCCAATGCAGGAGAACGCTCGCGTTCGGCGGCTGCCGCGACTCGGCTGGACACGAAGATGTTGAGAACCCCGGATGCGAGCATCACCGCGATGCCGAGATCTAGATGTTGCACCGAGGCGCCGCTGCGCAGCCGGGCAACAGCCTCGACGACGATAAGCGTCGCGATGGCGAGGATGAATACGGCTTGCAGCGCGGCTGAGATGTTCTCGTACTTGCCGTGACCGTACGCGTGGTCGTGATCGGCGGGGCGCGCAGCGGCGCGGATCGAGAAGAACTGGACGATCGTCATGAATAGGTCGGCGGCGGAGTGCACGGCCTCAGACAAGACGCTGACCGAACCGGAGACGAGCCAGACCGCTAGCTTCGCTATCACGAGCAGCGCGTTGGTCGTGAACGGCAGCCGCAGTGCGCGCAAGCGGGCATCGCCCGCTTGCGCGATGACCTCAGCTCTGGTTGTCGGGTTCGGCTTCGCCGGTGGCGTCGCCATCCTCGGTCTCCGTGAGCACGCCGCCGTCGTCCGAAGCCGGCCAGTCGGTGCTCTCCAAGCCCTGGCGCTTGCGCCGATAGCGGGGCGGCGGCGCGACGGGCCGTTTTGGTTTCGGCGCAACCTTGCGCGTCGCCGCCGACGTGGGTCCAGGAGCGGCGATGGCTGCGCTTTCGGTGGCGACGGCGGCCGCGCGCTCCGACGCGCGCCGGCGCAAGTCGAAGTTCTTCCAGATGACGAGCAGCGGGCTGGCGATGAAGATCGACGAGTATGCACCGCTGATGACGCCGACGAGCAGCGCGAATGCGAAGTTCTTGAGCGTATCGCCGCCGAACAGGAGCAGCGCGACGAGCACGATCACGACGGTGACCAGCGTGTTCACCGAACGCGTCATGGTCTGCAGCAGCGAGGTGTTCACCATCTTGTCGTAGGGCACGTCCGGCATGAGCCGGCCGTTCTCGCGGATCCGGTCGAAGATGACGATCGAATCCATGACCGAGTAACCGATGACCGTCAGCAGCGCTGCGAGGAATGCGTCGTCCGCCTTGCGGTTCGCGATGGCGTAGATGCCGACCATGACGAGCACGTCATGGATGAGCGCAAGATCGGCGACGATGCCGAAGCGCAGCTGATTGCCGAAGCGGAACGCGATATACAGAAGTTGCAGGAAGAGCGCCAGCGCCAACGCGGCCAGCGAGTTGTTGAGATATTCCTTCGAGAGCGAAGGCCCGACCGCGGTGATCTGGCTCTGGCTGCGATCGACCGTGAGCCCTGCTTTGTCCAACGCCGCGAACACCGGACCTGGATCGGCGATCGAGGACTGGCTCGAGATGATGGCGCGGTCGTTGGGCGCGGCGTCGCCGGCTTTGGTCGCGAGTTGGATGCTCGCTTCGCCTTTGCGCAATGGCTCGAGCGAGGCGTTCAACTCCGCGTTGCCCGACGCTTGGCTGCCGACGCCCGGCGTCTCGGGGACGACGACGCCCCGCAGCGCCTGCTGGATCTGGCTTTCCGTGACGGAGCGGGTGAATTTGACATCGATCGTCGTGCCGCCCGTGAACGAGAGACCGAGCGGCAGTCCGTGATGGATGATGAGCGCGATAATCCCTGCGACGATGACCGTACCGGAGAGCGCGAACCAGTACCGCCGCTGTCCGATGATGTCCCAATTGAGATTGCGGAAGAACATCGCGCCCTATGCTCCGTACACGGCTGGCGCGGTGGCGACGTCGCTGTCGACGACGGCGTCCATGAACGCGCGCGTGATGTAGACCGCGGTGAACAGCGAGAACACCGTGCCCCACAGCAGCGTGAAGGCAAAGCCTTTGACCGTTCCGGTCCCTAGTGCATAGAGCACGAGCGCGCCGACGATCGTCGTGACGTGGGAATCGAACACCGTCCAAAAAGCGCGCTTGAAGCCCACGGTGACGGCCGCGCGTATCGTGCGTCCGGCCCACAGCTCTTCCTTCAGCCGTTCGAAGATCAGCACGTTTGCGTCGACCGCCATACCGATCGAGAGCACGAAGCCGGCGATACCCGGCAGTGTGAGGACGACGCCGACCAGCACGACGTAGGCGAGCATCATGAAGCAGTAGACGACGAGCGCGATGTCAGCCAAGAATCCAGGCAGCCGGTAGAACGCCAACATGAACAGCAGGACGAGCGCCAGGCCGACCAGTGATGCGACGAGCGACTTCTCCAGGTCTATCTGGCCGAGCGTCGGGCCGACGTTCTCGATCTCGATGATCTTGGTCGGCACTTTGAGCGCGCCCGCGCTCAACTCGTTGGCGAGCGTGACGGCTTCTTGCTGCGTGAAGTTGCCCGTGATCTGGCCGCTCGAGCTGATCGCCCCTTGGATGACCGGGCCCGAGATGAACTGCTTGTCCAGAAAGATCGGCAGCGGCTTGCCGATGTTCTTGCTCGTCCAGTCGTAGAATTTTTTCGCGCCCGCGGCGTTGAGCGTGAAATTGACGACCTGCTGGGTACCGACTTGCGAGATGCCGGCGGTGGCGCTGGACATATCCGCGCCGGTGATGATGGGCGGGCCTGAATCTTTGTACGCGCCGCTCTGCGCGTAGCTCTTGTCGGGCTGTCCTTGCAGCGACGCATACGCGCGCGCGGTCTGCTCCGCGTTGAGCGGGCGCATCTCGAGGACGGCCGCCTGGCGTATCAGGGCTATCGCTTGCTCTGGATTCTTCAAGCCGGGCATCTCGATGTTGATCCGGTCGGCGCCGACCTTTTCGAACGTGAGCTCGCTGACGCCCAGACCGCCGAGACGCTGCTGCAGCACGAGCTGCTCTTCGTTGAGGATATCCGGCGTGATCTTGGGCACCGTATCCGTGGGCTCGAGCTGGACGAGCGCGCGCAGACCGCCCTGAAGGTCGAGGCCCAGTTTGATCTTCTGCTGCAGCGGGCTGAACGCGAAATAGCACCCGACGCAGATGGCAAGGATGATGGCAAGTTTAATCGGGTTCTTCCAGCGAAACCAGAACATCGGGGCCTTTCAGGACGCGAAAATGCGGCCCAGAGCGATTCGCCAGCCGCAGTGCCAACCCTTATTCACGCGGGCGGGCAGGGGCGTCCTGCAGCGACGCGCGAGCGGCTACCGCCATCTACGACAATTCCGGCTGCTCGATCGTGGCTTTGATTTCGACCGCGAAGCCGGGAGCGATTTCGGCGAGGCTCAGCACGCAGATGCGAGCGCCGCATGACTCCACGAATCGGGCGAGCGGCAGCCGCACGCCGGGTGCGCAGACGAGTGCCGCCGGCTGAACCCTTTCCAGCACCGTCGCCAATGAGGTCGCTAAGGCCGAGGCGGCGATCGGTTCAAGACCAAGCCCGATGCCCCGTTCGGTCACGGTGGTCGCGGCGAACAACGCCCCCTCGGCGCCCGTCGAGAGCGCCACCGCGCTGATGACGCCGGCGGCGTCGCTCAACGACGCGCAAATAGCCGGCGCTAGCCGCCGCCGAACCGCTTCGCCGATCGTGGGCACATCTTTTGTGCGCTCAGCCTCATCGGCGATCGTCTCGAGAATCGCGACCAGATCTCGGATTGAGACGCGTTCGCGTGCCAGGTGCTGCAGCACCCGTTGGACGAGGCCGAGACCGACGAGGTCCGGCACGACTCCTTTGATGGCGGCCGGGTTGACTCGACGCACGTGATCCAACAACCATTGCACTTCTTGTCTTCCGAGCAGGGTGGCGGCGTGCTCGCGCGCCACCATGCCAAGCTTGCTCGTCAAGACCGCAATCGGGTCGACGCTCATCGCTGCGGCGTGCGGCGGCACGTTCTGGTCGGGAGACGACCACTTGGCATCGTGGCCCGTCACCGGATCTTCGACGGTCTCACCACGCAGCTGCGAGAGCGCTGCGGGCGTGCCGATAAGAAGCGCACGGTCGGCATGCAATTGTCCGCGAGCGACGACTCTGTCGCGCACTCGGATCGCGAAGCATCGCTCCGGCAGACGAAGGTCGTCTCTGACGTGGACGCCCGGCAAGACGATTCCGAGCTCCAGCGCGAGCGCTCGCCTGAGGCCGCCGATCCGTTGCAGCAACGCGCTGCCTGCCGGCTCTTCCAGCAGCGGCAACAGCGCCTCGCCGAGATCGATCCCGAGCTGTTCGACGCCCACCAACGTCACGGCGCCTTCTGGTCTGCTCGCATCGGCACGGCGGCGCTGTCGTTCACCGTCCAGGGCCGCGGCTCGACGCGCTTGGTCGGCCTGATGCGCGATGCGGCCGCCCACGAGTCCAAGCACTCCGAGCACGCCGAATGCGCCGTGCGGCAAGCCTGGGACGAGCGCCAGACCGAGCATCGATGCGCCGACCGTACGCAGCGCGGCCGGATGCGAAATAGCCTGCCGCAACAAGTCTTCACCCAGGCTTTGCTCGGACGACGCACGCGTGACGATGACTCCCATCGCGGTCGAAAACAAGAACGCTGGGACTGTCGTCGCGAGGGCGTTGCCGACGGAGAGCAGCGTGAACGTCGACGCGGCGAGCGCGATATCCATGTGTTTGGCGATGACACCGATGCCGATGCCTGCGACGATGTTGACTCCCACGATGATGAGCGCGGCGATCGCATCGCCGCGCACGAACTTGCCTGCTCCGTCCATCGCTCCGTAGAAATCTGCCTCGGCCTGGATCGCCGCGCGTTTGCGCTTGGCGTCGGCCGCGTCGGTGATGCCGGCGTGAAGATCGGCGTCGACCGCCATCTGTTTGCCAGGCATCGCATCCAAGGTGAAGCGCGCCGCCACCTCTGCCACCCGTTGTGCCCCATTGGTGACGACGACGAGCTGCACGACGATGAGAATCACGAACATCAGCATGCCGACGACGACGCTGCCGCGCATCACGAAATCGCCGAATGCCGGGATGACCGTGCCGACGCCGCCCGGTTCACCCCCCTGGGTGAGGATAAGCCGCGTCGCTGACACGTCCAGACTAAGGCGGAAGAGCGTCGCGACCAACAGCAGCGTCGGAAAGGTCGCGAACTCAAGCGCATCCTTAAGGGTGAGTGCGACGACGAGGACCGCTGCGGCGATCATGATATCGAGCGCGAGGAGCATGTCGAGCAGCCATGGCGGCAGGGGCACGATCAGCATCGCCACGATCGCCAGCACGGCGACCGCAAAGGCCGCGCCCGCCGAGGACGCGGATCGGGTCATTCGCGCTCGTCGCCGAGCAAGCGGCCGCGCGTCTGGATGAGCAGGGCGAAAATGGCTGCGACGGCCGCGTACGATTCCTCGGGGATCGGCTCGCCCAATGCAGCTCGCGCGTAAAGCGTTCGCGCGAGCTGCGGCGACTCGATCACGGGTATGTCGTTGAGAGCCGCAACGGAACGAACGAGGATGGCGGCGAGATCGGCGCCGCGTGAGACAACCACCGGCACGTCGATCTGCGGCGGCGCGTAGCGTAGCGCCACAGCGACGTGCGTGGGATTTGCGATGACGGCGGTCGCTTTTCGAATAGCGCCCACGCGCACATCACGCACCGACTTGGCAGACGCCCGCCGACGCGCGCGCGTTTCCGGGCGCCCTTCCATTTCGGCGCGCTCCTCGCGGACCTCGTGCGTAGACATCCTAAGCATTCGCATCATGCGACCGCGGGTTCGCACGACGTCGATCAGTGCGAAGATGAATAGGACCGAGCAGACGTGCGACCATGCATGAAAGAGCGCTGCGTTGAAGCCTGCGAGCATCGCTTGGAGCGACCGGGTCGCCGCGAGTGCCATCAGGTCGCGCGCTGCGGGCCACGCCGCCCATCCGACCGCGATCGTGGCGCTCATCGCCAATGCAACCGAGTACGCTCCGTCAGAGCCCACGAGCTGGCGCAGGCCCGACGCCCAGGATAGCCTGTCGAGACGCGGACGCAACGCAGCGAACGAAATGCCCAGCGCTCCGCTCGCCGCAGACGACGCGGTCGCAGCGACGCAGGCAGCCGCCCACGCCGCCGTCACGATGAGCCAGCCGGTCTTCCAGCGCAACCATGCGCCGGTCAGCACGAGCGGGGAGAGATTCTCGTTGTGCATCCGAACGGCCATGAGCGCAGTCTCTCGGCTCAGGTCGCTCCAGCTCGCGACTAGTTGCGTCGCCGCCCATGCGGGCAGCGCAGAGATCAGGGCCAGCAGCGCTGCGGATGCATAGGTGCTGTGAGCCCACCGGCCTTCAGCACGGGTTTTTGCCAAGCGCTTCGGCGTTGGTGCTTCGGTTCGCTCGCCGTGGCTCACAGGTGTCGCACGACATGAGATGTCGCGATCGCGAGGTTCCGAAGCACGAGCAGTGTCGAACCCGCCCCAGCGATCACGGTGCACAGGGCAAGAGGCGAACCCAGTGCGGGCACGAGCAGCATCCCGCTGGATCTCGGTGCGACTCGCGCGACTATCCCGGAGAACATGGTCGCGAGCGCGTTGGCGCACAGCGGCGGCAAAGCGAGCACCGCCGCAACCTCGAAAGCGACGCGAGCTAGGCCTGTGGCGCCGACGGCGCTTACGTGCACCTCCAGCGTCGACGCCAACCCGGCGACGCCCACCATCAGATGGGCTAGCGCTCCACTCGAGCACAACGCGTAGCCGAACGCTAGCGGTAACATCAAGGCAAACGGACCAGTTCCATCGCCCGGCGTCTGGGCAGCCGAGAGACCGCCACCAATCGCGTGATCGACAAGGGAACCGGCTGCGCCAGCCGCGGAGGCCAAGACGGACGCGCTCAGCCCGATTGCAGCACCGATGGCCGCCGCAAGCAAGGCCTGTTCTGCCAGTTCAAGGTTTGAATGCGAAACGCTGGCCAGATGCATGGCGAAAAGCGGCGCCATCGCGAGCGCGATCCCAACCCGGACGATGTTGGGAACGGCGTTCGCGTTCCCCAAGGGCAGAGTCGCCGCAAACGCCGCGCTTGACGCGAATCCGATCGCGAAACTGGCGTCGGATGGCGGCAGCCCCATTCTAAAGGCCGAGAAGGCGCGGAATCCCCGCCGCGACCGATGAGAACAGCCGAACCAAGAGCATCAACGCGGGTGCTCCCGCTACTGTGATAAGGAGGGCCACGATGAGCAGTTTGGGGAGAAATGCGACGTTTTGATCCTGCACTTGCACGATCGTCTGGATCGCTCCGGTGACGACTCCCGTCATGGCGACGGCCGCGACGAGCGGCACCGATATCAGCAGCGCCGTTTCGAGCGCGCGAGCCATCAGCTCGGCCGCCGCGTGTTCCACTACCGAAACGACTGGATGAGCGCGCCGCATACCACGCTCCAGCCGTCCGAGGCGATGAATAGCAGTAGCTTCAGCGGCAAAGCGATCGTCGTGGGCGACACCATGAACATCCCGAGCGACATCATGACGGCAGCGACGACTATGTCGATCGCCGCAAATGGCAACGCAAACGCGAAACCCATCGCAAACGCAGCGCGCAGCTCGCTCACCATGAACGCCGGGGCAACGACCGACAGCGGAGGGTTCCGGCGCACGTCCTGATCCTCGGCTCCCCCTGCGGAACCGCCGCGGGCGTAGCGTTCGAATACTCGTATGTCGGCGGCGCGCGTCTGTCGTAGCATGAAGCGTTTCAGCACATCCGAACCGCGTTGCAGGGCGGTACTCGTCGTGATCCTGTGCTGGGCGTACGGCGCGATTACCTCAACGCGGATGCGCGTGAGCGTCGGCGACATGATCACCACGCTGAGCATGATCGCGAGAGCGGCGATCACGGAGTTCGGGGGTAGCCCGGGAGTGCCGAGCGAGGCGCGCACTAATCCCAGCACGACGATGATGCGCGTGAACGATGTCGCGGCGACGGCCAGCAGCGGTATGAGGCTAAGGCCGAACAATACCATCAAGAGATCGAGCGGCGACGCTCCCGCCGAGGTCACCGACACGGCGTGGGACAACCCGGTCATGTGGTGCCTCCCTCCGCGCCAGCGTGAACGGAGCGGACCTCGATCGCCAGCATTCCGTCCTCAAGCTCGACGATATCTCCGACCGCCACCACCACCCCATTGACCATCAGGTCGACGGGTGAGTCCGCGCCAACCCCGAGTGGAACGACTGTTCCCTCCGCGAATGCAAGGACGTCGCTCACGCTGCAGCGGGCACATCCGACCGAAACGGACACTGTCACTTCGATGTCGCCAAGCGAGGCCAGTGTGAGCGGCGCAGGAGTACTCATGGCCACGGACTTCTCCGTGTGTCGCCATTGAGGCGAATCGCTCGGCGGCCGCTCACGGCGCCAAGGGCGCCGGACATCACGGGACCACCCTCGATCTGCAAGAGCGCCGACGCCGAAGTCGCTTCGACGTCGAGAGCCAGTGTCGACCCCGGCCGCAACGCGGCGAGACAGCCGATCGTGATGCGAAGCGGTGCCAAGCGCCCTTGCAGCGTGAGGGGCACCTCATCGACGCGCGGTATCGGTCCGACGCTGGCTTCGACATCCGCTTTGACGTAGAGGTCGAGCCGCGCGTTTCGCGAGGCGGCGTGCACGTTGATGGCGCCATGCCACGCTTCCTCATCATCGATGTCTAGGCTGGTGACTTCATTCCATGATGAAGCCGACGTGGATAACAAGCGCTCGACCCATTCGGCTACGATGGTCTTCTCAACCGCAGTCGGCACGACCGCACCGGGTCCATCGAGGACCCATTCCAGTAGAGCGCGCTGTGATTCTTCATCGACGGTGCACCAGATGATTCGCTCCTCCTCTTCGTGCCGCCAGGCTCTACGTGTGTCATTGATGGCGGGCACGTACCGGCGCTCCAGCGGGCTAAGCGTGACCTCGGATTCATCGTGCAAGAAATCCGAGGCGCGTGAGGCCGCTGCTCGTCCGATACGGCCGAGTATCAGGGGGCCGCGATCGACTTCAGCCGGCCGCCGCCTTGTGCGCTTGCGCCACGACGGCAGACGCAACCGAGCGCCGGCGCCCGGCGTCATCGGACAAGCCCCAATGCTGTGCGCACGCACCCATCAGCGGCGCTCGCGAGGGCTATCTCGAGCTCTCCTCTGCGTCGCAACATCCACAGTTTTCGCAGATCACCTTCGATGTCGACGGCGCCGGCTGCGACGACGTGAAGATGCAGCGTTCCCGCCCCACCCACGCCCGGTGCGGATAACGTGGGTTTTCCGGCGGACCGAGTTGCACTGAACGCCGAATCGCCGGATCGCTCGAGGCGTTCCGGCACGGGAAACGTCGCAAGAACGAGTCTTGCTATCGGAACGGTCGTGTCTCGGTGGCGCCCCGTTCGCTTTTGCTGGCGCTGTTCGATCCCTAAGAGCCGACCTTGCTCGTCGAACCGGTAAGACGCGAATCTCTTTGATTGCAAGTCCGGGCGCGGCACGCAGATCGGCTGCACGGACTCGTCTGCACCACCGAATGAGAGCGATCGACCCATCACGCTACGACCAGCGCCGTCGACAAGACGTCCGTCGGCGTCGATCCGAAAATCGCCCAGGCGAGTGTACAGCGTCCGCGTGCCCTCTCGAACGACGAACAGCCCGGGGCCGTCCACAGCCACCGCCAAAGACGTCGTGCCGGGCACGAATCGATCGGCGCCCGTTTGCAAGCCGGCGTCGACGAGAACACCGGCGTGGCGGTCGACGGCGTCGCCGGCTGCGCCCGGAATCGCCGCGCGCCGCAGGTCGGCCGCGACACCGATGACTTCGTTGTCCACGTCGATCATCGGGCTCTCCCAGGGAGCTCACGGGTCGCAATGATTCGACCGGCTAGTGCGACGCCTTCCAACACCCGATCGTTCAACTTTACCGTAAAACGAATAGGCGTATCTCTTCTTGACCCAGCTCGCGGACAGCGCCTTGGGTGGCTCGCTGCGGAGGGGCGCCGCTGATGCGTCGCCGCAGGCGTTGATCCGCCGCTCGGAATCACAACGCGGCGTGATCCCTGCACTCTCCGTGGAGGAGGCGACGACACAACGCTCTCGTTCTGCGGGTGCTCTACGGCGCCGATGGACGTTTGCGGCGAGCAAGGACTGTGCGCGCGCAAGGGTATGTGTGCGGCAAAGGATGATCGCGCCTCACCCAATCCGTACGATGCGCGCTCGGCCATCGTCATCGACCCGCGTGAACGATACGCTCCATCAAAGACGAAGCTTGCATCGAGCTCGGCCATTGAAGACGGCACGGTCATCGGACCCATGAGGTGTCAAAGAGTACGAGCCGATCATTGCCGAGTTGTGAGCGAGACTTTAGAGAACTCGGGCTTCCATCGCCTTGAAGGTCGCGTACAATGAGGTGCCTTGCGCTATTTCCAGCGCTGCCAGTGAATGCGCGGTCACGCGGGCCGCGATGGGCGGCGTCGAGCCGAGGGTTACCCTGAAAGCGCCGCGGTCATGGACGATGCTCTCGACCGGCCCGTGAAGCACGTTGCGCGCAGACGTGGTCTGTGTGGTCGCTGACAACGTCACCGCATCCGGATCGAGGACCACGCTGATTTCGCCCTCGTGCTCCCCCTGAACGACAAGCGTGACGCCATCGACTTGCAGGTCGCTCGATCCGTCGCCCAGACTGCGCGCTTGACCGCGATATAGGTTAGTGCCGGCGAACGAGGCGACGTACGGTGTGGCGGGCCGATCTCGCAGCGCGGCGATATCACCTGATTGAACGACTCGTCCCTCCTCGACAACGACAAAGCGCCGCGCGAAGAGCAAGGCTTCCGCCGGATCGTGCGTGACCAGCACAGTCGCCGCGCCCGCCGCGGCGATCGCCCGGCGCAGGGCGTCGCGTACGAGGGGGCGCAGGCGGATATCGAGGGCGCTCAACGGTTCATCGAGCAGCAACAGCGCGGGCGCAAGCGCGACGGCCCGCGCAAGCGCGACGCGTTGTACCTCGCCGCTGGACAGCATGGAAGCCGGCCGCGCCGCGACATGCGCCCCGTCGACTACGTCGAGCGCCACGCGCGCCCTGGCGGCAGCGTAACTCGGCGCGACTCCGGAGGCGCGAAGCCCGAACTCGACGTTCGCGTGTGCCGACATGTGGCCGAACAGCGCGCCGCGAGCGAACACCAACGCGACATCACGCCGGTGTGCCGGCACGTACGCGCGGCTCGAGTCGTCGAACCACGTGTGGTCGTCGCAGCAGATGCGCCCGCGATCTGGACGCAGCAGGCCGGCGAGACAATAGAGCGCCGTCGTCTTCCCCGCGCCGCTTTGCCCGACCACCGCAACCGTTTCGCCCGCTTCAACATCGATCGCGAAGTTGAGCGCGAAGCCGTCGCGGCGCGCGCTGAAGTCAGCCGCCAGGCTCATTCCGTCACTCGCGACTGCATCATGCGTGCGCCGGCCAGCACGACGAACGAGACCAACAGCAGGATCAGCGAAATCGCGACCGCCGCGTCCAGATCGTCTTGCCCCTCGATGTAGACGGCGATCGGCATGGTCTGCGTGACGCCGGGGAGATTGCCGGCAAAGGTGATGGTCGCGCCGAACTCGCCGAGCGCCCGCGCCCATGCGAGCGCCAGCGCGGCGCCCAGTGCCGGCAGCGCGGGTGGGATGATGACGCGCCACGCGGTATAGGTAAAGGAAGCGCGCAGCGTGGCGGCGGCGTCCACGAGCTCCGGATCGATGCGTTGGAACGCGTTCGTCGCGGCGATGACGTAGAGCGGCGCCGCGACCAGCGTCTGCGCCATGATCACCGCGATTAGGGTGAACGAGATGTGGATGCCTGCGATGGCGAGCGCGTGGCCGAGCAAGCCGTTGCGGCCGAACGCGAGGAGCAGCGCCAGACCAGCGACCACCGGGGGCAACACGACAGGCAGCGAGACGAACGTCTCAAGCAGTTCGCGGCCCGGAAAGCGCCGCGAGAGCAGCAGCGCCAGCGGCGTGCCGCACACGAGTATGACGATCGCGCTGACAAGCGTGCTCTCAAGCGAGACGACAAGCGCTTGGCGCACGACCGCGCGCTGCAGCTCGGCGAAAAACCACCATGGCGTCGCCGAGGCGGGGCGATGCGCGAGCAGCCCGACGAGCGCAACCGCGACGAGCGCGAGCAGCAGTCCTGCGAACACCACGCCCGCCCCCGCGAGCGTTCCATCTCGCAGCGCGGCGCGCTGACTATGCGTGGCCGCGGAAGCCAAACGTCTGCAGCACGCTTTGGCCCTTCGCCGAGAGCACGTAATCGATGAAGCTTTGCGCGAGGTCTTTGTTCGCGCTCGCCTTCACGCTGACTATGGGATAGGTCGGGATCTCTTGATCCTGGTCGGGCACCGGAATGGCGATCAGGTGGGCGCCGCCCTCTTGGATCGCGTCCGTCGCATATACGAATCCAGCGTCCGCCTCGCCCAGCACGACCTTCTGGACAACGCTTTCGACGTTTTGCTCCTGCGTAGCGACGTTGTGCATGACTTGGTCGCCGTACCTTGGCCAATACGTCTTGTCCGCGCTCAACTTCTGCAGGGCGATACGCGTGTAGCGCCCGCACGGCACCTGCTCGGCGCAGAGCGCCAGTTTCAAGCCGTCGCGCGTGAGGTCGCGCAGCGAGCGCACGTTGACGTCGAATTGCGCGACCACGGCGAGACTGTTGCTGGTGAAATCGACCGGCGCGCCGACAAGCCCGGCGTCGACCGCCTTGCCCATCGAGCGCTGATCGGCGCTGGCGAAGACATCGGCGGGAGCGCCGTTCGCGATCTGGGTCTCGAGGATCTGGCTCCCGTCGAAGTTGAAGCGCACGCTGACGCCTGGATGCGCCGCTTCGAACTGTTTGCCCAGCTCGGCGAACGCGTTGTGCAGCGACGCGGCCGCGAAAACGGTCAGGGTCTGCTGTCGCGCGGCGCAGAACGCGGGGGCGGAACTTGATAGAAGAGCGGCCGCACAGGCGGCCGCGAGAAGCCGGATCTTCATGGCGCGTGCTTCGTCCCGGATGCCGCGCTCTCGTTGTGCGCGGTGCACAAGAGGGCTAGCGCGGGTTGTAGCGGACTTCGACCGTGCGCAGCATCTCCTCGACGTCAGGAGTCTGCGGCGTGACCGGCTCGCAGCGATACATGCGAGCGACGATATCGGACGGGATCCTAGTGTCGTTGGGGTCGTGTTTGGTGACCGCGTAGACCACCGATAAGCCCTTGACCACGCGCCCGAACGTCGTGAAGTACTCGTCGAGATGCAGCTGCGGCGACTCGGTGATGTAATATTGGCTGCCGCCCGAGTCGAAGATCGGCGATGAACCTTTATAGTCAAGGCCGAGCGAGATCATGCCGGTGAGCTGCTCGATCGGGTTGACCTCGTCTGGCACGTTGAAGCCCGGGCCGCCGCTGCCCGTCGTCTTGCCGGCGTCCGGATTGCCGCCCTGGATCACGAAGTTGGGGATCACGCGATCGAGCAGCGAGTTGTTATAGAAGCCGGCGTCGACGAGGCGCAAGAACGCGTCGACGTGGTACGGCGCCGCATCGGGGAACAGCTCGACCACGATCACGCCTTTGTTGGCGACGATGGCCACTTGCGGATGGTCGCCGATCGGCGCGCCGGACGGCAGCGGCTTGGGTTCGACTTGATCGTCTGGAGAAACGGCCGGCGGGCGTGTGTCCACAAACGTGTTGT
>Ga0209656_10000483_pt1 | contig 26212 bp, 21 predicted proteins | sample BogFormECP12_OM2_FD_188239 | JGI IMG/M metagenome (GOLD analysis project Ga0209656, IMG submission 188239) | Bog forest soil microbial communities from Calvert Island, British Columbia, Canada - ECP12_OM2 (SPAdes) (version 2) | ecosystem: Environmental > Aquatic > Freshwater > Wetlands > Bog ...
GAGGCGGTGGCGCAGGCCCGGTCCGGGCGGGCGGTGGCGCTGATCGGTTCGGGCGACGCGGGCGTCTACGCCATGGGCAGCCCGGCGCTGGAGATCGCCGACGACGCGATCGACGTGACGGTGGTGCCCGGGGTGACCGCCGCGCTAGCGGTGGCCGCCGTGCTCGGCGCGCCGCTCGGCCACGATCACGTCATGATCTCGCTGTCGGACCTGCACACGGCCTGGCCGGTGATCGAGCGGCGGATCACCGCCGCCGCTGAGGGGGACCTGGTGACCTGTTTCTACAACCCGGCCAGCGCAAAGCGGACCTGGCAGCTGCGGCGGGCCCTGGAACTGCTGGCCGCGCACCGGCCGCCGGACACCCCGGTCGGCTTGGTCAGGGACGCCAGCCGGCCGGGCCAGGCCGCGTTGCTCAGCACGCTGCGCGAGTTCGATCCCGGCCAGGTGGACATGCACACGCTGGTCGTCGTCGGCTCGTCCCGCACCTGGGTGCAGGCCGGCCGGATGGTGACGCCACGTGACTACTGGTGGGCCCAGGGGGAGGCACAGCGATGAACCTCATGGTCACAAGGGAGTGCCGCGGCTGCGGCGCGTGCCTGCTCACCTGCCCCGAGCACGCGATCCGGCCGGGAGCCAGCCACCCCCTGGTTGTTCTCGCCACCAGATGTACCGGGTGCGGCGAATGCATCGAAGTCTGCCCGGCCGACGCGATAGAGGTGATGACGTGAACCAGGTGCATCCCATCGAAGCCGAGTCGTACCGCATCCTGCGGTCCCGGATCGACCTGAGCGCGTTGCCTCCGCTCACCCGGGCGGTGACCGAGCGCGTGATCCACGCCACCGCCGACTTCGACTACGCCACCGACCTGGTCTGCCACGAGGCGGCGCTTCAGCGCGGGGTCGCGGCGCTGCGCCGCGAGGTCCCCGTCATCGCCGACGTGGCCATGGTCGCCGCAGGCATCACCGGCTACCCGGTGATCTGCAAGATCGGCGACTCGCTGGCGGCCCGGCTGGCGCGCACCACGAACATCACGCTCAGCGCGGCGGCAATCCGGGTGGCCCACGGCGAGGCCGGGCCCGGCGCGATCTGGCTGGTGGGCTGCGCGCCGACCGCCCTGGCCGAGATCATGAGCAGGCAGGTCGAGCCTGCCCTGGTCATCGGCGTCCCGGTGGGGTTCGTCGGCGCGGCTGACGCGAAGGACGAACTGCGCGCCAGCGGCTTGCCAGCCTTGAGCAACATCTCGGAGAAGGGTGGTTCCGCGGTGGCGGTAGCGGCTTTCAACGCCTTGCTCCGGGTGGCCCACGCTCCGGCGGACTCGGCGGTTGATCCGGAGCCCGCCCGATGAGACCACCTCTCCTGCTGGCCGCGCACGGCACCCGCGATCAGGCCGGGGTCGCGGCCTTCAACGCGCTGGCCGAGCGGGTCGGCGGCTTGGCCGCGGGGGACGGGACGCGGGTGGCGGGCGGCTTCATCGAGCTTTCCCCGCCGCCGCTGCGCGAGGCCGTCGCCACCCTGGTGAACGGGACCCCGGCGCACATGGTCGCGGTGCCGCTGATGCTGTCCGCGGCCGGGCACGCCAAGGGCGACATCCCCGCGGCGCTGGCCCGCGAGCGCACCCGGCATCCGGGCCTGCGGTGGACCTACGCCCGTCCCCTTGGTCCACACCCCGCGCTGCTCGACCTGCAGGCCGCCCGGATCGCCGCGGCCCAAGGGGGGTCCGGGGGGATGGGTCCCTCCCAAGGGGGGTCTGGGGGGATGGGTCCCCCCAGAAGAAGAAGCGGGGGGGTCTGGGGGGGTCGTCCCCCCGAGGCCAGCACTGCTCCCGCCATCCTGGTCGTCGGCCGCGGCTCGACCGACCCGGACGCCAACGCGGACGTGGTCAAAACCACCCGGCTGCTCTGGGAGGGCCGGGACTACCCGCTGGCCGAGACCGCCTTCGTCTCGCTGGCCCGGCCCGATGTTCTCCAGGGCCTAGAGCGGTGCCGCCTGCTCGGCGCGCGGCAGATCGTGGTGGCCAGGTACTTCCTGTTTCCCGGCGTGTTGCCCGACCGGGTGGCCGAACAAGCCCGCCAGTACGCTGCCGCGCATCCCGAACTGGACATCAGGTGCGCCGACGTGCTCGGCGACTGCGATGAGGTCGCCGCGCTGGTCTACGAGCGGTATCACGAGGCGCTATCCGGAGATATCCGGATGAACTGCGACATGTGCGTATACCGGATCGCCATGCCGGGGTTCGAGCATCGCGTCGGCGAGCCCCAGCATCCCCACGATCACCCCCATGACCACGCCCATGGGTGAGGGCTACTCGCAAGAGCAACGGGACGCCGTCTACCGGGTGATCGCCGAGCGGCGCGACGTCCGCCGCGGGTTCCGGCCGGACCCGGTGCCCGCCGACGTGCTCGGCCGGGTGCTCGCGGCGGCCCACCAGGCGCCGTCGGTGGGCTTCTCGCAGCCATGGGACTTCATCGTGATCGCCGACCGGGTGCGGCGGGAGCGGATCGCGGCGCTGGCCCGTCGGCACGCCGGCGAGTTCGCGGCGGGCCTGCCCGGCGCCCGGGCCCGCGCGTTCGACCAGCTGAAGATCGAGTCAATCCTCGACACGCCGGTCAACATCGTGGTCAGCTGCGATCGTACCCGGGGCGGCCGGCACACGCTCGGCCGGCACGCCCAGCCGCAGACCGCCGAGTTCTCCAGCGTGCTCGCGGTGGCCAACCTCTGGCTGGCGGCCCGGGCCGAGGGCCTCGGCGTCGGCTGGGTCAGCTTCTTCGACGAGCGTGAGCTCGCCGCCGAGCTCGGGCTGCCCGCGCATCTGGAGGTGATCGCCTACCTCTGCGTGGGTTACGTCACCTCCTTCGCGGCCGAGCCGGAACTGCAGTCGTCCGGCTGGGCGCGTCGCCGGCCGGTGTCGTGGGCGGTGCACGCCGAGGAGTTCGGTCACCGCGGAATGCCAGGGGAGGCACCAGTGGACCCGCTCGCCGACCTGATCGCGGCGATCTCCCCGCCCGACGCCGAGGCGATGGCTGCCGCACGGGAACGGCAGGACCGGATGACCAAGCCGCGCGGCTCGCTCGGCGTCCTCGAGGAGGTGTCGGTCCGGCTGGCGGGGCTGGCGGGCAGCTGCCCGCCGCCGCTGCCCGAGCCGGCCTGCGTCGCGGTGTTCGCCGCCGACCATGGCGTGCACGCGCAGGGGGTCAGCCCGTGGCCGCAGGAGGTGACCGCCCAGATGGTGGCCAACTTCCTGGCCGGCGGGGCGGTGGTCAACGCGTTCGCGGCCCAGGCCGGAGCCGAGGTCACGGTGGTCGACGTGGGGGTAGCCGCCGACCTCGAACCGGTCCCCGGGCTGCTGCCCCGCAAGATCGCGTGCGGCACCGCGGACTTCACCGAGGGACCGGCGATGACCCGCGACCAGGCGGTGGCGGCCCTGGTGACCGGCGCCGAGATCGCCCGCGACCTGGTCGCGGCGGGCAACCGATGCCTGGTCACCGGCGACATGGGCATCGCCAACACCACCGCGTCCGCCGCGCTGATCTGCGCCTTCACCGGAGCCGACCCGGCCGAGGCGACCGGCCGCGGCACCGGGATCGATGCGGCCACCTACGCGCGCAAGATCGAAGTGGTCTGCCGCGGCCTGGCCAGGCATCTTCCCGCTTCCGTCGCCCCCGCCCGCACCCCCGGCCCCGATTCGCCCGATTCGTCCAGTCTGGTCGACCCGGTGGGTGTCCTCACGGCGTTCGGCGGCTTCGAGCACGCCGCCCTGGCCGGGTTCATCCTCGGCGCTGCCGCGCTGCGCGTTCCGGTGATCCTGGACGGGGTCATCGCGGGCGCCGCCGCGCTGGCCGCGGTGGCCCTGGCGCCCGACGCGGTCGCCGCCTGCTTCGCCGGTCACCTCAGTGCCGAGCCCGGCCATGCGGTTACGCTTAGCTACCTGGGTCTACGCCCGCTGGTAGACCTGGGGCTGCGGCTCGGCGAGGGCACCGGCGCCGTGCTGGCCCTGCCCCTGGTGCAAAGCGCGGCGCGTGCGCTGCGTGACGTCGCCACCTTCGATTCCGCGGGCGTGGCCGACAAGCTCTGATAGACCGAGGGAACCATGGATCCGTACTTGCTGGGGCTCCGCCTGCGTGGCCGGCTCGTCGTCGTCGTCGGCGGCGGGGCGGTCGCGTCCCGGCGGGTGCCGTCCCTGCTCGACGCGGGCGCGGAGATCCTCCTGGTGTCCCCGAAGGTCGCCGCCTCGCTCGAGGACCTGGCCGCGGCCGGGCGGATCCGCTGGGAGGCGCGGGGATATCAGCCCGGCGACTGCGCCGGGGCCTGGCTGGTCTGCGCGTGCACCGATGACCCGGGCGTCAACGCGGCGGTCGCGGCGGCGGCCGAAGACCAGCGGACCTGGTGTGTCCGCGCCGACGACGCCGGGGCGTCGGCCGCTTGGACCCCCGCCTCGGGCCGTGCGGCCGACGTCCTGGTGGGGGTGCTGAGCGGCGACCCGCGGCACAGCGCCGCGATCAGGGACGCGGTCGTGGCCGGGCTGCAGTCCGGCGAGATCAGCGCCCGGCACGGGCGCGGGCACCGGAGCGGGGTGGCGATCATCGGCGGCGGCCCCGGCGATCCCGGGCTGATCACGGTGCGTGGTCGGCAACTGCTCGCCGAAGCCGACGTGGTGCTCACCGACCGGCTGGCGCCCCGCTCGCTGCTGGACGAACTGCGCGACGACGTGGAGATCATCGACGCCGGCAAGATCCCCTACGGCCGGGCGATGGCGCAGGATCACATCAACGCGGCGCTGATCAGCCACGCCCAGGCAGGTCGTTTCGTGGCCAGGCTGAAGGGCGGTGATCCGTTCGTGTTCGGCCGGGGCGCCGAGGAGGTGCTGGCCTGCCTGCGGGCGGGCGTCCCGGTCACCGTGGTGCCCGGCGTCACCAGCGCGGTGGGCGTGCCGGCCAGCGCCTGGGTTCCAGTGACCCACCGCGGCGTCGCGCAGGAGTTTCACGTCGTGTCCGTACACGTTCCGCCTGGCGACGAACGATCCACGGTGAACTGGGAGCTACTCGGGGGGAGTTCGGGGACCCTGGTACTGCTGATGGCCGTGGAACGCATTGGCGCGGTAGTGCACGAATTGATGCGATACGGACGCAGTCCGGATACTCCCGTTTCGGTAATCGCAGACGGTACTCTGCCGACGCAGCGCACAATTAACTCAACGCTGGAGCGAGTGGAGAGCCTTGTGGCGAAGGAGGGGGTCCGGCCGCCCGCGATCGTCGTGGTAGGCGACGTGGTGACCGTCGCCGCGGAGATTACAGGACTCATGCGCGATGTGACTACCTGACGAACGGGATACACTCCGCGTGCCAGGCGATCAAGCTGGTGGCTCCGCCCAGGAGACCCGGAGAACCCGATAGGCCCGCCGGGATTTCCGCGAGGGTTTTGAGGAGGACATTACAACGATGGAAGGTCAGGGCGTGGCGGCTTCTGCGGCGTCTGCGGCCGACGGGCACGGCGAGTCCGGCCCGGGTTCTGGCGTCGCCGCTGAGTTTGACCACCCTGCCGAGAACCACGTGACCAGTGAGCGCTCATCCGAGGAGTCTCAGCCAGAATTGCCGTCTAACCAGATTGAATCGGACAAACTGGATAACATTGTTGATCCCGATCGAAACAATAGTGCTGTCGCAAGGGATGAGAATACGGGCCACAAACAGACCGCGGCCGGCCTCGCGCCCCCCGCGGTAGACGCTCCCGCGGGGGGCGCCCCCGCGGCTGATGCCCCCCCGGCTGATGCCCCACCGGCCGTCACGCCGCCCGAGACCGCGGCTGCGGCCGGCTCCGGGCCGCCCGAAACCGCCCAGCCCGCGAGCGGCGAAACCGCCCAGCCCGCGAGCGGCGAAACCGCCCAGCCCGCGAGCGGCGAGCCCGAGACCGTCCAGTTCCCCGCCGTGACGCTGGAGGCCACCGAGCCCGTCGTAGATTCTGTTCCCCAAGCCGCCAAGCCCGACCCCGCGCAGCCCAAGCCCGTCCGGCCCGAGCCCGAGCGACCCGAGTCCGCGCAGCCCGAGTCCGCGCAGCCCGAGTCCGCGCAGCCCGAGTCCGCGCAGCCCGAGTCCGCGCAGCCCGAGTCCGCGCAGCCCGAGTCCGCGCGACCCGAGTCCGCGCTATCCGAGTCCGTGACCGAGCAGTTCCCGGCCGTCCCGGCCGGAACCAGCGAGCCCGGCTCCCCTTCTGAGCCCCTGGCAGGCGCGTCCCAGCCAGAGCCGGCCGTTCCCTTGGAGCCCGTTACCCCCGCGCCCGTCGCCGCGGTCCGGTCCCGGGCCGCCGCTCAGCCTCATGTCCGGGTCGACGCGCGCTTGCTCGAGGCCGCCCTGCTCAACCTCAGGAAGCGGATCGCCGCCATCCCGCTCGTCTTCCAGATCTCCGGTTCCGCCGAGGTCAAGGCCGAACGTGGCAAGCTCCTCAGCCAGATTGACGACTACCTGCTGCCCCGGGTGCGCCGCTCCGCCGGGCCGGTGCTCGTCGCCTTGGTCGGTTCGACGGGCGCCGGGAAGTCCACCCTGGTGAATAGCCTCGTCGGGGCGAACGTGAGCGCCACCGGCGTGCGTAGGCCGACGACAAACAGCCCCGTCCTGGCCTGCCACCCCGACGAGATCGACTGGTTCGCCGAGAACAACTTCCTGCCCACGCTGCCCCGGGTCAGGCAGGAAGGCCTGGCCCGGCCCGGCCGGGACGGCTTGCTCGTGCTCGCGGCGAGCGAGGGTATGCCGCGCGGCATCGCGCTGCTGGACACGCCGGACATCGACTCGGTGGTGCAGGCACACCACGAGTTCGCTTACCAGTTCCTCGATGCCTCGGACCTGTGGCTATTCATGACCAGCGCCAGCCGATACGCCGACGGGCCGGTCTGGGAGATCCTGCAGCACGCCCGGGACCGTAAGGCCTCTCTTGGGGTGGTCATGTCCCGGATCCCGCAGGCTTACCGGACCGAACTCGTCGACCACTTCAACGCCATGCTGGACGCGAACGGGATCGCGGCCGCGGACCGCTTCGTCATACCGGAGATCCCACTCATCGACGGGATGCTCCCGCCCGACGCCTACCAGTCGATCCGCGACTGGCTCGCCGACACCGCCGCCCGCGCCGACCGCCGGGTGGCGGTGCTCTCCCAGACAATGTCCGGTGTGCTCGACACGTTCAAGACCAGGATCCCGGCCGTGGCCGCGCACGTCGAGGCGCAGGTCGTGCTGCGCGCCGAACTGCGGCGGGCCGCCGAGACTGCGTACGAGAACGCCTTCGCTGAGGCCAGCGAGGGCATTAAGGATGGCACCTTGCTCCGCGGCGAGGTGCTCGCGCGCTGGGAAGACTGCGTGGTCGGCGGCGACCTGCGCCCGCGCCGCGGCGCCAAGCCCGCCCGGAGCGGGAACAAGAAGGGCAAGCGCGCACGTCGCGGACCTTCGCGGTCGGCCGCGCTGAACGCCGCGCTCCGTTCGGCCATCGAGTCCTACATCGTGGCCGTCGCGGACCGGGCGGCGGAGGCCGTGGAGGGTAGCTGGCGCGCCGATCCCGCCGGGGCTGTGCTGCTCGCGGACGCGGCCGCCGAGCGAGCCCGCGATGTGCGCGCCAAGCAGGTGTTCGAGTCCGTCTTCGGTCCCGCCGGGCAGAGCGGCGGTGGCGATCCGGCCGACGCGGACATCAAGGCCGCGGACGTGATCAAGGCCGCCGACGCCGCCCAGGCCTCGGCCTTCAGCCGATCCTCGCCGGACCTGGCGCTGCGAGCTACGCGGGCCATCGGGGCCTGGCAGGATCACCTGACCCGGCTAGTGGAAGGGGAGGACCTGCGGCCTGCTGCAGCCCGGCGCAGCTCCTTCGATGAAGAGGCGCTGAGCCTGGTGGTGCTGGTGGCGATGCTCGGCGAGGCAGTGCCCGCTGGGACTGTGCCCGCTCGGACTGGGCCCGCTAGGATTGGGCCCGCTCGGACTGGGCCTCCTGGGACTGGGCCTCGCCCGGCCGGTGCTGCGGTGTCGGCCGAAGTCGATGGCGGCGTCTACACCGAACCGCGGCGGATGCTGACGTCGGTGTTCGCCGGGGTGATGGTGACCGAGATCCTGGCCAAGGCGCGCGCCGACCTGCTGAACCGGGTCCGGCTGCTGCTTGACGAGGAGCTGGTCAGGTTCGTTGAGGTGCTCGACGCGGCCGGGGCCTGCGACGACGTCGCAGCCATCCGGCTTTACCAGGCGGAATTCTCGCTCGAGGCGGTTAGGTGACAGCGAACACGATCGGGGTGACCGGGCTGGCGTACTCGCGGCTGCCCGCTAGGCTCGCCTCGCTCCAGGAACTGACGAAGATCGGGTCCGGAAGGACCGGGTCCGAAGGGTTCAGCCAGGAACTCATTACCGAGGCGGAAGCGCTGCTGCGGCGGTCAGGTGAGCGGATGCGGATGTCCGCCTCGCACACCGTGGTGGCCCTGGCAGGCGGGACCGGCAGCGGCAAGTCCTCGCTATTCAACGCCTTGGCCGGGTCGAATTTCTCGCCTGCGGGGGTGACCAGGCCGACTACCAAGCACTCGCACGCGTGCGTGTGGGGGATGGAGGGGGCGGCCCCGCTGCTCGACTGGCTCGGCGTGCAGCGGCGCCACCGCTACGCGCGGGCGAGCGCGCTCGACGAGGGCGAGGCGTCGCTGACCGGCATGCTCCTGCTCGACCTGCCCGACCACGACTCGGTGGTCACCGGCTCGGCGGCGCTGGTTGACCGCCTGGTCAAGCTGGCCGACATGCTCGTCTGGGTGCTCGACCCGCTGAAGTACGCGGACGCGTCCGTGCACCGGCGCTACCTGGTCCCGCTAGCTGGGCACGCTGCGGTGACCACGGTGGTGCTCAACCAGGTCGACACGCTCAGCCCAGACCAGGTCGCCGACTGCGGGTCCGACCTGCGCCGGCTGCTCGACTCCGAGGGCCTGTCCGAGACTCAGGTGCTAGTGACCTCCGCGACCACCGGAGCCGGCCTCAAGGAACTGCGCCGCGTGCTGGCAGGCGCGGTGGCCGCCCGGCGGGCCGCGAGCGACAGGATCACCGCTGACATCGACGCCCTGCTCGAAAGGTTCGCGGTCTACGCGGGGGATTCGGTACCCGGCTGGCTGCCTCCCGTGGCGCCCGTACCGCTGCTGCCGGCCGCTCCCGATGTCGCCCCACCCGAACCGGTTTCCACCCGGGTTTCGGCGCGCCCACCCTGGGAGCAGCCGGACGGTGACGAGCACGAGGGCAACGGGCGGGCAGGCGCGGCCGACTGGCAGCCCTGGCAGACGAGCGCCGCGCCGACGCGCCCGTCGTCCGCCGCGCGGCCGCCGTGGGAGGACGCGACGCAGGACGGCAACGGCGTCGGCAAGCCGGCCGAGGATCCCGCGATCTACGTACCAGCCGGTCCGGTCGGCACACTGACCGCGGCGTTCGCGAAGGCCGCCGGGGCGAGAGCGGTGACCGAGACGCTGAACGGCGTGCGCGAGCGCAGCGCCGCAGGCTACATCGGCTGGCCGCCGGCGCGGCTGGTGGCCCGCCTACGCGGCCAGGCTCCGGCCCACAAGCTGCTGGCCAGCGATCCCGGCCAGGCCGGGCAAGCGCAGCGGTCCGATATCGACAACGCGATCAACGTGTTCGCCAACGAGGTGGGTGGTTCGCTGCCCGAGCCCTGGTCGCGGACCGTGCGGGCGGCGGCGCGGTCCCGAGGTGACGAGGCCCAGTCAGCCCTCGGCACCGCGGTGGCGCAAGGCCTGCCGCCGCGCGACAAGGTGACCGGCTGGTGGCGGCTGGTCGCACTCGCCCAGTGGCTGCTGATGGCGCTCATGCTGGCCGGCCTGGTCTGGATCGTGCTGATCCTGGCGTTCGGCGAGTCCAATGCGGCGCGCAAGTCACCGTCCCTGATCAACGACGTCTCGCTAGCCCCGTGGCTCGGGGTCATTGTGGTGGCGCTGCTGCTGCTGGGCTGGCTGATCTCGTCGTGGTGCCAGAACATGGTCGTCCTCGCGGCCGACCGCGAGCGCGAGCAGGCTGAGCGCGACATCCTGGCCCGGATCGCTACCGTCGCCCACGACTTGGTGGTGATCCCAGTTGGCCGCGAACTCAGCGACTACGAGCGGTTCCGCACCGAACTAACCGCCGCCCGCGACAGCTAGCTCTCCGCCGCCTCCGCGCACAAACTGGTCCGCGCACTCGGCAGCGATCACGCGCCACGTGACAGCTCCGCGCCATAGTCCCGGGGAGTCGGCCGACGTTCCAGCGTGGGTGCTGCTTGCACCGATGGTTCTAGCCCCCGGGGTGGGAAGCACAGATGGTTAGGCCCGTCCACCCGGGACCGAAGATACTCGGCCGGGGTGACGCCGGCGAGTTCCCGGAATTCGTCGGCTAGATGCGGCTGGTCGGCGTAGCCGTGCCTGGCGGCGGCCAAGCAGCCGTTCTCGTAGGCACCCGCCCGAACGGCCCCACAACTCTTCCAGCGGCACCATGTCATCCCGCATCAGATCCATCGGTGGCCCGACGAAGCAGCGAGCCGCCGCCAGCGCGAACGTCACAGAAACGTGCGCGTGACCTGCTTCGAATTCGATCACCGACGCGCGGCTGGCCGGCCCCGCGATCATGGCGCCGGGTACCCGGTTGACTTGGCCTGTTACGCCGAGCGAACGGAACTCGTCGCGATTCAGGTTGACCCACAGGCCAGTTTCGGGACCCGGCAAGATCTTCTCGACCGATGTGCAGAGCTGCTGGCCAGCACGGTATGTGATCGCCGTGATGAGCCCATCCAGCGGCGGCGCGGGGCGGTGGACGACGACCGGCATGGCGCGCCGCTCCTAAACCCGTGTCAGTGTGGATTGTCGCCCCGGTCTGGATTGTCGCGCCTGTCCGAATACACGCGCCAGTCTGACAGGCTCGCGCCCATGCCGCGGATGTCCCTTTTCGCCAAGACCCCGGCCACCGCGACCTGGCAGGATCGGAACCGACGGGATCAGCGCTGGTAGCGGGAACAAGAGGGGCACATCACGATGGTAGAAGAGCAGCCGAAATGGCGTACAGGGAAGATCTGCTACGTCGAGATTCCCGCCGTGGACGTGGCCCGCTCCGCCGGGTTCTACCAGCAGGCGTTCGGCTGGAAGATAAGGCAGAGAGGTGACGGCTCCACCTCCTTCGACGACACCGTGGGCGAGGTGAGCGGGACCTTCGTCGTCGGTCGGCCGCCCGCGACCGAGCCCGGTTTCGGTGTCTACATCATGGTGGCCGACGCCGAGGCGACCCTGGCGGCGGTACAGGCGGCGGGCGGCGAGATCGTCCGACCGGTGGACCCGGCGGCGGGCGAGGTATTCGCCTGGTTCAAAGATCCCGGCGGCAACATCCTCGGCGTCTACCAGCAGCCCGGCCTAGCGCAGACCGAGGCGGCCTCGGCCCGGCAGACGCAGGCCAGTACTCCCGAAACTAGTGCGCTCGAGGCCAGCGCGCTCGAGGCCAGCGCGCCCAAGGCCAGCGCGCTCGAGAACGACGCCGCAGACCTCGGCCGGATGCTGGACCTGGCCACCCCCTGGTGCCTCCATGTGGCCGCGACCTTGCGCATCGCCGAACACATCTCCGCGGGCCACACCGGCATCGCCGAACTCGCCGCGGCGGCCGGCTGCGACCGCGACGCCCTGCATGCCGTCCTCGGTCACCTGGTTTCTAAGGGGGTGTTCACCGAGGAATCGCCCGGCCGATTCGGCTGCAACCGGGCCGCCGGGCAACTCAAAGAGTCAAGCTTCCTCGATCTCGAGGGCATCGGCGGCCGGATGGCGCATACCTGGGGGACGCTGCTCGATTACGTCCGCACCGGTCAGCCGGCCTACCAGCAGGTGTTCGGGCGGCCCTTCTGGGAGGACCTGGCCGCCCACCCGCAGATCGCGGCGGAATTCGACGCCCTCATGGGACCGGCCGGGCACGGCATCCCAGACTTTGACATCGAGCTCAGCGAGGGGTGGGACCACATCCGCACCGTCGTCGATGTCGGCGGCGGGACCGGGGCCATGCTAGCCTCCCTAATCCGCCGCTACCCCCAGGCAAAGGGCACCCTGGTCGACCTCCCGGGCACGGTGGCCAGGGCCGATGGGATCATTGACAGCTTCGGAGTCTCCGGCCGGGTGGAAGTCAAAGGACAGAGCTTCTTCGATCCGCTCCCCGCCGGAGCCGACCTCTACGTGCTGAAGAGTGTCCTCAACGACTGGGCCGACGAGCCGACCGTGGCCATCTTGCGGCGCTGCGCCGAGGCGGCCCGGCCAGACGGCATCGTCGCCATCCTCGGTGGCGTCTCGGCCGACGAAACGCCCCGCTCACTGGGTATCGACATGCTGGTGGCGGGCGGGAAGACCAGCACGCTCACGCAGTTCACCGAGCTAGCACGGCGGGCCGGCCTCGAGGTCGTCGCCGCACGCACTCAGCCATCCGGCCGGTTCGTGGTCGAATGCCGGCCCGCCGTGCCGTAAAAGACCATAAACGACCGCCAACGACCATAAAGGACCATAACGAAAGGATCCCCATGACCCAGGACTCCGAAGCCACCCGGGTGCTCGGCCTCGTTCACGGCCAGGTCTGCTACCTGCAGCTGCCGGCGGCCAACCGCGACCGAGCGGCCGCGTTCTACGAGGCGGTCTTCGGCTGGCAGATCGAAACGCACCATCCGGACTTCGAGGCGCCCGGCCTCATCGGCCAGTGGGTCGAGGACCGTCCGCCGGCGCGGGACGTCGGCCCGATGCTCTGGATCCACGTGACTGACATGGCCGGAACCCTCGAACAGGTCATCAGGCACGGCGGCGAGGTCCTCGAGTCTCCCGCCCCCGACGGTCCGACCCGGACCCTCGCCACGATCATCGACCCGGAAGGCAACCCCATCGGCCTAGCCGGCCACGCGCCGCCGCCCTGACCAAGGCACGCGCCTCCACCCTGACCAGGGCACGCGCCTCTGCCGTAACCCAGGCTCCCGCCGTCCTCACCCGAAGGATTCAGCTCCAGGCGGAACGGGCACAGGGAAGCCCCCATCCCGTCGCGCGGTTACAGTGTAATCCTGTAATCAATACCTGCATGGGCTGGGAGATGTCATGGAGGCCAGTCACCCCCTGGACGCATATTCGCAGATCGTTTCCTCCGTGGCCGAACGGCTCACGCCCAAGGTCGCGAGCCTCCGCGTGCCCCGCGGCCAAGGACGAGGCCCAGGCCGCGGCCAGGGCCCAGGCCAGGGCGGGGAGAGCCTCGGCTCCGGCGTGGTCTTCACCGGTGACGGGTTCCTGCTGACCAACGCCCACGTAGTCGGCAGGTCCACGAGCGGCACCGCGTCGTTCTCCGACGGTACGTCGGCGCCGTTCCGGGTGGTGGGGGCGGACCCGCTGTCCGATCTCGCGGTGCTGCGCGCCAACGGCCCGACCCCTGAGCCGGCCGAGCTCGGCGAGGCCGACAAGCTCGTGGTCGGGCAGCTGGTGGTGGCGGTCGGCAACCCGCTCGGGCTGGCCGGCTCGGTGACGGCCGGCGTGGTCAGCGCGCTCGGCCGGTCCCTGCCGGCCCGCGGGCGGCTGATCGAGGACGTCATCCAGACCGACGCCGCGCTCAACCCGGGCAACTCCGGTGGCGCGCTGGCCGACGCCGACGCGCGCGTGGTCGGCATCAACACCGCCGTGGCCGGCGTGGGCCTGGGCATGGCGGTCCCGGTCAACGACACCACCCGGCGGATCATCTCCGCGCTGATGCGCGACGGCCGGGTCCGGCGGGCCTACCTGGGCCTGGTCACGATGCCCGGCCCGGTGCCCGCGAGCTGGCGCGAACGGCTCGGCCGGACGACCGGCCTGCTGGTCGCCGAGGTCGTCGCCGGCGGACCCGCCGACCGGGCTGGCCTGCGCCCGGGCGACCTGCTGCTCACCGCGGCGGGCAAGGCCGTGAAATCCGCCCAGGACCTGCAGCGGCTAATGTTCTCCGAGGCGATCGGCCGCCCCTTGGCGATCACCGTCATGCGCAACGGCGCCCTGGTCGACGTCATTGCCGAGCCATCGGAACTAGTGGCGGCCTGACTCCGGCAAAGCACCCCGCGAAGCGTCCGAGGCCGACCGCGACACGGCACGCAGGAACCGCCGCACCGCCGCCGGGCTGCTGAGCCGAACGAAGCGGAGATGGCCGTTCGCCGGATCGGCCATCGCCGCCTCGAACTTGGCCCGGTTGGCGGTGTGCGTCTGCCAGGCCCAGGAGATGACGGACTCCTCCTTGTCCAGCGCGAACAGGTTGCGCCAGCGCTCCCGGTTGCCGTTCCACAGCTCGACCCGCCCGGCCACCCGCCGGAATGACCGCCAGATAACCCGGCGCATCACCGTGCGCCGCGGCAGGTCGATCCAGACCACGGTGTCCGCGCGGCCCCAGACCAGGTCCCGGACCTTGCTGTAGTTCCCGTCGACCACCCAGCGCTCGCCCGCCACCGCCGAGGCGACGCGCCGCCGGAACTCAGGCGTGGGCAGCGGCATCCAGTCAGCCTGGTGGTTGACCGAGTCGAGCTCGAGGAAATCAGCGTCCAGCGCAACCGCCAGCGATCGAGCCAAGGTCGATTTGCCCGCACCCGAGGTGCCCACCACCGAGACCCGCTGCACAGGCGCCGAACCTAGCAACGGTCCACCCTGCTTGTCACCCTCGTTTCCGCCCGGTCATGATGGGCTCATGACTGAGAGCAGGCCAGGCAGCAGCAACGACACTGGCAGGACGGCCATCCACGCCCCGAGAGGCGCACAGCGCAGCTGCAAGGGCTGGGCGCAAGAAGCCGCGATGCGCATGCTGATGAACAACCTCGACCCCGAGGTGGCCGAACATCCCGACCAGCTCATCGTCTACGGCGGCTCCGGCCGCGCCGCCCGGAACTGGGACGCCTACGCCGCGATCATAAAAACCCTCCAGGACCTCAACGACGACGAGACGCTTCTCGTCCAGTCCGGCAAGCCCGTCGGCGTCCTGCGGACGCACGAATGGGCCCCGCGAGTGCTCATCGCCAACTCCAACCTGGTCCCGCAGTGGGCGACCTGGGAGGAGTTCCGCCGCCTGGAGCAGCTCGGCCTCACCATGTACGGCCAGATGACCGCCGGCTCGTGGATCTACATCGGCACCCAGGGCATCCTGCAGGGCACCTACGAAACGTTCGCCGCGATCGCGGCCAAACGGTTCGGCGGATCCCTGGCTGGCACGATCACGTTGACCGCCGGGCTGGGCGGCATGGGCGGCGCGCAGCCGCTGGCCGTCACGATGAACGGCGGCGTGGTCATCTGCGTGGAGTGCGACCAGTCCCGGATCACCCGGCGGATCGAGCACGGCTATCTCGACGAACAAGCAGCAGACATCGACGACGCCATCAAGAAAGCCGTCGCCGCCAAGGACAAGGGCCAGCCGCTGTCCATCGGCCTGCTCGGCAACGCCGCCGACGTGTTCCCGGCCCTGCTCCAAAGCAACGCCCCCATCGACATCGTCACCGACCAGACCTCGGCTCACGATCCCCTGACCTACCTGCCAAGCGGCATCGCCTTCGAGGACATGGCCATGCTCCGGGCCGAGGACCCGGAGGGCTTCACCCAGAGCGCCCGCGAGTCGATGGCCGCCCACGTCGCCGCCATGGTCGGCTTCCTCGACGCCGGAGCGGAGGTCTTCGACTACGGCAACTCGATCCGCGGCGAGGCCCAGCTGGCCGGCTACCAACGGGCGTTCGACTTCCCCGGCTTCGTCCCCGCCTACATCAGGCCGCTGTTCTGCGAGGGCAAGGGCCCGTTCCGCTGGGCGGCGCTGTCCGGCGACCCAAAGGACATCGCGGTCACCGACCAGGCCATCCTGGACCTGTTCCCGCAGAACGAGGCGCTGGCCAGGTGGATCAGGCTGGCGCAGGAGAAGGTGCACTTCCAGGGGCTGCCGGCCCGGATCTGCTGGCTCGGCTACGGCGAGCGGCACCTGGCCGGCCTGCGCTTCAACGAGCTGGTTAAAAGCGGCGACCTGTCCGCCCCGGTGGTGCTCGGCCGCGACCACCTGGACTGCGGTTCGGTGGCCTCGCCGTACCGGGAGACCGAGGCGATGGCCGACGGTTCCGACGCCATCGCCGACTGGCCGCTGCTGAATGCGCTGGTCAACACCGCTTCCGGTGCGTCGTGGGTATCCATCCACCACGGCGGCGGCGTCGGCATCGGCCGCTCCATCCACGCCGGCCAGGTCTGCGTCGCAGACGGCACCGAACAAGCCGGGCAGAAGCTCGAGCGCGTCCTGACCAACGACCCCGCGATGGGCGTGATAAGGCACACCGACGCCGGCTACGACAAGGCCGCGACGGTCGCCACCGAACGCGGCGTCCGCGTCCCCATGGCGCCGTGATGACGTTCGCCGACCTCTGGCGCGGGCTGGAGCCGCTCGGCCGCGACCCCGGGACAGGCGGCTACCGCCGCTACTCCTGGACCGAGGCGGACGCGCAGTGTCGCGCCTGGTTCACTGCGCAGGCAACCAAACTCGGCCTAGCCGTGGAAGCTGATAACAACGGCAACCTGTGGGCCTGGTGGGGTGACACCAGGGAAAACGCCATCGCGACCGGCAGCCACCTGGATTCGGTCCCGGACGGCGGGTGCTACGACGGAGCGCTCGGCGTCGTGTCCGCGCTGGCCGCCGTGGAAATGCTGAAAGATAAGAACTTTTATCCCGAACGGCCCGTCGTGCTTGCCCTGTTCACCGAGGAAGAAGGCGCTCGGTTTCGCGTTCCCTGCCTGGGCAGCCGCCTGATGACCGGGGCCATCGACCCGGAGACGGCCCGGGCCCTCACCGACGACGACGGCATCACGCTGGCCGCGGCGATGTCCGCGGCCGGCTGCGACGCCGACTTGCTCGGGCCTAGCGAGGATCTGCTCGGGAGCATCGGCGCATTGGTGGAACTACATGTGGAGCAGGGCCGCGCGCTCGCCCCGATGGGCGCCGCCCTCGGCCTGGCCGAGGGGATCTGGCCGCACGGCCGGTGGCGGCTGGACTTCGCGGGCCGCGCCGATCACGCAGGCACGGCCCGGCTTGCCGACCGTAAAGACCCGATGCTGCCCTACGCGAGAACCGTCCTCGCGGCCCGCCACGCGGCCGCCTGCAACAATGCACTGGCCACGTTCGGCAAGGTGATCGCCGAGCCGGGAGGCGCCAACGGGGTTCCGTCGGCGGTAAAAGCCTGGCTGGACGCCCGGGCCCCAGACGAGGCCACGCTGGAGAAAACTGTCACCTCGGTCCGTTCGGCTGCCGAGAGATTTTGCGCGGAGCACGGGGTGACCCTCAGCGTCCGGCAGGAGTCGTACACCCCGGTCGTCCGGTTCGACGATGCGCTGCTTGACCGTCTTGCCGGGGTGCTGGCCGCGGCCGGGGTGAATGCGCCGGTGCTGCCCACCGGGGCCGGGCACGATGCCGGGGTGCTGGCGGCACGGGCCGACAGCCATGCTGTTCGTGCGCAACCCCACCGGCGTCTCGCATTCGCCCGCCGAGCACGCCGACCTGGCTGACTGCGAAGCCGGAGTCCGCGCCCTCGCCCTGGTGCTTGAGGACCTGGCGTGCCCGTGAGGCGCTGGCTCGCCGATCTGGCCTGGCTCCCCGGCCAGGGCGTCCGCCGCGACGTCCTGATCGAAGCCGACGCAGAGCGCTTCACCTCCGTCACCCCCGTCTCCGCCCCACCGGCCCTTACCACCCCACCAGCCTCACCCACCACCGAGCGCCTCCCCGGCCTCACCCTGCCCGGGTTCGCCAACGCGCACTCGCACGCCTTCCACCGTGCCCTGCGCGCCATCACCCAGGCGGACCGCGGCACGTTCTGGACCTGGCGTGAGCGGATGTACGAGGTCGCGGCGCGGCTTGACCCCGACAGCTACCTCCGGCTGGCCCGCGCCGTGTACGCCGAGATGGCGCTGGCCGGGATCAGCTGCGTGGGCGAGTTCCACTACCTGCACCACCAGCCGGGCGGGCGGCCCTACGCCGATCCCAACGCGATGGGCCGGGCCCTGGTCCAGGCGGCCGCCGAGGCCGGCCTGCGGATGACCCTGCTCGACACCTGCTACCTGGCCGGCGGCCTCGCCCCAGCCGAACCGCGCGGGATGCTGCCGCTGGCCGGCCCGCAGCTGCGCTTCGGCGACGGCGACGCCGCGCGATGGGCGGCGCGGGCCGCGGACCTCGGGTACGACGAGCATGGCATGATCTCCTCGCACGCCAAGGCGGGCGCGGCGATCCATTCCGTTCGCGCGGTCCCGCGGGACCAGATGCACGCGGTGGTGGCCTGGGCCCACACGTGCGGTGCCCCGCTGCACGCGCACATGTCGGAGCAGCAGGCCGAGAACGACGCGTGCCAGGCGCTCTACGGTGTCTCGCCCAGCAAGCTGCTTTACGAGCAGGACGCGCTCGGACCGCGGGCCACCGTCGTGCACGCCACCCACGTCGACGCCGGTGACCTGGACCTGCTCGGCGGCAGCGGCGTGTTCGCCTGCCTGTGCCCCACCACCGAGCGCGATCTGGGCGACGGCCTCGCGCCCGCACATGCGCTGGCCGGGGCCGGCTGCACGCTGACGCTGGGCAGCGACAGCCACGCGGTGATCGACATGCTGGAAGAAGCCCGCGGGGTCGAGTACGCCGAACGGCTGGCCCGCCGCGCCCGCGGCCACTTCACCGCGGAGACCCTGCTGGGCGCCGCGACCTGCGCCGGGCACGCCAGCCTGGGCTGGCCGGACGCCGGGGAGATCGCGCCCGGGGCCTGGGCCGACCTGGTCACCGTGTCGCTGGATAGCGTCCGGACCGCGGGCGCGGCCGGTGACCTGGCGCTGGAGGCGGCCGTGTTCGGCGCCTGCGCCGCCGACGTGCGCACGGTCGTGATCGGCGGTCGCGACATCGTCCGGGACGGCGTCCACCTACTGCTGCCGGACGTGCCCGGCGAGCTCTCCCGCACGATCCGCGCCGTCCTCGCCTAGCGCCCTCTGCCCCACCCGGTCTGGCACCGCTGCGACAATTGAGGCATGACCGAGATTCCCGTAGTGGACCTGGCCGGCGGCGTCGCCATGCCGATGGTCGGGTTCGGCACCTGGCAGCTGCAGGGCCAGCTGGCCTACGAGGCCACCCGGCACGCCCTGCAGGTCGGCTACCGGCACATCGATACCGCCACCATGTACCGGAACGAGGACCAGATCGGCCGCGCCATCGCCGACAGCGGCCTGGACCGGGCCGACCTGTTCATCACCACCAAGCTGCCGCCGGGCAACGCGGGCCGCGTGTCCGCCACCATCGCCGAGAGCCTGAAGGCGCTGCGCGCCGATTACGTGGACCTGTGGCTGGTGCACTGGCCGCCCCGCAGCCGGAACCTAGTGCCACTATGGCGGGACTTCCTGGCGGTCAGGGACGAGGGCCTGACCCGTTCGGTCGGGGTGAGCAATCACAGCGTGCGCCAGATCGACGACCTGATCGAGGCGACGGGGGAGCCGCCCGCCGTCAACCAGATTCCGTGGAGCCCGGCGCGCTACGACGAGGCCCTGCTGGCCGCGCACGCCGAACGCGGCGTGGCGGTGGAGGGCTACAGCCCGCTCAAGGGCACCAGGCTGCGCGACCGCACCCTGGCCGAGATCGCCGCCAAGTACGGCGTGACCCCCGCCCAGGTGATCCTGCGCTGGCACCTCGAAATCGGCGTCATCGTCATCCCCAAGGCCTCCAGCCCCGAACACATCGAGCAGAACCTCGACCTCTTCAGCTTCTCCCTAACCCCAGAAGAAGTAGCCCGCATCAACCGCCTCTAACCTCGACCGCAGCATTCCCGTCTCTGGCCTGGAACGCAGCGGCCGGGCATTGTTCGGCTTTCTGGCCTGGAACGCAGCGGCCGGGCATTGTTCCGCATCGCCTTGCGAATGGCAAATAGTTGTCCACAGGCGGCATGCCGGGCCGGGGTTATCCACAGGGCAGCGGCCGGGCCGGTGGCGGGATGCGCGGTCGGGCACGGTGGACAGAACCCGGTGGCGTCGGGCCACCGGGAACTCAAGGAGGAACGACATGAGCCAGGGCGGATACGTGACCCTCGTCGGCTTCGTGGCCCAGGACCCGAACATTCGCACCACCGCGACCGGCAAGCTAGTTACCAAGGTGCGTGTCGGCACCACGCCTCGTTACCGCGACAGCGCGACCGGGCAGTGGCGCGACGCCGAGACCTCGTACTACAACGTCAGCTGCTGGTCCAGGCTGGCCGATCACGTGCGAGCCAGCCTGCATAAGGGCGACCCGGTCATCGTCAAGGGGCGGTTCAGGACCAGCACCTTCGAGGACAAGAACGGTCAGCTAAGGACCTCGATCGAGATCACGGCGGACACGGTGGGCCACGACCTGAGCCGAGGGCCGGCCAACTACATCCGCCTGCGGCCCCAGCACGTGAACACCGAAGACGACCCAGCGGGCGAGGAGTTCCCGGGGAATCCCGACGTGCCCGAAGGGCCGGACGGAATGATCGATGAAGATGCGATCGAGCGGTTCGGGCGCGACCTCGACGACGCCGAAGTCGCCGCGCGAGCGCTCCAGGAGGACGAAGCGGCCGAGACCGCGGAACCCTCAGTCCCCACGGCACCCTTCTAGGACGCCTCTGAACAACGCCGATGGCGGGATGTCCGCCGAGCGGATCTCTAGGCCGTCTGGGGTGCCGTGGCTCCTGCCGGGACCGGATGCCGACGCGGTCAGGCTCGGCGGCAAGGCCTGGACGGGTCCCGCGGAGCGCCTGCGAAGGCCTGGGGCCTGGCTGGCCTGGCCAGGCCCGGCTGGTCAGGCCAGGACCCAGGCCCCGCCGGAGCGGGTCAGGCCGCGCCGGGCCAGGGTGCGCAGGTTGATCGCGGCGCACCGGTTGTGCAGCCAGGCGTCGTTCTTGGCGGTGCCTATGTAGCGGAGCTTGATGCGGCGGCCGTTGCAGGTGGCGGTCCAGGAGATGATCCGCTCGATCACTGACCGGGTGGGGTAGGCCTGCTTGAAATCATCGGTCCGGGCCTGGGCGCGGGCGGCGCGCAGCAGGTCCTCGTGCGGGTGGATGGTCATCGACCGGCCATCTTTGGCGGTGGTGCACCGGTCCCGCAGCGGGCAGGCCGCGCACAAAGCGCCGAAGGTCACGGTCCGCTTGCTGCTCATCGGCCTCGTGTGCCCGGCCGGGCAGGTCACCGTGCCGTCTTGCTCGCTGATGGTGAAGTCGTCGAGGGTGAACCCGCCGGCCACGGCGGGCTGCAGCGGCTTGGGCTTGATGATGGTGTCGTGCCCGGCGTCCCGGTAGGCGGCGCGGGCCTCCCCGCTGCCGTAGGCCGAATCCCCGTAAATCTCCAGGCCACCGGCCTGAGCCTGGGCGCCGGCGTCGTCCCGCTCCGGTTCCGGCTCCGGCTGCGGGCCGGGTTCTGGCCGGGGTTCGGGTCCTGGTTCCGGATGCGCTTCAGATCCCGGCGGGGCCGCCGGGCCATCCGCGGCGCCGCGGTCATGAAACCGGTCGCGGCGGGCCATCTTCACGCCGTTGCCCGCATCGGTGCTGCCGTCCCCGGCGGCCATCGTCATCTCGCAGTCGGTGATCAGCCCGGTCTCCGGCTCGGCGGCCACATGCCCGCGGAACCCGTCCCGGCGCTTGGACTTGCTCTTGCGGGTGTGCCGGGCCGCGCGGTCCACGGTGCTGATCACGCGGTCCGGGGCTACTTTCCGTGCGATCCGCCACCGCCCGTCCGTCCCGTCCGATCCGTCCGCGGGCTCGACGTCCTGCCCGGCCACCAGCGCCAGCAGGCCCAGCGCGTCCGCCTCGCCGGGGTCCCGTTCCGGCGCATCCGGGCCGGCCAGGACCTCAAGCAGCCGCAGCGCGTCATTGACCAGGTCCGAGACCAGGTCCTGCTTGGCCTGCGGGTCATCCCAGTCGATGTCAGGCTTGCCGGCCTTGGAGTAATCCAGCTTGCACACCTGCGCGATCACCGCGGCGGCGCCCGGCACCACCCGGGCCACCTTCCGGATCGCGGCCACCAGCTGGGTCACGGTGTCCTGGGTGGCCACCGCGTCATCGAACACCGTGGAGTCCACGCACCGCTTCCGCCGCCCGCGCAACATGCCCGTGGCCGCGATGACGTCCGCGACCGCGTCGAACACCCGGTCCGGCCGGCCGGAGGCGGCGATCCGCTTGCGCCAGTACACCAGCGTGGACGGGTCGAAGCTCATCTGGGTCAGCGACCGGCCGCAGGCCACCTTCCACCGGATATCGAACTTCAGCGCGTCCGCGGTCTGCGGATCGGACAGGTCATACAGCTCCTTGAGCACCAGCACGGACCCGACCAGGTCCGCCGGCAGCGACGGGCGGCCCGTCCGCGACGGGAACAAGTCCGCGGTAAACGAATCGCCGAACAGCTCCCGCCGGTGTTCAGCCAAGAACGCGAACACGCTGCCCGGCGGCACCAGGTGCCCGGCCATCTCGCCCGCATCCAGCAGCTCCCGGTCCAGCCGCGACTTCCCCTGCATGGCAAGATCATCCCAGATGATCGAACACTATGCCGGCAGAAACGCCGAACCAGGACCTGCGAGTTATTCAGAGGCGTCCTAGCGCAATGCCGGCGGGTCTGTCAGGTGCCGCATGGAGCGGAAACGCTGCGGAAGCATAACGTAACCCTCCGTGCGGCGCCACGACACGCTCGGTACGGTAGCCATCGACGTGGCACTGTACGACGTGGCACTGTACGACGTGGCACTGTACAAGGCCAAGGACGCCGGTCACGACCAGGTGCGCCTGTACGCCCACGCGTCGGGAAACACCAGGGCAGCTGGGGAGGCGGACGAGGCAACGGAGGAGTGCCCGTAGGCTTGACTTTATGCCGGAGTTTGTCTAGTCTTCAACCGCAATCAGCCGCAACGCGGATCAACACGCTATAAGCGCTGTTAAAAATTATTAATCGAACTTCTTACCGTGGTTGAGCCATCGCGCGTTTTGCTTTGTTCAGGCGGTTACGGCTGCTTAGGACCCTGACTTTCCCATGACTCGCAGGGATGAGGCAGGCGCTTCAGGTCAAGGTCCCCACGTCGCGTTGGCCAGGGTCTTCGTACCAGTTGAGCCGGAACCATGCCGCGCGGCTTGCGTCATCGCCGTCGATTCCCCAGTTGCCGTCTCCAGCGATGGTGGCAACGATGGCAAGTCCGCGCGCGTGCTCGTCATGATGCTCATCCTGCATCCATGCGCCGCCTTGGTCGATGACTTCAACCCATGCATAGTCACCTGGGTAGAGAGTCGCCCGCACGGCGAACGTCCGAGCGGGGTGGCCGGATCGGCTGTGCAGGATGGCGTTGGTCGCCAGTTCGGACGCTAGCAAGACCAGGTCGTCCGCTACCGGGCACGCGGTGGCCACCCTTGCCAGGTCGGCGCGGACGTGCCGCGCCTGGTCGGTGGTGCCCGGATAGTCGCGTTCAAAGGTGATCGCCTCGGGTACCCCGGAGGTCCGTGTACGCACGGGCTTGCGCCCCCTTTCGTGCCTGCGTGGTAGCAGCGTGCACGCTCAGGGGTGCGCATGGTGGTTATCGGCCGGCATCTGGCAACCGTTGCCGTGGTTGGCAACTCCGCGTACAACGCCCGGAGACCGAGACGCAGACGAGGCACCCCCGGAAACCGAGGATGCCCCGCGAGTACGGGCTTTGGTCTAGAGCGTGGTCACTTCATCTCCGCGATGAACGCTCGCCACGCGCCGGCGGGCACGCTCAGGGTGCCGCCCTCGCGATTCTTAGTGTCGCGCACCATGACCGCGTTGGCGGCACTGGCGACTTCTACGCACTCGCCACCGTTCGCACCTGAGTAGCTGGCAGTACGCCAGTTGCCTGCTGTCTCCATTCGCGTGCACCCTCTTCGATCAGGCAGAGGCTTTCGGTGCCTCGCAGCGCTTCGGTTCTAAGCGCATCAAACCGGCCCGATAGTTCGAGAATCACCCGAGAATCTTCGAAAACCTGACCGGTCAGCGCAGTTTCAATATACGCTGCCGATCCAGTCGCCGCTTCGGCCAGAGCGAAGCCTCCGGTCAACTCGGCATGCGCGACGTTGGGTACTACCTGAACAGTGACATTCGGTAGCTCGGCGAGGGCTAGCAGCCGCTCAAGCTGATCGGCCATGATCAACGGGCTTCCGGTGCGGCGACGCAACGCGGCCTCATCGATCAGGAACCACACCATCGGCGCGGCGGGCATCTCGCGGGTGAGGATCGTCTGCCGGGCCATCCGCGCGCGGAGTCGCTCCGCGACTTGGTCAGCGGTGGCACCGGGGAACGTCCGCAGTTGCGCCAGTGCGTACGTCTCGGTTTGCAGCAGCCCCGACAGTGATGAGGGTTGCCAGATCCGCAGGTTGACAGCGCGTTGTTCGTGCTCGATCCAGTTGCGGAACCACGGTGGCATCGCTGACCACTGTCGGCTGTCCTCATAGAAGCGGAGAAACCAGCCGCCGCGCCCAGGAAATGCCAGGTCGCACATCTGCGCGAACTTCCTAGTGGGTGCGCGGACGCCGCGCTCAACACGCGAGACTTGGCTCTTGTGGTATCCGACCACCCGCCCCATCTCGGCAAGCGTCATGCCCGCCGCGATCCTGGCGCGCTTAACCTCGCGCCCGAAGTGCAGCGCGGGGTTGCTCGCGTCAGCGTTCATCGATGGATACCTCGCGCTACGCGGCGATAGGACCCCCGACCCCGCGCGACGCAAGCACGGGCCGGGGCGCTCCTCGGCAGGGTCGCGGGAACGGAATGCAAGCCGAAGCAAGCGACCGAACGACCCTGCCGGGAACATCTACAGGCTACATGCCATTGCTATGCATTGTCATGCCTTGTTCTGGCTAACAAGGCCTGACCTGGCATTGTCTTACCATGAACGGCATGGCTGTGAACTGGGCAAACTTCGTGGCGCACCGTGGCGCTACGCCGGTTTATGTCCAACTAGCCAACTGGATCGAGAACCAGATCAAGGCTGGCAACCTCGCGCCCGGAGACCAGCTCCCCAGTCAGCGGGAGATGAGAGACCTAACCGGCCACTCCATGGAGACTGCCGGCAAGGCCATGACGCTCCTCCGGGAACACGAGTTGGTCGAGACCTCGACCATCGGGACGTTCGTCAAGCGCTGAAAGTCCGAACCGGGGCAGCTACTTGGCTCGCAAAACTCCCAGGTCTGCCCGGTGAACCCGTGACGTTTCCCGCCCGTATCACTTCGTAGTGTGAGAGGTTGGGCACAGTGTTAGTCACAGGCGAGCGACCAAAGGGAACGGGCAGCGCGCCACATGACAGTGACACCCGCCGTCGTGCGGGCGTTCGTTGACCGCGTCCGCGCGTGTCCAGATGGACGAGACGCCGTCGCGGCCCGCAGCATGACCGCGTGTGCAGACCGCTTCGCCGGTAGCCGCGCATGCAGGTAGTCGCGACGTGGTCCGGTGGCCATGCGGATTTGCTTCGGCAAGCCTTCCGCATGACCAACGAGTCGTATGCGGAGTACCTGAGCGTATCGGTCCGCACGGTCGCCAACTGGCGCGGGAATCCTGACGTCATCCCTCGGCCGACGATACAAGACATTCTCGACGCCGCGCTTGAGCGCGCCCCCGATCGGGTTAAGGCTCAGTTCGCTCTGCTGATCGGCGAGGCGGAGACCAGCCATCAGGAGCCTGGTCATGTGGAAGCATTCGAAGCGTCACTTAACGCCGCAAGCAACGTGGACATTGAAGGTTCCGAGCTTCTTGAATCAATGAACAGCCATATTCATGAGATCGTGGCGCTTGATAACCGATTCGGTGGTGCGGATCTTCTCCGGCTTTCCACGAGATTTTTCTGGAATCTGCGCGATCAGCTCGGCGCGGGTAGTTACGACCCCAGGCTTGAGCGTGACTTGCATTCTGCGGCGGGAGAACTAGCCGAAGTCGTAGGATGGCTCGCTTACGATGCAGAAGCCCACGATCTATGCCGTCGGATGAATCAGGAATCGCTGTATTTCACACGCCTCGCTGGCGACAAAACCGTTGAGCTTCTGACGCTCCAGAATTCGAGCATGCATGCCGCCGCTGAAGGACGGCCCAGAGAGGCGCTCCACATTGCCCGCTCAGTTCTGGAGGGGAGTTACAAGCTTTCCCCGCGAGTAAAGGCACTATTTCTCATGCGCAAGGCCCGTGCGCTGGCCCAAAGCGGAGATGAAAGCGCTCTAGCGTTGCTACCGGAAATCCGCGGTTTGTATCTGAACGGAG
>Ga0209656_10000486_pt1 | contig 26156 bp, 24 predicted proteins | sample BogFormECP12_OM2_FD_188239 | JGI IMG/M metagenome (GOLD analysis project Ga0209656, IMG submission 188239) | Bog forest soil microbial communities from Calvert Island, British Columbia, Canada - ECP12_OM2 (SPAdes) (version 2) | ecosystem: Environmental > Aquatic > Freshwater > Wetlands > Bog ...
CTGCACTCGCCCGGTTCTCCACCAGGCAGGCAATCGCATCCGCGACGACGTCGGCGGGGACGAAATCGACCGGCCAGCCCGGGTCGAACGGGATCATCGGCACGATGCCCGCGAAGTGAGCTGCTGATCTCCGCGTCCTACCTCGGCGCCGCCACCAACCTCACCGAGCGCGTCATCGCGCGCGGCCGGGGCTCGGACGAGGACCGCGCCAGCCTGGCGATCGAACTGGAGACCATGGCCGCGGCGCTCGAGCAAGTGGCTGCTTTCGCCGCGACGGCCGGTGATAACGATGCCCTGCTCGCGCGGGCGCTCTACGCACGGTTCGCGACCGAGCGGGCCATCGAACGCGTAGTCATGCCGGCCGCCGCAGTCCTCGGCGGCATGTCATTCATCGAGTCGCCCGAAATCGCCTACCTGCTCGGCGCCACCCGTGCCCTGACCTGGACCTTCCACCCGCCCGCACGCGCCGCCGCCACGGGCCCGATCGCCCGCTACCTCGCCGGTGGCCCGCTGACCCTCTAACCCCGCGCCGACGCGGCTGATCTGCTGCTCGCCGACGGGTGCCGGCCATGCAGTCAGGCTCCGCAACCTGGCTGTCCACCTTCCGGCATGCCCCCGCAAGAAGACCCAATCCATGATGGATGTCCGGCACAGTCGCGACGCCCTTGTAATCGGCATAGCGCCCCTGTAAGAACGTCAACGCTGAATCGACGATAACGACCATCGGTTAGCAGTATGCGCGTCAGCGCATAAATATGCGGACACGTAACGTCCGCTTACCTGCATCGCCGCGGTGACCGTGTCCCGTGCCAGATAAGTCGGCCCGTTGCCAGTCAATCCGGCCCGTACGCGCTTGCTTGCCAGCCATCCGGTCCGGAGCGTCCCCGGTTGGCGACGGCGATCAGCCCGGCCGCCGCCACATTCTGCACGAACACCCCGTCGACACGTCCACCCGCGCGGGACTCCTCGCCGGGGGCCGACAACGATCGGGCCTGATCAACTGGCAAGAAGACCCCTCGAACGAGGTCGTGGGCCGACCTAGACGACAACCGGCCCGCCCGGCTGCCGCTGCTTCCAGCACGCGGTTGTCTGGTTCGTCGGCCAGCACTGTCACGTGCTCTGCAGGGTCGACGGTGTCAGCGGCTTCTGCCACTGCAGCGACGAGTGCGGCGGGGTCATCGAAGATGGCGGTGAGTTTGGGATAGGCCAGCACGCGGGCAAGCTCGCCGAGCAGCGCAGGGCTGATCACCAGGGTCACCTGGCCGCTCAGTACCGTATCGACCACCTGGCCTGGCGGCCCGCCCCAGCCGAACCCTGACACAAGCGTGTTGGTGTCCGCGACGATCCGCATCAGGCGCTGCGGCGGGCCGCCTCGACCGCCTCGTCTACGATCGCAGGATCGAGCCCTGCCTCGGCCACCTTGCGGCGGGCCTCGGCGACGCGGGCTGCCAGCTCTTCCCGGCCGGCTCGCGCCGCCGCCTGCCTCAGCTGAATGTACGCTTCACGGCTCAGCAGGACAGCCAGAGGCTTGCCATGCTTGGTCAGCCAGACCTCATCGCCGGTGGCCGCCTCCTCAGCTAGCTGCCCAAGAACCGGCCGGGCTTCCTCCAGCCCTACGAACCGTTCCACCGTCACTCACCACCTCAAGGTAGTCCTTAAGTTAAAGCATAAGCTATCTGCGGCCCGGCTGCCATCTGCGCTATGCTGGCCCTGCCGCGCTGCCGACAGTGCGCGTCGCCATCGGCGGACCTGACACGCCGCACGTGCTGGTCATCCGAGTATCGGCTCTTCGCCGGAATCGGCGGCGGCAGTCGACCACGTAGGATGGCGTGCTCGCGATCGCGAGCGCGAAGCAATACGTCGAACGACCCTGAGGTTGGCGGGCTGCCAGCCTGGTGGCGTGCGGTCGCCAGCCGGAGCTGCTGCCAGCCAGTGGTCACCGCGGCAGAACAAGACTGAGCCACAACGCTCCCTGCAGATGAGGATGTTCAACTGGGGCGCAGCGATGCATAACGTATGGCTCAGGTGCGAGTTCCGGCCGGGTCGTCCTCTGACGGCACTTTCTGCCTCCCTCGGTGTGGGGGACGCCTTTGGGCAGGACGGCGACGCCGCCGCCAGAGAGTTCTCGTCGCTGGTCACCGGCCCAGACCGTCAAAGCGCCGTTGAGAAGCAGGAAGATCTCGTCCTCCCGCTGGTGAACATGGACCGGAACCCCGTTTCCCCGCGCGGTGTCGCTTCGCATGATCAGCACCTGGCCGTTGCTGACGGCCGAGTCCACCGGGATTTCCAGGGTCGAGCCGCTCATCCAGGCCAGTTGCTGGTGTTCGCCGACGGCGGCGAAATAGGCGTTCAGGGTCCTGGCGTCACGCTAGCGTGCTCAAACGGAGCGGACCGGGTCAGGTCCCCCGCAGGTGGCCGGGTCCATGTTCGTCAGGTTGATGTGCCAGGTCAAGCATGCCACAGCCGTAGCAGCCCACATTGGAACTTGGCTTCGGGACGAAGAGGCCGCTTGCATTGCCAAATCTGGCTGCAGGCGTCTATCGAGCGATGGCGATCTTGTTACCATTGTTAGTACAGGCTATCGCATCGCCCATCGGGCCCCCTGCGGTTCCCGGTCATTACGTAGGTTGGGAGCAGGCAATGGAAGGTCGTGTAGGAAAAAGAAGAACATCTTCCTCGTGTGGCTTGTATGGCCGCTGATCACGCTTGGAATTTATTTCTTCGTCTGGTATTACAAGGTGAACCGCGAAGCCCGGGATTTTGATCCGGAAATCGACGTCGCTCCCGCAGTCTCGCTTCTTGCCGTGCTGATCGGATGGATCATCATCATCATCCCGCCATTCGTCTCGATCTACCGGACCGGCGAGCGGATCGCGAAAATGCAGAGTGCAGCCGGACTCGAACCCACCTCCAGTGCGATCATCGGCCTGCTCCTTACGTTCGCCTTCCATCTCGAAACGCTGTACTACCAGAACGAACTGAACAGGATCTGGGATCACTACAAGAACCTGCCGGAGAGAACCCCGGTGCAGCTTGCCATACCCGCCGCCTGACCAACTACCGCTGCAGGAGGAAGCACCGTCCGATGCAGACGGCCAATCAGTGGTGACACAGGTCACGCCAGATCCGGCTGCTCTCCCGTACTGGTAGGGACATGACGGGCAGGTACCCGGAGCTGGCCGTACTGGCCAGGCGCGTGGGCGCCCCGGTCATCGTGGACGGGGAGATCATCGCGATCAGCCAGGGACGCCCGGACTTCGGGCTGCTGCAGTCGCGCATGCACGTCCGCCACCCGCCCGCATATCTGGTCTGCCACCCGCGGCGGGCAGCGGCTGGTGACGTACCTGCGGCCGGCCGAGGTCAAGCCCCCGTCCCGGCTGCCGCTGGCCCCTCCTGTCCGCTCCCGTCCGGATCGGGCCTAGCCGCTCACCCCGCGCCGCGGCCAAGCCAAGGACTCACACCGGAACCCAGGGGACCATCTGGCGCAGTTGGCGAGGGCCAGATCAGCGACCTGTTCGGAGGTGAGGGCCTGTCCCGCGGCGTATTCGGCCTCGAAGGCCTCGGTGCCCATGGCGGCCCGTAGGCGCTGGCCGTCCAGGTCGCGCAGCCGGCCTTCCAGGGGCACGATGGTCTCGCCCAGATCCGCCAGGGCCTGGTCGGCCGCGCCGTGCAGCCGGGCGGATCGGCCCATTTCGCCCGCGCCGCTGCTGGCCATGGCCAGGCCGACCAGCGCGTAGGCGGTTTGCGCCCTCATCCGCACGCGTCCGGCTAGGTCGAACGATTCCGCGAACAAAGCGTGGGCGGCGTCCGACGAGCCAGCGAGGTACTCGGCCAAGCCGAGGTTGAACGTCTGGTAGACGACGTCATGGTGGTCGTTCAGCGCGCGGAAGATGCCGAGTGATTCGACCAGGTGGCCGCGTGCCGAATCCAGGTCGCCCATCAACAGCTCGACGTACCCGAGACTGCCGAGCATCGTCGCCACCTGTAGCCGGTCACCGGCCTGGCGGAAGAGCCGCAGGGACTCGCCGGCATCGCGGGCCGCGCCCGCATGGTCGCTCTCCAAGTACAGGGCGAACGACCGGACGGAAAGCAGGCGGCCGGTCAGATGGGGCTCCTGGAGGCGGCGGGCCAGGCCCAGGCCCGACTCGAGAGCGGCAGCGCGGCGGTCGGCTCCCCCCTGTGCAGCAGCACCCAGGCACGGACGTGCAGCAAGTCGGCGATCAGGTACTCATCGCCGCCAGCACGGGCAACCGCCAGGGCCTCCTCGCAGTATTCCTCGGCGATCGCGTAGCTGCCCGTCTGCTCAAGGAGGTGGGCCGCTGCGGCCAGGGCCCGGGCGCGCAGCAGCGTCGCCTCCTGGGCGGTCGGCACGTCCAGGAGCGCCCGCAGGGCGTCGGCTCCCTCGGTGGCATGCCCGCCGGCCTTCCAGAACACCCGCAAGGAGGCGGCCAGCCGCAGGCCAGGCGCCGGGTCGGCCTGGGTCAGGCTGTGGGCGATCGCGGCCCGCAGGTTGCCGAGCTCGAGATCAAGCCGGTCCAGCCACCGGGCCTGGTCGGACGCCACCAGCTGGGGGGCGGCCGTTTCGGCCAGGGCCAGGTAGTGGTCGCGCTGGGCAATTCGGGCCCGGTCCGCCGCCGGGCCCAGCGCGTCGAGCTGGCAGGCCGCGTACTGGCGGATGGTTTCCAGCAGCCGGTACCGGCCTGGCCTGGCGGCGGTGTCGTCGAACTGCACCAGGCTCTTGTCCACCAGCGCGCCCAGGTGCCCGACCACCTTCTCTGGATACACGTCCGGGCCCGCGGCGACCGCCTCGGCGGCGGGCAGGTCGAACCCCCCGGCGAACACCGACAGCCGGGCCAGCACCGCCCGCTCGGCGGCGTTGAGCAGCTCCCAGGACCAGTCCACCAGGGCCCGCAGCGTCTGCTGCCGCGGCAGGGCCACCCGCGACCCGCCGGTCAGCAGGGAGAACCGCTGGTCCAGCCGGGCCTCCAGCCCGGCCGCCGGCATGACCCTCAGCCGGGCTGCGGCCAGCTCGATGGCCAGCGGGATGCCATCCAGCCGCCGGCAGATCCGGCCGACGACCCGCGCGGTGGGCTCGTCCCAGGCCAGCGCCACCCCGTGCTGGGCGGCGCGGTCGGTAAACAGCCTGACCGCCTCGGTGTTCCCGATCGCCCCGGCATCGTCGCCGTCGGCCGGGGTGTCCATGGACGGGACCCGGTGCACATGCTCCCCGTCGATGCCCAGCGGCTCGCGGCTGGTGGCCAGCAGCGCGACAGCCGGGCAGCCCCGCAGCAGCGCGTCCGCCAGCTTGGCGCAGGCGCCGATGACGTGCTCGCAGTTGTCCAGCAGCACCAGCAGATGCCCCTGCCCGACTGCCTCGACCAGCGTGTCCAGCACCGGGCGGCCCGGCTCCTGGCGGATGCCCAGCACGTTCGCGACGGTCACCGCGACCAGGTCCGGGTCGCTCAGCGGGGCCAGGTCGGCGAACCACACCCCGTCCCCCGATCCATCCAGCAGCCCGGCCGCCACCTGCAGGGCCAGCCGGGTCTTGCCCGCCCCGCCCGCGCCGGTCAGCGTGACCAGCCGCGAGCCGCCCACCAGCCGGCGCACCTCGGCCAGCTCGGCCTCGCGGCCGATGAAGGTGGACACCTGGGCGGGCAGGTTGTGGCGCAGCTTCGGGTTGTCCAGCGACCGCAGTGGCGGGAAGGCAGCCGGCAGGCCGTCGGCCTCCAGCTGGAAGATCTGCTCCGGCCGGCCCAGATCCTTCAGCCGGTGCGGGCCCAGGTCCACCAGGCAGACGCCGGCCGGCAGCGAGTCGCGCAGCAGCGCGGCCGTCGCGGCCGACAGCACCACCTGGCCCCCGTGGGCGGCGGCCGCGATCCGGGCCGCACGGTGCAGGTCCAGACCGACCAGCCCGGCCGGCGTCTCGGCCGCCTCGCCGGAATGCACCCCCATCCGGACCCGGACCGTCTCCCCGGCGGGCCACGGATACGACGCCAGCGCCCGCTGGATCTCGATCGCCGCAGCCACGCACTCCCGCGGCGAGGAGAACGCCGCGACGAACGCGTCACCCTGAGTGTTGACTTCCTCGCCGCCGTGCCCGGCCAGGCTGGCGCGGATCAGCCCGTGGTGAGCGGTAAGGACCCCGGCATACGCATCCCCTAGCCGCCGTAGCATCGCCGTGGAACCCTCGATGTCGGTAAACAGGAACGTGAGCATCTGCGTGGCCAACGGCCTGAGGCTTTCATCTGAATTGACACCGATCACGCCGAGCCGGAGGTCCCACCGGCTCAAACCCCCGCACAAGTAGCGTACCCCGGTCGCCGCCGACCTCGGGAGGCCGGAGGACCCGGGGTCCACGTCCGCCGGGCGAGACGGCGGACGACCTGGCCCGGGGGACCATCAGGCGCAGTTGGCGAGGGCCAGACCAGCGACCTGTTCGGAGGTGAGGGCCTGTCCCGCGGAGTATTCGGCCTCGAAGGCCTCGGTGCCCATGGCGGCCCGCAGGCGCTGGCCGTCCAGCTCGCGCAGCCGGCCTTCCAGCGGCGCGATGGTTTGGCCCAGATCCGCCAGGGCCTGTTCGGCCGCGCCGTGCAGCCGGGCGGATCGTCCCAGTCCACCATCGGCCATGGCCAGGCCGATCAGCGCATAGGCCACATGCGCCCGGCCGCAGACCCTCGCTTACGCGCTCACCGATTCCCGGTCGGCCAGCTGGCCTGGATCGCCGAGAAATTCAAGGAATGGACAGACTCAACAGGCTGGGTTCTGGTAGCCGCGCTGAATCTTGCCGCTAGCTCAGCCGGCGCACCGCCGCGGTCCTCCACCTCACTGCCCTGCGCGGTGACGCATTCGCGGGCCTTGACGGTATTCCGGCCGCCCTCCCGGTGTGCTGCGCCCGCCGCGAGCGGACCTCCGGACTGGATCACCAGCTCGTCGGGCGGCAGGACCCGGGGCCGCCCGGGTATCTCGCAATGCGGCGCATGCCCGGCGTTCGGGCCGGTCTCGTCTTCGGTGCCTCCAGCCCGGACCGGACGGTGCCGTCAGCGTCACGGCGGTCGGGAAGCCCTGTAACCAGTGAGGGTCATGGCCATTCCGGTGTCTTGGGACGTCACGGTGGAGTGAGCGAGGGTGGAGCGGGCGGCGGAATCGAGTTTGCATGACCAGCTTGAAGGCTGCTGGCACTTTGGGTAGAACAACGGGGAGTCCAACCAGCCCCTCATGTCTACATGACTCAGTTCGAAAATCACATTTAAGTAGGGAAAATACTGGCCTGGGCGCCATAACGACCAACAGGCCGCATCAGACGGCAATTAGGTGAACAGTAAATCGAAAAAATCCATCGAGCTGGAGCGGGCGACGGGAATCGAACCCGCATGACCAGCTTGGAAGGCTGGAGCTCTACCATTGAGCTACGCCCGCAGCAGCCGCCGCACGACACGACTGACACCGAACGTCACGGCTGACACCGGTAGCGTACCGTCTCCCGAGTCAGGGCGCGATCACCAGCGCGCCGGGGCCGGAGTGGATCCCCGGGATGGGACGCCCGGCCGTGCCGGCGGCGGTCGAGATGGGTGTCGCCGTGCCCGACCACTCGTTGACGACGTGGCGGATCCGCCCGTTCCCCGTGGCGAACTCGGTGAACTCCCCGGCGCACGTCATCCGACTGGCTCTCCCTCTTCAGGCCGGCGTCCAGCGTCCCCTCTTTCAGGCCGGCGTCCAGCGTCGGCTAGGGCCGACGCTGGACAGATGCTCCGGCTGCCGCCACAGGTTGCATCTACACCAGGACCCAAGGATTGATCGCCGCCTGAGGTGGCATAGTGATCGTTACTCAGCCACCGGAGCGAAAACCGCAGAACCGAACAGGAGATCCGCAGCACATGGCGCAAGCAACGGCGCAGATAGGCGTCACCGGCCTGGGCGTAATGGGTCGCAACCTGGCCCGCAACTTCGCCCGCCACGGCTACACCGTGGCCCTGCACAACCGAACCGTCTCCCGCGTCACCGACATGGTCACGCAATTCGGCCACGAGGGCCATTTCGTCCCGGCCCAGACCGCCGAGGAGTTCGTCGCGTCGCTGGAGCGGCCAAGACGCCTGCTCATCATGGTCAACGCGGGCCCGGCCACCGACGCGGTGATCGACGAGTTCGCCCCGCTGCTCGAAGCCGGCGACATGATCATCGACGGCGGCAACGCGCACTTCAAGGACACCCGCCGCCGCGAGGCCGCGCTCCGCCAGCAGAACCTGCACTTCGTCGGCATGGGCGTCTCCGGTGGCGAGGAAGGCGCGCTGAACGGCCCCTCGATCATGCCCGGCGGCTCGAAGGAGTCCTACCAGTCCCTCGGCCCGATGCTGGAGACGATCAGCGCCCACGTGGACGGCATCCCGTGCTGCACGCACATCGGCCCGGACGGCGCCGGCCACTTCGTCAAGATGGTGCACAACGGCATCGAGTACGCGGACATGCAGCTCATCGCCGAGGCCTACGACCTGCTCAGGCACGGCGTCGGCTTCGAGCCTGCCCAGATCGCCGAGGTCTTCCGCACCTGGAACACCGGCCGCCTGGACTCTTACCTCATCGAGATCACCGCCGAGGTCCTCGCCCATAAAGACAAAGCCACCGGAAAGCCCTTCGTGGACATCGTGCTCGACCAGGCCGAGCAGAAGGGTACCGGCCGCTGGACGGTGCAGGACGCCCTCGACCTGGGCGTCCCGGTCAGCGGAATCGCCGAGGCGGTCTTCGCCCGCTCGCTGTCCGGGCACGCGGACCTGCGCCGGGCCGCCCGCCAGCTGCCCGGACCGCGGCCCACCCCCACCCAGGCCGCCGAGTTCGCCGACCAGGTCGAGCAGGCCCTGTACGCGTCCAAGCTGGTCTCCTACGCGCAAGGCTGGAACATGATGGACGTCGGCAGCCGCGAGTACGACTGGGGCATCGACCTCGGAAAGATCGCCGTCATCTGGCGCGGCGGCTGCATCATCAGGGCCGCGTTCCTGGACCGCATCCGCGCCGCCTACACGGCCAACGCGGACCTGCCGACGCTGCTGGCCGACGAGGAGTTCGGCAAGGACCTCGCCGCGGCCCAGGATTCGTGGCGCACGGTGGTCGCCACCGCCGTCCAGCTCGGCATCCCCGTCCCCGGCTTCTCCGCCGCCCTGGCCTACTACGACGCCCTGCGGGCCGAACGCCTGCCGGCCGCCCTAGTCCAGGGCCTGCGTGACTTCTTCGGCGCACACACCTACCGCCGCACGGACCGCGACGGCGTCTTCCACACTCTGTGGGCACGGGACCGCTCGGAGGAAATCCGCTAAAGATCTATATCCCGAACGCCCTGGGTTCCCGCCCCGCGGCACGCCCGGCCGGACCCCGGGTTCAGCTGCCGATCCCTGCTACGGCCCCCTTGGTGAAGGACTGCAGCGCATTCGTGGTGGTGAGTTCGGTGTTGCCTGCCGACCGGATCAACTCCACGGTCTCCACCGGGCCGACGCCCTGCGCGATCCAGGTTGTCACCTCGACGGTGATGGTGTAGCCACCCACCTTCGCGGTGATGGTCGTGTCCACGACACTGGCCTGGTAGGTGCCCGCCGGGACGCTGACGGACGTCGTGCCCGCACCCTGGACGGTGACGTCCGCGTTCTCGTACTGGCCGGTCTGGGCGACGAGGATCCGCAGCACCGAATGGTAGGCCTGGCCGGACGCCAGGCCCGCGGCGTCCGGCCAGCGGATGCCGCCGCCCGCCACCGACACGCCGTTGATCGGGGGCACCGCGTAGCCGATCGTTCCGTCCGGGTAGAAGAGGTAAACGAGCTGGACCGCGGTTGCCGTCCCGGCGACCGCCGTGGTCGAGGTCATCGTGACCTCATACCCGGCCGGGCCCGGCCCCGCCGAGACGATCCTGTTCGTCGTCTGACCGGTCTCGCCGCTAGCCGTCGTCTGGTACACCCACGTGTTGCCGACGGCGACCGGGAACGGGATCGAGTTGGCCGTCACGAACGATTGCGAAGTCTCCCTTTGACCCCCGCTGGTGACCGGGGCCGCGCTCTGGCGCCCGCTGGTGACCGGGGCCGCGCTCTGGCGCCCGCTGGTGACCGGGGCCGCGCTCTGGCGCCCGCTGGTGACCGGGGCCGCGCTGGAAGCCTCGGCGGTCACGCCCGTCGTGGTGTTCCGCGCGGTTTCGCTGGGTACGTCGGGCGCGGTGGCTGCAGGCACGCCGCATCCGGCTAGCGCGATGAGGGCCGCGCCCGCCAGAATCGCCCTCGCCGATCCGTGCTTGCTCATGTAGCCGCCTCGCTCTGCGGAGTCACGCTCGCGGCCCAAAGCCTGGCTCGCGGCACCAAGCGTAAGAATTCCCGCGGCCTAAGTCACCGCGCAACGCCGCAGGAGGCGGCACAATCTGGCCGAATCGCCCCGAATGGGCGCGAGGCGAGCGATAACCGTCGGATGGGCCCGGCGGCCCGATCCGAGGAATAGGCAGAGCGGCATCCGGGTCACCCCCTGGTGAAGCTCAGCAGTTCCTCGGTCCTTGGTGCCTGGCCTGCAAACGGTTGCACCTGCTATGCCTAATCCGGTGTACTAGGTCTCGCGGCGATTCCCGCAGGCGAAGGAGATGCCCTTGCCGGAAGGTAACGAGGACGGCCGGGCCCGCGCCGTGGACGCGAGCGCCTGGCTGCTCGAGCACGCGCAGGACCTCGTGTCGGTCGTCGTCGGCATGGTGCTGATCGTCCTGGCCGGTGCCGAACTGGTGTCCGGCATCATCGACTTCTTCTCTGATGTGAAGAAGACCTCGTTCGACACGGCCGGCATCAACCTGCTCGACCGGGTCCTGCTGGTGCTCATCCTGGTCGAGATCGTGCACACCGTCGTACTGTCGCTGCAGGCCCACCACCTGGTGGCCCAGCCGTTCATCATCGTCGGCCTGGTCGCGGTCATCAGGAGGATCCTCGTCGTCCTCAGCGGCACCGGGACGGTCCCGACCCCGGAGCTGGCCCTGCTCATCGCCATGATCTTCGTCTTCGTCGCCGCGCTGCTCGCCGTGAACTGGTTCGACCGGCGGTGGAAAGCCAGCGAACCAGACGTCGCCGAACAGGAAATCTCCTGACCTATCGGCCCTATCTCCGGCCGCAATACGCCGAACAGTGCAGGACCTTTCGTTAATCACCCCAGCGCGCGTAACTGTGCGCTAGGAGGCCGCAGGATAGATGGCGGCCCAGTCGGCGGCCATGTCGATCACGGTCCACTTGTGCTGGGCGGCGGCGGTGAGGATCTGGTCGGTGCCGCTGCCCAGGATCGGATCGCGGTCGTAGGCGTACTCCCGGTCGGCGTCGGTGTGGTGGACGACCAGTTCCAGGGTCCGGCATGGGCTGGCCGCGGTCCACTGGAGCATGGCCAGGTCGCCGTCGGTGTTCCCGGCGGCCATGATCGGCCGCTGACCGACGTGCCGGTGGATCGAGCTGGGCTTTTGCGGGCCGTCGTCGAGGACTTGGACGGTGGCGTTTTTGACGAGTTCGGGGCCGCCGTCGCCGACGCGGAAGTCGGTTTCGCCGACGCTGCCGATCACCCGGTGCGGTGGCAGACCGTAGACATCGCCCGTCCAGGTCCGCATGAAGTCGGTGCCGCCGCCGGAGAAGATCCAGCAAGAGAAGCCGCGGCGGTCCAGCAGGCTGAGCAGTTCCAGCATCGGCTGGTACACCGTCGCCGGGTAGGGCCGCCCAAAGCGCGGGTGCCGGGCCGAGGCCAGCCAGCTCCGGCACGCGGCGTCGAATTCCTCGGTGGTGATGCCCGCGTGGGTGAGCGCCACCAGCTTCATCAGGGCCGCCATCCCGCCCGCGTGCAGCTCTTCCAGGCTGGTCGGATGACCCAGCTCGGCCGCCCGGTCCAGCGCAAATACCAGCTGGGCGTACACGGGCTGCTCGGTCCACAGTGTGCCGTCATTATCGAACACCGCGACGCGGTCCCGCTCGGGGACGAAGTCCGGCGAATCAGGATCGGTCACGGCGGCGACAAAGTCCACGATCGACTGCCTAGCGGTCGTCTCGCGCCAGCTCGGCAGCTCGTCCGCGCTCATGCCGGCCTCCTGCGTTTGATGTTCATCTCGGCCCCGATCAGCTCACCGACTAAAACGTAGGCGGGCTGTTCTGCAGATACATCATTCCGTCCGGGTGATCCCGGGCCGAGGCCGAACCCGTCGCATGGATGGCCCCTTGTCCGGACAGCGAACATGCCGTGCGAACCGCTACACTCACCCAGGTACGGGCTGTAGCGCAGTTTGGCTAGCGCGCCGCGTTTGGGTCGCGGAGGTCGCCGGTTCGAATCCGGCCAGCCCGACCACCACGAAACCAGGAGCGTACCCACCGGGCACGCCGCCGTGTTAGCCCGCGTAGGCCGGGCGAGCCTACCTGACCGGGTGACCGGCGGCCCGGCGGCGGGCCGCCGGCTCATGCAGGATGGTGCCCCGCGAGCGGAGGAGGAACTCGGCGTAGGTGTCCGGCGCACGGTCGGATTCGGCCAGGCCGTAGGCGAGCAGCAGCCTGCTCGCGCGGTTATTAGCCCGGTTGATCTCGCTGTACACGTGGTAGACCCGGCGAGCGAACCTGACGATCCAGGACGCCCGCCGGCTTGGCGGTGACGAAGAACTGTAAACGTCCATGTTTCCACCATGACAAGGGCAGAGCTGGCCGGCCAGTGGCAGAAAGTCCTATCTTGAGTGACATCCTGCCAATACCTTTGTCATACTTCCTTCATGACGGCTAGTAACCCGATACGTGTCTGCCGGTCAGGTAACCATGCTATGTAGCGTCGCGGTCGTGGTCGTCAACGGCTTCCTCCCGTTCGAGTTCGGCACCATCTGCGAAGTCTTCGGCGTCGACCGGGCCGACGACGGGCTGCCGTCCTATGACTTCGCCGTGGTCGCTGGCGAGCCTGCGCCGCTGCGCGCGCACAACGACTTCACTATCCAGCCCTCCTGCGGCCTGGAGCGGCTGGAGGAAGCGGACCTGATCGCCCTGCCCGCAGTCGACGACGACCGGCTGAGCATCTACTCGCGCCGGGACCCGCCTCTCCGGCGGCCCGCTGGGCCGGACGCGCCCCGGGAGTTTCCGGAAGACCTGCTGCTAGCGCTGCGCCGGGCAGTGGACCGCGGCGCGCGGGTACTGAGCGTCTGCAGCGGCGCCTTCATCCTGGGTGAGGCCGGCCTGCTGGATGGCCGCCGCTGCACCACGCACTGGCGGAACGCGCAAGAACTGGCCCGCCGCTACCCCTCGGCCAAGGTCGATCCGGATGTCCTCTACGTCGACGACGATCCGGTGATCACCAGCGCGGGCACCGCCGCCGGCATTGACGCGTGCCTCTACCTGGTCAGGAAGGAACAAGGCTCGCGGGTCGCCAACGGCATCGCCCGCCGCATGGTGGTGCCGCCGCACCGTGACGGCGGGCAGGCCCAGTACGTCGACCAGCCGGTCGCCCCCTCGTGCGACGGCACACTGCGGGACCTGCTCGAGTGGTTGCGCGCGCACCTGGACCAGCCGCTCACCGTCCGGCTGCTGGCCGCCCGCGCGAACATGTCCGAACGGACCTTTGCCCGCCGTTTCGTGCAAGACACCGGCACCACGCCGCAGCGGTGGCTTATCGGGCAGCGCATCCTGCTGGCCCAGCAGCTGCTCGAAGCGAGCGACGATACGGTGGACGCGATCGCCGACCGGACCGGCTTCGGCAACGCGACCGCCCTGCGCCACCACTTCCGCGCCTGGCGCGGTACCACTCCCAACGCCTACCGCCGCCTCTTCCGCGGGGATCCCGGGGTTCTTCCCGCGTTGAACACCCGTCCGACCCTGCGTTGAACACCCCCCTACTCGAGTAATATCTGGTTTATGAAGTTCCTGCTTCGGGTGGTCGTCGCCGCGGCCGCCCTGGGCGTCGCGACCGCAACGGTGCCCGGAATCGAGCTCCTCGCCGGGAGCGGCTGGTCGAAGGTCGGCACGCTGCTCGTGGTGGCCCTGATCTTCGGCGTCATCAACGCCACGCTCAAGCCGTTGATCAAAATCGTCGGCTGCGCGTTCTACGTGCTCACGCTCGGCCTCGCGGCGCTCGTCGTCAACGGGCTGCTGCTCTGGCTGACCAGCGTCATCGCGGGCGACCTGACACTGCCGTTCCACGTGACCGGGTTCTGGCCCGCCTTCTGGGGAGCGATCATCGTCGGGCTGGTGAGCTGGCTGCTGCACCTGCTGATCGGGGACAACCGCCCGCAGGACAAAGAGCCCCCGCCGGTTCGCGTTGTCAGAGTTCGCTAGCCCCTAGACTGGCGGCTTAGACTCTCAGCGATCGATGCTGAGTTACCATCCAGAATCCCGGAGTGACGCGGACGTGAAGACTGACGTCGAAGAGCTGAGCCCGACCCGAGTCCGGCTGAGTGTCGAGGTGCCGTTCGATGAGCTGAAGCCCAGCCTCGACAAGGCCTACCGCGAGGTCGGCCGCCAGGTCCGCATCCCAGGCTTCCGGCCGGGCCGCGTGCCGCCGCCCGTGATCGACCGCCGGGTCGGCCGTGATGTCGTGCTCAGCCAGGCGGTCAACGACGCGATACCCGACCTGTATGCGAAGGCTGTCGCCGACGGCGACGTCTACGCGCTCGGCCAGCCCGAGGTGGAGATCACCAGCCTGGACGACGGCAAGGAGCTGACCTTCACCGTCGAGGTCGACATCCGGCCCAAGTTTGACCTGCCCGACCTGTCGAGCCTGGCCGTCACCGTCGATGACACGCTGGTCAGCCCCGACGAGGTCGCCGAGCGGCTGGCTATGCTGCAGGACCGGTTCGCCTCCCTGAAGGGCGTGCAACGTCCCGTCGAGGAGAACGATCACGTCTCCATCGACCTGTCCGCCTCGGTGGACGGCGAGCATGTCGAGGACGCCCAGGCCAGTGGCCTGTCCTACCCGGTCGGCAGCGAGTCCCTGCTGGACGGCCTCGACCAGGCGCTGATTGGCATGTCGGCGGGGGAGTCTGCCACTTTCCGGTCTGAGCTGGCCGGCGGTGAGTTCGCGGGCCGCGAGGCCGACGTGACGGTGACCGTGCACAGCGTGAAGGCCAAGGAAGTCCCGGGCCTCGACGACGACTTCGCCCAGATGGCCAGCGAGTTCGACACGCTCGGCGAGCTGCGCGCCGACACCCGGACCCAGCTGGAGCGGGACAAGGCCATGCGGCAGGTGATGCAGGCGCGCGACCTCGCCCTGGACTCGCTGCTGAACACGGTCGACGTCCCGCTGCCGGAGAGCGTGGTGCAGGACGAGGCCAAGCACAACCGGGATTCGATCCTCAATCAGCTCAGCCGGGCCGGCGCGACCCTGGACGGCTACCTGGAGATGACGAACCAGACCGAGGAGCAATTCGAGGCGGACATCAACCAGCGCGCGCGCCGCGCGGTCAAGGTCAGCCTGGTCCTTGACCAGGTGGCCCGCACCGACGAACTCGGCGTCGACCAGGCTGAGCTGTCGGCGTACGTGACCCGGCAGGCCGAGCAGATGGGCGTGGCGCCCGACCAGCTAGCCAAGCAGCTCGCCGAGAGCGGCCAGCTCAGCTTCGCGGCCGCCGAGGTGCTGCGCGGCAAGGCCATGAACCTCATCGCCGAGCGGGTCAAGGTGACCGACAAGTCCGGTCACGAGGTCGACATCAAGGCCGCCCTCAACACGCCCCTGCTGCCCACCGAGGCCGCCGCCGAGGCCGCCGCCGAGGACGCCGAGGCCGCCGCTGAGGACGCCGAGGCCGCCGCTGAGGACGCCGAGGCCGCCGAAGTCCTGGCCGCCACGGAAACCGAGGCTGACGCCGAAGCCGACGACGCCGAGGACAGCGCCAAGGCCTGACCCGTACTCGACACCGTCGCGGCGTTAGCCCCGTCGCAGCGCTGACCGCTCTCGCAGCGCGCCCCGGATCCTTTGCGCCCTGCCGCGGGGTGTCGGCTCGCGCCCGCCCGCGTCTTTCCCCCATTGCGGGTGGCAACTCGGTGCGCCAGTAGCGAACAGCAGGCCCTGCGGGACGATCGGGTTCCGTGGCGGCGTTATGGTCCTGTCAATGACACCAGACGTGACTGGAGCAGGTGAATAAGTGTGACTCAGCCCCTGTGGACCCCGACGCCGCCGTCGATCGTGGCCGCCGCGGAGCCTCCCCTTCTGCCGTTCGGGGACCAGTTGTTCCAGCGGCTGCTGCGGCACCGCATCATCTTCCTCGGTCAGCAGGTCGACGACGACATCGCCAACCGCATCTGCGCCGAGCTTGTGCTGCTCGCGTCCGAGGACGACAAGCGCGACATCAGCATCTACATCAACTCCCCGGGCGGCTCGGTGTACGCGGGGATGGCCATTTACGACATGATGCAGTACGTCCCCAACGACATCGCCACCTATGCGATGGGAATGGCCGCGTCGATGGGACAGTTCCTGCTTACGGCGGGTGCGGCAGGCAAGCGGTACGCCCTCCCGCACGCCCAGATCCTCATGCACCAGCCATCTGGAGGCATCGGCGGTACCGCCTCCGACATCAGGATCCAGGCCGAGCAGATGCTGTACATCAAGCGCACGCTGTTCGAGCGCACCGCCTACCACACCGGGCGGCCGATCGAGCAGATCGAGGAGGACGCGGACCGCGATCGCTGGTTCACCGCCGAGGAGGCCAAGGAGTACGGCTTCGTCGACCAGGTAATCCGGAGCGCCGTCGAGGTGCCCACCGAGGGCGTCCTGTCATGATCAACCCAAAGGAGCCGAACGTGAGCGAGCGTAGCTTGCGGAGCCCTCAGTCAGCGCTGCTGACCCCGCAGTCCAGGTACATCCTGCCCTCCTTCGTGGAGCGCACCTCGTACGGGATCAAGGAGATGAACCCGTACAACAAGCTCTTCGAGGAACGGATCATCTTCCTCGGCGTCCAGATCGACGACGCCTCCGCCAACGACGTCATGGCCCAGCTGCTGACGCTGGAGGCCATCGACCCCGAGCGCGACATCACCATCTATATCAACTCGCCCGGCGGGTCGATGACGTCGATGATGGCGATCTACGACACCATGCAGTTCATCCAGCCCGACATCCAGATCTGCTGCATCGGGCAGGCCGCCTCGGCGGCTGCGGTGATACTTGCCGCGGGCACGAAGGGCAAGCGGATGGCGCTGCCCAACGCCAGGATCCTCATCCACCAGCCGGCCACCGAGGGCGGCTACGGCCAGTCCAGTGACATGGAGATCCAGGCTAGGGAGATCCTGCGGATGCGCTCGGCGATGGAGGTCATCCTGGCCAGGCACACCGGCCAGGACGAGGAGAAGGTCCGCCGTGACATCGAGCGGGACAAGTTCCTCACCGCCGAGGAGGCGAAGGAGTACGGCATCATCGACGAGGTTCTGACCATGATCAAGAGGGGCAGCGAGCGCGCTGTCGAGGTAGTGTCATCCTTACCGGGAGAATTCAGCTCTTCCCTCCCGGCCCGCCAACGGGTTTGATGGTGCCATCGGGACCCGGTAAGCGGTACCGTCGATATGCAAGCGCTTGATGGCCTCGCGGGACATGTCCGCTGGAGGCGGCCGCTTCGGCCGCCGCGGCGGCACCAGGTAAAGGAGTATCTGGGTGGCACGCATCGGTGACGGTGGGGACCTGCTGAAGTGCTCGTTCTGCGGTAAGAGCCAAAAGCAGGTCAAGAAGCTCATCGCCGGTCCGGGCGTGTACATATGCGACGAGTGCATTGACCTCTGCAACGAGATCATCGAAGAGGAGCTCGCCGAGCCCACCGAGTTCAAGTGGGACAGCCTGCCCAAGCCGCGGGAGATCTACGAGTTCCTCGACGCGTACGTGATCGGCCAGGACAAGGCCAAGAAGGCCCTGTCCGTGGCCGTGTACAACCACTACAAGCGCGTCCAGTCCGGCGACGACCGGCCAGGCGACGAGGGCGTCGAGCTGGCCAAGTCGAACATCCTGCTGCTCGGCCCGACCGGCTCGGGCAAGACGCTGCTCGCCCAGACGCTGGCCCGGCTGCTCAACGTGCCGTTCGCGATCGCCGACGCGACGGCCCTGACCGAGGCCGGCTACGTCGGCGAGGACGTCGAGAACATCCTGCTCAAGCTGATCCAGGCGGCGGACTACGACGTCAAGAAGGCCGAGACGGGCATCATCTACATCGACGAGATCGACAAGATCGCCCGCAAGAGCGAGAACCCGTCGATCACCCGTGACGTCTCGGGCGAGGGCGTGCAGCAGGCGCTGCTGAAGATCCTCGAGGGCACCACGGCCTCGGTGCCGCCGCAGGGCGGACGCAAGCACCCGCACCAGGAGTTCATCCAGATCGACACGACCAACGTGTTGTTCATCTGCGGCGGCGCGTTCGCGGGACTTGAGAAGATCATCGAGCAGCGCTCGGGCCACAACGGGATGGGCTTCAACGCGGTCCTGCGGGTCAGGAACGCGAACACCGACCAGTTCGGCGAAGTGATGCCGGAAGACCTGCTGAAGTTCGGGATGATCCCCGAATTCGTCGGCCGGCTGCCGGTCATCACCAGCGTGCACAACCTGGACCGGGACGCGCTCATCCAGATCCTGACCGAGCCGCGCAACGCCCTGGTGAAGCAGTACCGGCGGCTGTTCGAGCTCGACGGCGTGGACCTGGAGTTCACCCCGGACTCCCTGGAGGCCATTGCCGACCAGGCGAACCTCCGCGGCACCGGCGCGCGCGGGCTGCGCGCGATCCTGGAAGAGGTCCTGCAGTCGGTGATGTATGAGGTGCCGAGCCGCAAGGACGTGGAGCGCGTCGTGATCACGCGCGAGGCCGTGCTCGAGAACGTCAACCCGACGATCGTCCCCCGGGACATATCGCGGCGCACTCCGCGCGAGAAGTCCGCCTGAGCCGACAAGGCCCCGTATCTGCGGGGCACGAGTCACCCGTCGCACAGGAGTTCTGGCACCCCCAGTCGGCCTGCGGATTCATACCGTAAGGGTCTAGTCCAGCGGATGTCGACTTTGGATGTATTGCCCATGATCATCGTTATTCGCATGTAGCCTCAACTGAATATTGCCGTATCTGGCGGGGTTCCCGCTCACGCCAGGATCTCGGACGCTGACAAGGCAGCCGTCTTCCATAGCGACGGGGAATTGAGCACAGATGAGTGGTTGGGATGCCCCTACGGGCAGCTGGGACTCACGTCCGGAGCTCGACGAATCCAGCGGGCCTGACGAGCAGGGCTATCAGCAAGGCGAACCGGCCGGCAGTCATCGCGCTGTGCGAGGCGGCGAGGGCAGGCTTCGCGCGGGCCGAAGAGGCCTGCCGGGTTACGAGCAGGCGCAGAACTACGACCAGACGGCGGGCGACCAGGGGCCTGGCTACGGCGAGCCACCGGGCTACGGCCAGCAAGGTTACGGGCCGGGGACTGGCCCGCAGCCGAGCTTCGGATCAGGATCAGATGCCGGGCAGATGGTCCGCTACGGGCAGGGTGTCGTCGGCTACGGCGAGGGGGCGACCGCCGCTTACCGGCAGTACAGCGCGGACGATTCAAGCCGTTCCGGCTGGTCAGACGCTGGCGACCAGCAGGGCTACGGTGACCGGCAGGGCTACGGCTACCAGCCGGGTTATGGTGACCGGCCGGGTTACAGCGACCAGCCGGGTTATGGTGACCGGCCGGGTTACAGCGACCAGCCGGGTTATGGTGACCGGCCGGGTTACAGCGACCAGCCGGGTTATGGTGACCGGCCGGGTTACAGCGACCAGCCAGGCTACGGTTCCTCGCCGGGTTACGGGGCCCGGCCTGGTTCCGGCTCGCATGGGTCCGGCGGCGAGCCGGGCTACGGGCCGCCGTCCCAGCTGGGGCAGGACTATGGCCAGAACAGCTTCCTCCCGAATACCCCGAGTACTCCGGGGGGCCAGCCGGGTTCCGGTCAGGGATACGAGGCCCAGCCGGGTTACGGCCCGCCGGGTTACGGTCAATCGGGTTACGGCCAGCAGGCATCCAGCCCTGGCGGTTTCCCGCCGGGCGGGTTCGCGGGCCAGGCGGACCAGTCCCGGATGGGCCAGGACTACCAGACCGACGTGTACCCGCAACCGGGATCCGAACCCTCCGGCTACCCGCAGAACGGCTTCGGCGAGAACGGCTTCGGGCAGGATCCGGGCGTCACGCAGGCGTACGCCACCCAGCCTGGTTACGGTCAGAACGGCTTCAACCCCAATTTCCCCAATTCCCCAGGTGTCCCGACTGCACCGGGAGCGCCGAATGGCCAGGCGACCTACACGGCCGACGGCTACGGGCAGGGCGGTTTCGGCGCGCCTGGCTCCCGCCAGGATGGCTACCCACAGGACCCGTACGCTAAGGACCCGTACGCCCAGGACCCCTACGGCCAGGCCGGGTACGACCAGCCGGGCTTCGAGCAGCCGGGCTTCGAGCAGCCGGCCGGTCCGGGTTACGACGACGATGACGATGTCGCCGCCCAGGGCCGCGCGCCACGGTCGCGTTCTGGCCCGCCGCGTTCTGGCCCAGGGGCACCGCAGCATCTCGCCGGGGCGCGGATGGCCCTGTACCTGGCCGCGGCCGTCGTCAGCGTGGTCGTGATCGTGATCCTCGTCGTCCAGCTGACCAAGAGCGGGGGGAACAAGGCAGCCGCTGGCTCGTCCACGCCGAGCACCGGCAGCACCGCGGCCACTGGCTCGAACGCTACCAGCGGCTACGTCTTCATCCAGGCGGCCAAGGTCGGCACCAGCTTCCCGCTGAACAAGACCGCGACCAAGGCGCTCACCCCGACCCTAGTGACCCAGTCGGCTCCCATCGCCGACCAGATCAAGACCAGGGGATACGGCAAGCCGGGCAAGGTCACGGTCGGCGTCTACAACCTGACGCCGGTCACGTCCATCAACTCCAGCGCCTACAAGGGCATCGCCTTCGTCGGCTACGACGGCACCTTCAACCCGAAGTCCGTGATCAACCTCGTGCGGTCCACCCTGGTGTCCTCGCGCGTGGTGAACCCGGGTCCGCACGGCGGAGATATGGTGTGCGGCTACGACACCTCGGGTGGGTCCGGAGCCAGCGAGTGCGTGTGGGTCACCAAGACCACCTTCGGTCAGGTCCATTTCCTCGAGGGCGAGGTGGCGGTGAAATACCCGGAGGCCTCCAAGTTCACCCTCGAGGTCAGGAACGCGGTGGAGGTCAAGCCCGCCTGAGGCGGCGGACCTGGCTAACGAGTGAGGCAGAGTGCACCGCAGGCCGTAGACTCACCTGTCGTGAGCAGACCCGACGCCAACGTGCCTATCGAGCTGCCTTCCCAGTACGCGCCCGCCGAGGTGGAGGGGCCGCGCTACGAACGCTGGGAGAAGGCAGGTTACTTCACCGCGGACGCGCCATCGGACGCTCCTCCGTTTTGCATCGTTATCCCCCCGCCGAACGTCACCGGTGTCCTGCACATCGGTCATGCGCTGGACCACACGCTGATCGACGCGCTGGTCAGGCGGCGGCGTATGCAGGGCTTCAACACCCTGTGGCTGCCCGGCATGGACCACGCCGGTATCGCTACCCAGAACGTGGTGGAGCGCGAACTCGCCAAGGAAGGCCTGAGCCGCCACGACCTGGGCCGGGAGGCTTTCGTCGAGCGGGTCTGGCAGTGGAAGGCCTCCTCGGGCGGCAAGATCCTCGGTCAGATGCGACGGCTCGGCGACAGCGTGGACTGGTCCCGCGAGCGGTTCACCATGGACGAGGGCCTGTCCCGCGCCGTGCAGACCATCTTCAAGCGGCTCTTCGACGACGGCCTGATCTACCGGGCCGAACGGATCATCAACTGGTGCCCCCGCTGCCTGACCGCGCTGTCCGACATCGAGGTCGAGCACAGCGACGACGAAGGCGAGCTCGTCTCGATCCGCTACGGCAGTGCCGGCCCCGAGGGGGGAGACGACTCCGTCGTCGTCGCCACCACCCGGGCCGAGACGATGCTCGGCGACACCGCCGTCGCGGTGCACCCGGACGACGACCGCTACGCCCACCTGGTCGGCAAGACGGTGGAGCTGCCGCTGACCGGCCGGCGCATCCCCGTGGTCGCCGACGACCACGTCGATCCCGCATTCGGCACCGGCGCGGTCAAGGTGACTCCCGCCCATGACCCGAACGACTTCGAGATCGGCCGCCGTCACGGCCTGCCCAGCCTGACCGTCTTGGACGAGCGCGGCGTGGTCACCGCGCACGGCCCGTTCCAGGGCCTGGACCGGTTCGAGGCCAGGCCCGCGGTGGTCGCCGCGCTCCGGGCGGACGGCCGCATCGTCAACGAGGTCCGCCCGTACCTGCACTCGGTCGGCCACTGCAGCCGGTGCGGCACCACGGTCGAGCCGCGTCAGTCACTGCAGTGGTTCGTCCGCGTCGGCCCGCTCGCCCAGGCGGCCGGCGACGCGGTCCGCGACGGCCGCGTCCGGCTGCACCCGCCGGAGATGAACGCCCGGTACTTCGGCTGGGTGGACGACATGCACGACTGGTGCATCAGCCGGCAGCTGTGGTGGGGCCACCGTATTCCCGTTTTTTACGGACCTAACGACGAGGTGCGCTGTGTTGGCCCCGGCGAGCAAGCCCCGGAGGGCTGGCGCCAGGACCCCGACGTGCTCGACACCTGGTTCTCCTCGGCCCTGTGGCCGTTCTCCACCCTCGGCTGGCCCGACGACACGCCGGACCTGCGCACGTTCTACCCGACCAGCGTGCTGGTCACCGGGTACGACATCCTGTTTTTCTGGGTCGCCCGGATGATGATGTTCGGCTTGTACGCGATGCGCGAGCCAGGCCCAACTAGCAGGGCGCCGGATGACGTCTCCGGGTCGGTGCCGTTCCGCGTCGTGGCCCTGCACGGCCTGGTCCGGGACCAGTTCGGCAAGAAGATGTCTAAGTCGCGCGGGAACACCGTGGATCCGCTGGACTGGGTGGACCGGTTCGGTGCCGACGCGACCAGGTTCACCCTGGCCCGCGGGGCCAACCCGGGCGGCGACATCGCCATCAGCGAGGAATGGGCGGCGGGCTCGCGCAACTTCTGTAACAAGCTGTGGAACGCCGTCCGCTTCGCCCTGCTCAACGGGGCGCACGTCCCGGCTGCCGCCCCCAGCCCGGCCCCAACGCCCGGCTCCGCCGAAGCGCGCAAATCCGACATTTCATACTCTGCGCCAGATCGGTGGATTTTGTCGCGTTTGTCCGCCGTGAACGCCGAGGTGGACGAGCTGTTCGAGGCGTTCGAGTTCGGCAAGGTCTGCGACGTGCTCTACCACTTCGCCTGGGACGAGGTGTGCGACTGGTACCTGGAGCTGGCCAAGGTGCCGCTGACCTCTGGCGATCAGGCGGCCGCCGAGACCACCAGGCAGGTGCTCGGGTTTGTGCTCGACCAGCTGATGCGGCTGCTGCATCCGGTCATGCCGTTCGTCACCGAAGAGCTGTGGACCGCGCTGACCGGCGAGGACTCGGTCATGGTGGCCGCGTGGCCGGCGTACTCCTACACCGATGCGCAGGCCGAGGCGGAGATCTCGTCGCTGATGCGGCTGGTGACCGAGATCCGGCGGTTCCGCTCCGACCAGGGGCTGCGGCCGAGCCAGCGGGTCGCGGCCCGGCTGGCGGGCATCGAGGGCACGCCGCTGGCCGCGCACGAGGAGCAGATCCGGGCGCTGCTGCGGCTGAACCCGCCCGCAGATGGCTTCAACCCGTCGGCCTCGCTCGAGATCGAGGGGATCGCGGCCGAACTCGACGTGGCCGACGTCATCGACGTCGCGGCCGAACGCCGCCGGATGGAGAAGGATCTCGCGGCGGTCAGGAGCGAGGCCGAGCAGGCGGCGCGGAAGCTGAGCAACGCCGAGTTCACTGCGAAGGCACCCGCCGCGGTGGTGGCCAAGACCCGCCAGCGGCTGGAGGCGGCCAACGCGGACATCGCCCGCCTTGAGCAGCGCCTGGAAGTGCTGCGCTAGCCCGGGGGGACACTCTGCCCCCTGGGGACACCCCAGACCCCGGTGGCCCGGAACCCCCCGCTGCGCTCCGCGCCCCGCTGCGGTACCTCGCCGTACCATCACGCGGCTGGGAGGGCCGGAGGCCCCCGCAGACCGCGCGATCTCGGATCTTCGCTCCTCGCTGCCCCCACCCACCTCCACATCCCCCTTCAATGCCCCTAACACATAGGCTGGCAGGGTGGACATCGATGCGCGGATGCGCGAGGTCGAGCGGGAGATCGTCTCCCGGCGGCCCGAGCATTCCGTTGATCTTGCCCTAGACCGGATGACCGAGCTCGTCGGGCTGCTCGGCGATCCGCAGCGCGCGTGTCCCGTCATCCACGTGACGGGCACCAACGGCAAGACATCGACCGCCAGGATGATCGATGCCCTGCTGCGTAGTCGCGGGCTGCGGACCGGGCGGTTCACCAGCCCGCACCTGGTGTCGATCAGAGAGCGGATCTGCGTCGACGGCGCGCCCATCGACGCCGAGCGGTTCGTCGCGGCGTACGAGGAGATCCTCCCGTACGTGCAGCTGGTCGACGAACGGCATCCGGCCGCGATGTCTTTCTTCGAGGTCCTGACCGGGATGGCCTTCGCGATCTTCGCCGACACGCCGGTCGACGTGGTCGTCCTTGAGGTCGGCGTGGGCGGCCGGCTCGACTGCACCAACGTCGCCGACGGCGTCGTGGCGGTCATCACCCCGATCGCGATCGACCACACCAGGCTGCTCGGCCACACGCTCGAGGAGATCGCGGGGGAGAAGGCCGGCATCATCAAGCCCGGCGCGACCGCGGTGCTAGCGCAGCAGCCGCTCGCCGCCGCCGAGGTGCTGCTCAGGCACGCGGTCGAGGTGGGCGCGACGGTCGCGCGCGAAGGCGTGGAGTTCGGCGTGCTCAGCCGCGAGCCCGGGGTCGGCGGTCAGCAGCTGGCCCTGCGCGGCCTGCGCGGCACCTACGAGGACGTCTTCCTGCCGCTTTTCGGTGCGTACCAGGCGGGCAACGCGGCCTGCGCGCTGGCTGCGGTCGAGGCGTTCGCCGGGGTCTCGGACGAGGACATCTACGGGTCTGCGGGACTCGACGCCGACCTAGTCCGGGAGGCCTTCGCGAAGGTCACCTCGCCCGGCCGGCTGGAGGTCATCAGGCGCAGCCCCACCATCATCATTGACGCCGCGCACAACCCGGCCGGGATGGCCGCGACCGTGGCCGCCGTGCCGGAGTCATTCACCTTCAGCCACCTGACCGGCGTGTTCGCCGCCAGCGGCGACAAGGACGTGGTAGGCATGCTCGCTGAACTCGAGCCGCTGCTCGCCGACATCGTGGTGACCCGCAACTCCTCGGAGCGGTCGATGGGTCGCCAAGAGACGGCGGAACTGGCGGCCGAGATCTTCGGCGAGGACCGGGTCGCCTCCGCCGACCGGCTCGATGACGCCATCGACATCGCGGTCGGGCTCGCCGACGAGGCCGTCGCGGAAAGCGGACCGGGTACCGGCGGCGTGCTGATCACCGGATCCGTCATCACCGCGGGCGACGCCCGCAGGCTGCTCGGTCCGGCGGGCGGCCAGCTGCCGCCGGAGCCGTCGGCCAGCCAGCCCTCCCGCCACCCGTTCACGGCCGCGGAGCTGTCATGAGCGGGCTCGACATACCCCTGGAGGGGAAGGGCATCAGGCAGCTGTGCGGCACGGTGCTGATCATGGAGGCGATCGTCATCGGGCTCGCCATCCTGCCCGCCATCGTCCTGGAGCACGCGAACCGCGGCCTGGCCGGCGGGATCGGCGGCGGCCTGGCCGTCTGTGCCCTGCTGATCGGCGGAGTGGTCGGGCGGCCACACATGGGCTGGGCGCTGTGGGCGGGAACGCTGCTGCAAGTCCTGGTCATCGCCGCGGGTGTCGTAGTGCCCGCGATGTACATCCTCGGCGTGATCTTCGCCGCGCTCTGGGTCACCGGTATCTGGCTGGCCCGCCGCCACGAGACCCCCAAGCCCCGGCAGGAGGGCTGATAGTACCTCGGGCGAAGCGCCGGTCCCGGGGGCGGGGGGCACCCTCGATCACGGGTAAGCTGACCGCAGTAACGAATCGCATCGTCGACCGCGGTGAGCTGTATGTGCCCCGGTGAAGGAGCGTCGTTGTCAGCACACGCTGTCGTCCTGATAAGACCCGACGTGCAAGTATCGCGAGGTGAACAGGCCCGGGGAGAGATCGTGCTCCCCGTCCCGGAACCCGTCTAGC
>Ga0209656_10000487_pt1 | contig 26052 bp, 27 predicted proteins | sample BogFormECP12_OM2_FD_188239 | JGI IMG/M metagenome (GOLD analysis project Ga0209656, IMG submission 188239) | Bog forest soil microbial communities from Calvert Island, British Columbia, Canada - ECP12_OM2 (SPAdes) (version 2) | ecosystem: Environmental > Aquatic > Freshwater > Wetlands > Bog ...
AGTGGTCCGTTCACGGTGTCATGCCTCCTTGAGCAGTACGGGTGATGACTCATCCTGTCGATCCCTCGGTCACCGTCGTTGTGACGGAGAACAATCCCGACATGCTAAGGGTGTACCGGATTTTTACTGAAGCACGCTTCAGGCTTCGTAGCGATTAGCCCGTCAAACTAGGGAGTGCTTGATACACAGTCGCCGCCGCAACCACCGCACTGCGCGCCAGGCCCGTCGCTGGGGCGTCAGTGCGGGAGTGGCTGCCGGCCGCTGCCGCGATGATCTGGGCAAGGATTGCAACCCAAATGGCGGGCCCGGCCGGCTACGCGGATCACCAGTGTCTACCTGTGCCCACAGTGCAAGACACACACCGTACGGGAGTCAGCGAGTCGGGCCCACGGATAGCCCGAATCGGCCTCGCGTTCTGCCGACAGTGACCTTGAGCTGCACCAACGTAAATCTGGTCCGCTGGTGTTGAGACAGCCAGGGACCCCTTTTCCGCCGCAGCCCAGGGCTGCGTTGCCGAGCGCCAGCGAGTCGAGGCCTTTTGCTGGGCGTCGAGGGCGCCGGCATGCAAGGTGCCGCCGCGCAGCTGCGTTTCGCCAGGTGTTCCGCACGATCGCGGCTATCGGTGGTGGCGGACCGGGCCAGCCCGCAACGGTGGCGGTGAGAAGGGAGTTATGCGGGTGTTGTCGCGGCGATGGGTGATCGGGATCTGGACTGGGCCTGCGAGGGGATGGTCGGGTGGTGTCGGCACGGCTGGGCTATGCGGTTGCGTGTCGGCGGTATGGGCGATTAGGCGGTCGTAGTCGGCCCGGCGGGCGGGGTCGCGCAGCAGGGTATAGGCGGCCAGCACCTGGCGTAAGTGTTCGTCGGCGGTTTGCGCCGATCGTGCCGGGCGTGTGTCGGGGTGGTGGGCGCGCAGGTGGGTGCGGTAGGCGTGGGTGATCTCGGTCTGGGTTGCGGTTGGCGGCACGCCCAACACCAGGTAGGGATCGGGATTGACGCGTACCATCGCTGGTCACCTCCAGGAATGAGGTGCGGTGACTCCCGGGCCACGCTGGGCGAACCGGGAGTCACTGCTGTGGGATGGTCTATTTGACGTCTGCGCTGTGCTGGGGCGGTCGGGTGCCCTCGTCGGCGTCGTGCCGCGCTGGTGACGACTACCGTGATGCCCTGGGGAGGAACGCCCGGGTGACCGCCAGGATGGTGAGGGATTCACCGGCGGGTCACCCGGGCGCTGCAACGACATCGCGCACAGCCCATTTGCGAGGTGCCACCGCTAGTGGCGGTGCGCGCGCAGCCACTCTGGGGTGCTGCGTCGGGCGCGGTCATGCGACATATGTGATCACTGTGGGCGGCACGCGAGTCGCTGCCTGCTGGTAGTCATCGCTCGGGGACATCACCTCCCTTGTCCGACAGTGCCTTTCAGGCAAACACCCGATCTCACGGAGGAGAACGCTGGCTAGCCCAGATCTTTCGTGGTGGCCAGCCTCGCGGGGGCCAGCGCCGTCGATTGGCGGCTAGCGGTTGGCCCGGCCGCGGGCGCTGGATGGTGACCCCGGTACGGCGCGGGCGGGGCCGGGGCGCCGGCATCTCGGCGAACAGGTCGGCGACCTCACACCAGAGGTCCTCTTCTTCCTGCTGTAGGCGCATCCATTCGGCCTCCACGATTGCCGTCGCCTCATCGAGCAGAACAGTTGCCGTCTGGGTGTCGGTTGCCATCTCACTCACCCCCTTTTGCGCGGATGCTGCGCCCCGGCCCGCCGGCCAGGTGGGCGGCCCGGTAGTTAGGCGTTGATTGCCGTCTTCTCGTTGTCGCTGGTGATCTGGATACGGCGGGGTTTGGCTTTCTCGGCGACGGGGATGGTCAGCCGCAACACCCCGCCGCCATAGCTGGCTTCGATCGCGTCGGTGTCGAGGTTTTCGCCCAAGAACAGCTGGCGGCTAAACACCCCGCGGGGCCGCTCGGCCGCTACCATCTCCCGGCCGGGATCCACCTCGGGCCGTTTGGCGTGCACGGTGAGCACGTTTCGCTCGACGTCGAGGTCCAGGGAATCCTCGTCTACCCCGGGCAGGTCAAACTCGACGATGAACCGATCACTGTCACGCCAGGCATCCATCGGCATCACCGCCGGGCGTGCAGCCGTGCCCAGCACCTGCTGGGTGAGGCGATCGAGGTCGCGAAACGGATCGGTGCGCATCAACATCATCTCTAACCTCCAACCCAAATTGTCCTCGCAGATCTGTGTGACCTGCCATAGCTTTCTTATATCATTGATGCTAGGTTGATGCAAGAAGAATTTTGTGGCGAATGGGAGGTGTCAGTGCCTGGCGATCCGGTGTCGCGGTCTGCGCGCGGTGTGTACGGCATCTCGGTGGCCTCGGAGTTGAGCGGCTTCGATCCGCAGACCTTGCGGCTCTACGAGCGGCGCGGGCTGGTCACTCCGGCGCGCACCGACGGCGGCACCCGCCGCTACAGCGACGACGATCTGGATCGCCTGGCCCGCATCAGCGAGCTCGTCGATGCCGGTATCAACATCGCCGGAATCCTGCAAATCTTGAACCTCGAACACCGCAATACTGAACTCGAGTGCGACAACAGCCAGCTCAAGACCGAGAACACCAGACTGCAATCCAACGAGCCGACTGCCGGAAGGAGGACGGGAAGCCGATGACGATCAACCCCGAGGACAACCCGCTGGCCGCCGAGGTGCCCGTCGCCGATGCGGTCGAGCAACAACAACCTGCCGCCCTCGCCGACGAAGATGCGGGGCTAGACCCCGAGCACGTCGCCAACCGATTACAGACAGACGCCAACGCCTTCGACGTGATTGACCAAGCCATCGTGGTGCCGTTGCCTGACGACCAACGCGACGGTGACATCGAGTGAGCAGCCAATTATCGTAAGGAAATATCTATTTCAGGCCATAAGTTATCTAACGTGCATTCGCAGGTAGACGGTGTGTAGGAGGTGAGTGCGAATGAACATCTCGAACCGGTTGCCCGATCCGCGCCGCGCCGGCGCGCGGATCCTCGACACTGCTGAAGGCGTCCTTATCGCGCTGCGGGGCTGCACCCTCAACCAGGCGTTCGTCGAGATCGTGCAGATCGCGAAACGCCACAATGTCAGCACGCTGAGTGTGGCTGATGCGCTGGTGGCCATCGCCCAAACCCAGGCGTCCCAAAACGTCGATGACGCTGACGCGGCGTTCGTCGCCGCCCGCGCCACGTGGGGCCACTTCTTCGACCAGACCCCGCCGCGCCGCCCCGTGCGTCTAGCACGGCGACAACTTGGCGAGGACGAGGACGAGGACGGCGTCGCACCCGGCGCCTGACAGCAGAACTGCCATGGCTGATCCGATTGCGGTCTAGGATGCGATCTCACACAGCAGCCACTTGCCACTGCCACACCGTCATTGCCTCATCTTCAGACATTCAACGCATCAGCAAACGGGACGGTGACTCTGCAAGAGTGATGACATCAAAGCTAACCCCTGCACCGAACCAAGACGATCGGACATCGGGCCACTCGGCGGTTCTGGAGCCCATCGCTTCCGCGCGACCGACCGATTATGGCGAGATCGAATATGCAGGGTTACCGGTAAATTGCCGCATGTTTCATCAGATAAATCAGCCCCGCCCTACTCATTGGTCGGTTCGTGAGGGCATCTTCGATCCCGAAACATGCTGTTAGGAGCGGAATTTCACGCTATCACGGTCAATTTCGATAGCTGCGCACTGCCTCGGCCCCGCCAGCATGCCGCGACACAGGTTCGCAAGTTGACGCCCTTACCTGCCGGTATGCGGTATTGATTCATTGGACGACTCAATGATTCATCGGGTGAGATCGAATTGGAGGCCGAAACTCTAGTTCAGCTAATCAGATTCTCATCATGATGGCAGATCTGCCACTTCTATGCCATAAAGATGAGGACTCTGCCACGCAAAATGAGAACCTAATGGGAACCGATCGGCGCGCCGTTAATGGCTGTATGGCTGGTTTGCGGTCAGGCTGATCAGGGAGCCGCCGGCTGGTGAGCACTGGTGAGAACCTGTGGCGTAGCTCGACTTCTAGTTGTAGAAGGTGCCCCAGCCGGTTGGTGAGGCCGCCTGTAGCGCTGATGGGATGTCGTGCCGGTTGAGCACTGGCCCATTAGGTCGCCGCCGGGTGTCCTTCGGCTCTGAATTGGTTGCACCACAACAGAGTTAGGAGGCCGATGGATGATCTTCGTCGGTGATGATTGGGCCGAGGATCACCACGATGTCTACGTGATGGCTGCGGACGGAGCACGGCTGGCGTCGCGGCGGATCCCCGAAGGGCTGGCCGGTATTTCGGCACTGCACGAGCTGATCGCCGAGTATGCCGCTGAGCCCAGCGACGTGGTGATCGGTATCGAAACCGATCGCGGCCTGTGGGTGCAGGCGCTGGGCGTGGCCGGGTATCAGGTGTTCGCGATCAATCCATTGGCGGCACTTTTCGTAAGGCTGACGTTAACCGCGGGCGGCGGCCTGGCGTAGAGCCTGAGCACCAGCTACGCGCCGACCGACTTCGCTGACTGCATCGAGTCCCCGCGGCGTCCGCTCGCCGCAAGCAAATACCTGTGATTCCTTGTCATTGCACGTTTTCAAACCGTTCACGTCCGAGTTCCACAATCGAACTGACCCGGCGGGGGACCGATCTTGCGATCGCAGGCCATGCCGCACTCAGACGAGAGGACAACATCGTGTTCGTCATCCGACTCCTGGATGGAGAAGAGGTCCATGCGCTGGACGGCGACAAGCTAATTGTCAATGAGGGCACCGGCGTGCTCACCGTCCACCGGATCGACGGATTCGAGGAAGTCACGACCCATTACTCGCCATCGGCATGGGCGTCGGTGACTCATCGCGTCAAGGAACCCGTGGTGCGGCGGCCGCACGCAGCCAACAGCAACAACAGGTAGTTCAGCAACAAGCGAATTCGACGGGCAGCGCCGCCGGCGACCGAAACGCCATGCCCGTGATGTGCGGTGCTGGCGCGTTGGGGTCCAGTCGCAGATCCGGCAGCCGGTCCAGTAGCGCGCTGATCGCGACCGTCGCCTCCATCCGCGCCAGATGCATGCCCAAGCAGAGGTGCGGCCCGCCTCCGAACGTCAGGTGCGCGATGTTCTTCCGCGTGGGATCGAAGCGATCCGGGTCCGGGTAGCGCCTCGGGTCCCGGTTGGCGGCCGCGACACTGACGCTGACGTTCGTTCCGGCCGGAATCGCGACCCCGCTCAGCTCGCAGTCGCGGGCCGCCACCCGCATCACCGTGGTGATCGGCGGCTCCCACCGCAACGCCTCCTCGAACGCACCGAGGAGCATGCGGGGGTTGGTCCGCGCCCCATCGAGCTGGTCTAGATCGGTGAGCAGGGCGACCAGCAGGTTGCCCGACGCGCGATAGGTCGTCTCGACTCCGGCGGGCAGGATCAGCAGCAAGAACGCGAAGATCTCGTCATCGGTGAGCCGCGTTCCGTCGATCTCGGACTGCGACAGCATGGTGATCAGGTCGTCCTGAGGATGACGCCGCCGCTCGGCCAGGATGCCGTTGAAGTACGCCTTCAACGACGCGGACGCGGCAATTCCGCAGTCCCAGTTGTAGACCACGTTCAGCAATTCGATCGAAAGCCGTTGGAAGCGCGGGTAATCCTGCCGGGGTAGACCCATGATCCGCGCGATGACCTGTACCGGGAACGCGAAGGTGAATTCGCGGGCCAGCTCGGCGTGCCCACGCGGCGCGAAGCTGTCGATGAGTTCGTGGACCACCACCTCCACCAACTCACTGCGCCAGCGATCCAGCAACGCGGCCCGGAACGACGGGGACACCAGCGCCCGGCTCGCCCGGTGTTCGGCGCCCTGCAGTTCGAGCAGGGTGCGCCCCATGACCGGGCCCATGATCGTGTCGTAGATCGACGACGAGAACGTGTCGGGGTGGGTGAGCACCGTCTGGCATTCGTCGTATCCGAGCACGGTCACCCCGCCGCCACTGAGGCTTTCGCTAGAGGCTTCGGCGAACGGGCTGCCGACCATCACCAGGTTCCGCGACCGTGCCTCGCGCAGCCGCTCATGCACGTTCTCGACCTGCATGAGCAAGCCGCCCTGCAGGGCAGCGGGGTCGAATTCGTCGGCGGCGCGGGTCATGAAGCTGGGACCGTGTGGGTGTCGCGGCCGGACCGCAGCACGGTGCCGGGCAGCGCGCCGGTGGCCACGCCGTTGCGGCACACTTCGACGCCTCCGACCAGCACCGAGGTGATGCCGCGCGCGTCGGCGACCAACCGTGGTGCACCTGCCGGCAGGTCGTAGCGGGTGCGCTCCGGCCCGTGGTCGATGGTCTCCGGATCGAAGAGCACCAAGTCGGCGTGCCAGCCCGGCGTGATCCTGCCCCGCTCGGCCAGCCCGTAGAGCCGGGCCGGCACGTCGGTGAGCAGTCGTACCGCTTCCTCGAGCGTCACCACCTGGTGCTCGCGAACGCCATGGCCAAGCAGCGATGTCGTGTAGATCGCGCCGCACATCATATCGAGGTGCGCGCCGGCATCCGAGCCGCCGATGACGGCGTGCGGCGAACGCCACACCTCGGCGCGCAACCGCCAGTCGGCGGCGTCGTTGCCGAACGGCGCCGGCGTCAATCCGGTGCGTAACTCGTCGGCGATCACGATGTCGAGCAAGGTGTCGAACGGCTCTGCGCCACGCGCGGCGGCGATTTCCCCGACGCTACGGTCGGTCACGTCGGCGTTCTCACGCGCGAAGGTCTCGACGATGATCAGCCGCTCCCAGTTCGCCAGGCCGCGTAGCATGCCGGCCTCCTTCGACTGGGCGCCGTCGTTGAGCCGGCGGCGTACGTCCGGATCGGCAAGCGCTGCCAACCGCTCGGGCACCGGCAGGTGCATGATGTCGCGCCAGCCTGGCAGCCCGTCGAGCACGAAGCCGGTGAGGAACGACAGCCGAATCTTCATCGCGTGCGGCAGGGTGAGCGCGACGACCCGGCCGCCGCGTTCGGCGGCGACCTCGGAGGCGCGCAGTTGCCGCTGATGCCCGGCCGGGTTGGCCGCCGACACGCCGAGCAGGTTCCAGTTCAGCGGGCGATCGGCGGCCACCGACATATCGGTCAACAGCGCGGTCTCGTCGTCGGAAAACCCTTGCAGGCAACCGGGAATGATCGCCTCGAGGGTGGTTCCCGGATGGTCGCGGACGCCCGAGGCCAGCGCCAGCAGCTCGTCGCGAGATGCGCTGCGTGACGGCACCGGCTGGCCCGAGCCGTCGTTGTGGGTCTGCGACTGCGACGTGGAGAAGCCAAGCGCGCCATCGGCCAAGGCCTCATGCAGCAGCGCAACCATCCGCTCGATGTGCGCGGGGGTGGCCTGTCCGCCGATCGCGTCCTCCCCCATCGCGGCGAGCCGAAGCGCCGAATGCCCCACCAGGAAACCGGCATTGACGGCGATGCGGTCATCGAATCGTTTCAGCCAGTCGCCGAATGACGACCACTGCCAGTCCAGCCCGGCCCGCAACGCGTCGAGCGGCATGCCCTCGACCCGGGCGAGCATTCGGGTGAGGTAGTCCTGTTGGTCGGCTGCCACCGGCGCGAGCGTGAATCCGCAGTTACCCCCGAAGACCGTGGTAACGCCGTGTTGCACCGACGGGCTGGCGGTCGGGTCCCAGAACAGCTGCGCGTCGTAGTGGGTGTGCAGGTCGACAAATCCAGGAGCCAATGTAAGGCCTTGCGCATCAACGGTTTTCGCGGCCAGGTCATCGATGTCACCTACGGCGGCGATCCGCCCGTCGCTGATACCGACATCGCCACGGCGGGCTGGTGCGCCGGTGCCGTCGACGATTTCGGCGTCACGGATCAGCAGGTCGAGCATCGGGGCCTCCTACGCTGTGCTTAGCCACCCGTCGTCCGGCAGCGGATGGCGGAAGAGTTCGGCGGCGTTGCGGTGGGTGATCCGGGCGGCATCCGTTGCGGACAGGCCCGCGACGTTGCGCGCGACGACCGCCTGGGTGTCCGGCCAGGTCGAGTCGGCGTGCGGGTAGTCGCTTTCGACGAGAATGCGCTGGGCGCCAATCGCGTCCAGCGCGCCGAACGCCGACGGGTCGTCGATCGAGCAGAACCAGAAGTTGCGCCGTAACACTTCGCTGGGCAGCAGATCACCCTTCCAGGATCCGCCATCCCGGCCCGAAGCAGAGTGTGCGAGAACATAATCCGCCCGATCCGCCAGCATCGCCGCCCAGCCCAGCCCAGCCTCGGACATGGCGATATTTAGTCGCGGGAAGCGGACCGGGATGCCCGACCACAGCATGTCGGCGCAGGCCACCAGACCGTTTGCCGGAAACAAGGTCGTGATGGTCTCGAACGGGGTGTCCGGCGCGGGAATCGGCGCCCACTGGGCGGATCCGGTGTGCAGGCACACGACGGTGTCCGTCTCCTCGCAGGCGGCAAAGAACGGGTCCCACTCGCCGCTGTGCAGACTCGGAATCCCACACTGGGCGGGTAGCTCGGGGAAGCTCACCGCCTTGAAACCGCGTTCGGCGTTGCGGCGTAGCTCTTCGGTCGCCAGCTGCGGATCGGCCAGCCACGGCAGTTGCAGCGGGATGATGCGCTCGGGGAAGCTGCCGGCCCACACCTCGAGATGCCAGTCGTTCCAGGCCCGCAGCACGGCGAGCCCCAGCTCCGGATCGTCGCTCTTCCAGAACACGGTCCCGGCGAATCCCGCGATCAGCGAGGGGAAATTCAGCGACGCCCAGATCCCGGCCAGGTCCATGTCGGCGATCCGGGCCTTGATGTCCCAGCAGCCGCGCCGCATCTCGTCGAAGCGGGCGGCCTCCATGCTCCACTCGTCACGCGGACGCCCGATCACCGCGTTGAGCCCGATGTTCGGGTAGTCGCGGTCCTCGTAACGCCAGACCTGCCGGCCGTCGTCGGTCTCAACAATCCGTGGCGCCCGGTCGGCCAGCGCGGGAGGCAGCCGGCCGTCGAACATGTCGGGTGGCTCGATGACGTGGTCGTCGACGGAGATCAGCACGTGCTGCCGCTCGCGGGGGGCGGGGTCCGGCAGCAGCGCCATAGTTGTCAGCTAACGACGGGTCCTGGCCGCTGTCAATGCTATTTGTGCAATGAATGCAAAGACCCGACCGGCTCGCGCGGAGCCGTCACTGCGACAACGTGATCGCGCCTTCGGGGCAGTTCTTCTCGGCGTCCGCGGCCTGCGCTTCAAGGTCACCGGAGACATTCTCGACCAGCACGACCGCGTGCCCGACGTCGTCGGCATCAAAGACATCCGGCGCCAGCGTGTAGCAGCGCCCGTGCCCCTCGCAGCGGTCTGCGTCGACGCAGACACGAGTCACTTGTCCACCGGGAATACCAACGGCAGCGACTCCACCGACCTTAAAGCAGCCGTGTAGCTCAACTCGGTGCCGGGCTTGATCTCGTAATCGGGTATGCGCCGGTGGAATTCGCGCAGCGCCACCCGAAGCTCCATGCGGGCCAGGTGCGAACCGAGGCAGCGGTGCGGACCTCCGCCAAAGGCGCGGTGCCGGTTCGGGTTGCGGCGAAAGTCAACCAGCTCGGGGTCAGGGAACTCGGCGGGGTCGGTGTTCGCCGCGCCCAGCAGCGGGCTGACCCGCTCCCCCTTGCTGATCGGGCAGCCACCCACCTCGACGTCGTCCATCGCGACCCGCACGACGCCGGGCACCGGTGTCTCCCAACGCAACAACTCCTCGATGGCGCTGGGCAACACGTCGGGCTGCTCGACGAGCTGGTGACGATGCTCGGGGTGTCGGGCCAGATACACGAAGAAGCAGTCGAGTGAGTCGGTCACCGTGTCCAGCCCCGCGATCAGGAACAGGAAGCAGATGTCGAGGATCTCGTCGTGCGTCAGCGGTTCTCCCTCGACCCTGGCCGCGATCAGGGAGGACAGCACGTCGTCGCGTGGGCTAGCGATGTGGTCGTCGATCGCGCGCTCGAAGTAGTCGTAGATCTGTTGCGCCGCAGGTGCCGTGGCCTCGTGGCGGCGGTCGTAGCCGGAGGCGCCCTCCGGGCGGATCACCGCGTCCTTCCACTCCAGGAACTGGTCCAGGTCGTCCAGCGGCAGGCCGAGAAGCTGCAGGAACACCGTGCACGGCAACGGCACGGCGAACTCCTCATGGAAGTCGCACTCGCCGCGATCGGCGAAGCGGTCGATCATCTCGTTGACCAGCTCGGTCACCCGCGGTTCACGCCGGGCCATCTCCCGTGGGGTGAACAGCGGATCGAGGATGCGGCGGTACTTCGCATGGTCGGGCGGATCGATTTGCAGGGGGATCAGCGGTCGCACGTTGCCCAGATCGACGGCATCCATGTTCGACGAGAACAACTCGGTGTGCTTGAGCGCCATCTCGATATCGGCCAGCCGGCTGAGCACAACCGCCTGCGGCGATCGGAATACCGGGCTCGACTCCCGCAGCGCCTTGTACATCGGTTGCGGCTCTGCGAGACCGGCCACCGCCTGGTCGACAAACCCTTCGGTTTCTGTCATGCCAGTTAGCCTGACACCAAACCTCAGCGTTGGGTATGGATCCGCGGTTATTGGGGGGCCGGGTGCCGCACGAACGCCCGCGGCTGGGTGAACGCCCGAATGCCGTCTGCCCCGAGTTCGCGGCCCAGGCCGGATTGGCCCACCCCACCGAACGGCAGCCGCGGGTCCTGCGCGGCCATGCCGTGGCAGTTGACGCTGACCGTGCCGGCGACCAGCTGGGCGGCGACCCGGTCGGCCAGCGCATCGTCGCCGGTCCAGATCGACGCGGTGAGACCGAAGTCGCCCGTGTTGGCCGCGGTGACCGCTTCGTCCAGATCCCGGTAGCCGAAGATCGGCAGCACCGGTCCGAACTGCTCCTCGGTGGCCAGCGGTGCGTCGGCGTCCAGATCGGTGACGACGGTCGGCAGCACAAAATGCCCGTCGGCATCGGCGTCGGCATCGCGCAGGACGCCGGCGGTACGGACCGTCGCGCCGCGGGCCGCGGCGTCGGCCACCAGCGCCGCTACCCGGTCGCGCCCGGCCGCGGTGTGCATCGGCCCGAGCGTGACGTCCGCGGCGAGCCCGTCACCGATTACTTCGCGCCGGCAGCGTGCCAGCACCGCATCGGCCAGCTCGTCGGCCTTGTCGGCCGGTGCATACAGCCGCTTGACCGCCATGCACACCTGACCGCAGGTGGTGTATGTCGCGGTGAACAGCCGCTCGACGAGCTCGTCGGTGATGGGGATGTCGGGAGCGATGATCGCCGGGTCGTTGCCACCGAGTTCCAGCAGGACCGGGGTGAGCCGCGGGGCCGCCGCGGCCATCACGGCGCGTCCGGTGGCCACCCCGCCGGTCAGCGAGATGACATCGATGCCGGGGTGGGTGATCAGCGCGTGGGCCAATTCGCTGCCCGGGCCGGAGAGGATGTTCACCACACCGGGTGGCAAGCCGGCGGCGAAGGCGGCGCCCAGCTGCAGGGCCGCCAGTGGACAGGTCGGCGGCACCTTGACCACGGCGGTGTTGCCAGCGGTCAGCGCCGACGACAACTTGGTCATGGTCAGCGCCAGCGGCCAGTTGAACGGCAACACCAGCGCGGCCACTCCGTACGGCTCGCGCTGCAGCCGTGGATAGGCCGACTGCGGGTCAATCTGTTCGGGCGCCAGCGTCTCCTCGGCGATCGCCCCGAGGATTGCGGGCAGCACTGGCGCCGTGTCGATTTCGAAGCGCGCCTCGGCCAGCACTTTGCCGTGCTCGCGGGTGTAGAGCTGCGCGACGTCGCTGCCGGCGAGTTGGGCGGCTGCGGCGGTGGCGGCCGCGGTGATGGCGGCGACCCGCTCGGCGACGTCGAGCGCGCGCCAGCCGGCCGCGGCCCGCCGCGCCGCAAGTACCGCGGCCTCGAGTTGGTCGAGATCGGCGGCCGGTGCATACCCGACGACCTCGGCTGGGCGGGCCGGGTTGTGTACCCGATAACTGACGCCGGCACCGGGCTGCGGCTCGCCGCCGATCGTGAGGGTCGCCGATGATGCTTCAGCGGATGTTGCGGTCATCGTGCTGCCTCCTTGACCTGGTGCGGTCGCCACGTCATGGTAAGTCGATATGACGCGGATCACAGGAGCATTGGCATGAGGGCGGTGGTGCTGCGCGAGCTAGGTCAGCCCACTACGGTGGAGAAGCTCGCACTGCGGCCGCTCGATCGCCACGAAGTCCGAGTGCAGCTGGCCGCCAGCGGCGTGTGTCACAGCGACTTGTCGCTGCGCGACGGGTCCATACCGCCGCTACTGCCGTGCACGCTTGGTCACGAGGGCGCCGGGGTGGTCACCGAGGTGGGCGACGACGTCACCAACGTCGGCCCGGGTCAGCACGTCGTCCTGACCTGGCTGGTGGCGTGCCGATCCTGCGCGCATTGCCTGCGTGGCGAGTCTCAGCTGTGCGTTCATGCCTACGACCATGTTTACGGCGGCTCCTATGCCGAGAGCGCCGCCGGCCCGGTGTGGCCGGGAATGGGTGTCGGCTCGCTGGCCGAAGAGACACTGCTGCCGGCCGCGGCGGTCGTGCCCGTCGACGAGTCGCTGCCGCTCGACCATGCCGCTCTGCTGGGTTGCGGTCTGACCACCGGCGTCGGCGCGGTGATGCGCACGGCGGCCGTCAGGCCGGGCGAGAGTGTGCTGGTAATCGGTTGCGGCGGTGTAGGTTTGGCCGCGATCCAGGGCGCTCGGCTGGCGGGTGCGGCGCCGATCATCGCCGCCGACCGGGTGGCCGCCCAGCTTCCCGCAGCGATCGCCAACGGCGCGACCGACACGATCGATGCGAGCGAGGTCGACCTGACTAGCGCCGTGCGCGACCTCACCGGTGGCGCCGGGGTCGATCATGGCATCGAGGTCGTGGGCAAGCCCGCGACGATCCGGGCGGCTTACGACGCCACCCGCCGCGGCGGCAAGGTCACCGTGGTTGGCGCGGCGGGGATCGAGGAGACGGTGGCGTTTCCCGCGCTCTCATTGATGGTCGAGGGCAAGACAATTCAGGGCAGCGTGTACGGCGCCAGCGACCCGCCGCGCGATATCCCGGTGTTGGCCGACCTGGCCCGCCGCGGGCTACTCGATCTTGAGGCGTTGGTCACGCGGCGCATCGACCTCGACGACGTGGAGGCGGCGTTTACCGACATGGCCGAGGGGCGGGGCGCCCGCAGCGTCGTGTGCTTCTGAGTTGTCGGTCGGGCACAGTATTATCGAAAGTATGTTCGACTCCGCTGCATCGCCGCAGCTCATGCCGACCTTTGTAGGTGTTGACGACGCTGGCGTGGTGGATGCAATCACCGATGCGGCGCGCCGGCAGAACGCGATGTGCGGCCGGGAGTTGGCGGCGGTCGGTGAGCTATACGCGCGTCGTGCACCCGAGGACGATGTCGATCGTTCGAATTGGGCCATCGACGCCCATGAGAACGTCGTCGCCGAAGTAGCCGCGGCCTTAAGTATCAGCCGGGGCCGGGCCCGAGGGCGGTTGCGCTATGCGATCGCCTTGCGCGAGCGGCTCCCCCGCGTCGCCGAAATCTTCGCGCGAGGACTCATTGACTTCCGGATGATGGCTGCGGTCGTATCTCGCACCGAGTTGGTTGAGGATCCGGTCTTGATCGCCAAGCTGGATGCGGTCATTGCCAGGCACGCGCCGAAGTGGATGCGGTTCTCCGGCCCAAAACTCTTCGAACGTATCGACTTGTGGGTGATGCGGTTCGATCCGGCCGCCAAGCGAGTGCCGAGCGAGCGCATTGAGAATCGCTATGTCGACATTGCGCCGACCGATGCTGGGTTGGCCGGGGTCTGGGCGCAGCTGCACGCCACCGATGGCGTGGCGTTGGATCGGAAGCTCGATGCGCTTGCTGAAACCGTCTGCACGGCAGATCCGCGAACCAAGCCGCAACGTCGGGCAGACGCCCTGGCTGCATTGGTCGCCGGGCTTTCGGAGATGCGCTGTGAATGCCAGTCGCCAGACTGCGCGGCAGCGCAACGGCGCCCGGCCACCGACGTGGTCATCCATGTCTTGGCCGAGCAGGCGACGATCAGTGGTGATTCACAGTCGCCTGGATACCTGCAAACGTTCGGGCCGTTGGACTCAACCACCCTGCGCGACATGGCGACTACCGCCAAGATCAAGCCATTGGTGATGCCGCCGGCCGAGCCCGAGCGAGGATACCGAGCTTCGGCAGCATTGGCGGACTTCGTGCGCTGTCGGGACTTGACTTGTCGATTCCCCGGATGCGATCAACCGGCCGAAGTATGCGATCTTGACCACACCGTGCCATTCCCGGTGGGACCTACACACGCATCAAATCTGAAACTGCTGTGCCGCTACCACCACTTGCTTAAGACGTTCTACACGGGGTCTGGCGGCTGGACAGATCGTCAGCTGGCAGACGGCACCGTGAAGTGGACGGCGCCGAGCGGCCACATCTACACGACTACCCCGGGCGGCAGCTTCTTCTTTCCTGTGTTGGCCACATCAACCGGAGAGCTGAAGGTCGCTCAGAGTGATGAATCGTCCAGTGGCGCGCGCGGACTGATGATGCCGCGACGGAAGCGAACGCGGACAGAAGATCGCCGCTACCGAATCGCCGCGGAGCGACGAATCAACGAACATCGAGTTGCCGAAGAGCGCCTGTCCAAGCAGCGCCGAAACCACGCAGCCGGTGCCGACCCACCGCCCTTCTAACTCAGCAGCATGCGGACGACGCCGTCGGCGAGCAGCCGCCCCCGATCGGTGAGCACCAGGCGCTGACCTTCGGGCTTCAGCAAGCCGTCGTCGACGGCGACGGCCGCGCGCTCGCGCTCGGCATCGTCCAGCAGGTCCACTGGCAGGCCTTGGCGCAGCCGGATTTTCAGCAGCACGTCCTCGGTGTGCCGTTGCAGCGCGTCCAGCTGCTCGAAACCGGCAACGGGCAACGTCGCGCCGTCGAGCATCTGTGCATAAGTGTTGGGGTGCTTGACATTCCACCAGCGGGTCGCACCGACGTAGCTGTGCGCTCCCGGGCCGGCACCCCACCACTGGCCGCCGTCCCAGTAGCCGAGGTTGTGTCGGCACTTTCCGCCGGCGCGGCTCCAGTTGGACACCTCGTACCACTCGAATCCGGCCGCCGAAAGCTGCTCGTCCGCCAGTTCATAGCGGTGCGCCAGCACGTCATCGTCGGGAGCGTCCAGCTCGCCGCTGCGGACCCGACGCGCCAGCGCGGTGCCTTCCTCGACGACAAGAGCGTAAGCGGACACGTGGTCGACACCGGTCTCGACCGCTGTGTCCACCGAGCGCAGCAGGTCGTCGTCGGACTCCCCCGGCGTGCCGTAGATGAGGTCGAGGCTGACGTGTTCGAACCCTTCGGCAAGCGCCTCGCGAGCCGACGCCGCCGACCGGTTCGGCGTGTGGACCCGGTCGAGAACGCCCAGCACCCGCGGCGACACCGACTGCATGCCGAGCGACACCCTCGTGAAGCCGGCCGCACGGGCGGCCGCGAAAAAGTCCGGCCACGCCGATTCCGGGTTGGCCTCGGTGGTGATTTCGGCATCAGGGGCCAGCGGGAAGTGCTCACGCACCGACTCCAGCACCGTCGCCAGCCGCTGACCGCCCAACAGCGAGGGCGTCCCACCGCCGACGAACACGGTGTGCACCATCGGTGCGCCCAGCCGCGCGCCGGCCAGCTCAAGCTCGGATCGGAGCACCTGCAGCCACGCGTCGGGGTTGACTCCGCCCAGCTCAGCCGGGGTATAGGTGTTGAAGTCGCAGTAGCCACAGCGGGTTATGCAGAACGGCACGTGGACGTAGATGCCGAATGGCCCGCCCGGGGTCAGCTGCACATCCGGCAGGGCGATCGCCGCAGAACTTGCCGTCATGGCTGCCAATATCCCCGAGTCCGGGCCCAACCTCCAGCGGACTCTCGGAGACATTTGCGCTGCATCCCAGGGTTCGTACGTAGTTTTGCTCACTATGAGAGAAATTCCACCCTGGTAGCGACCCTTGGCGACATCCATGGCACAATGGCCGGGTGACCACCGCCCACCGCAGCCCGTTCGACATCGCGTTGGTGGCGCGTCGGCACATCGATTTCAAGCGCGTCTGTAGCTGTCGCTGTCTGCCTTGATGCCGTAGAACCGCCCACCTGTATTTCAGCTGGCTCCCGGATCTGCGCTGCCGGGCTAGCAACCGGTGATCCGCGCGTTCCAAGCCGGCTACTCCAAAAGGAGAATGCCGAATGACCTCCCCCCGACCCGCCAAGGGCCGCAGCGAAGGCCAGTGGGCGCTTGGCGAGCGCGAGCCGCTCAACCCCAACGAGCAGTTCAAGCAGGACGACGACGCGCTCAATGTGCGCGACCGAATCCTCAACCACTACTCCAAAGCCGGCTTCGACAGCATCGACAAGAACGACCTGCGTGGCCGGATGCGCTGGATGGGGCTCTACACCCAGCGTGAACAGGGTTACGACGGCAGCTGGACCGGCGACGAGAACGCCGATCTTCTGGAAGCGAAGTACTTCATGATGCGGGTGCGCTGCGACGGCGGGGCACTGTCCACCGCGGCGCTGCGCACGCTCGGCCAGATTTCCACCGAGTTCGCACGGGACACCGCCGACATCTCCGACCGCGAAAACGTGCAGTACCACTGGATCGAGATCGAGAAAGTGCCCGAGATTTGGGAGCGGCTTGCCGCGGTTGGGCTGCAGACCACGGAGGCGTGCGGCGACTGCCCCCGGGTGGTGCTGGGCTCCCCGCTGGCCGGCGAGTCCCTCGACGAGGTTCTCGACCCGACGTGGGCGATCGAGGAGATCGTCCGCCGCTACATCGGCAATCCGGAGTTCTCCAACCTACCGCGCAAGTACAAGACCGCGGTCTCGGGTCTGCAGGACGTCGCGCACGAAATCAACGACATCGCGTTCATCGGCGTCAACCATCCCGAGCACGGTCCCGGGTTGGATCTGTGGGTGGGCGGCGGTCTGTCCACCAACCCGATGCTGGCCCAACGGGTTGGTGCGTGGGTGCCGCTGCAAGAGGTCCCCGACGTCTGGGAGGCCGTCACGTCATTGTTCCGTGACTACGGCTACCGGCGACTGCGGGCGAAGGCGCGGCTGAAGTTTCTGATCAAGGACTGGGGCATCGAGAAATTCCGCGAGGTACTCGAAACCCAGTACCTCAAACGCAAACTCATCGACGGTCCGGCCCCCGAACCCGTCAAGCACCCGATCGACCACGTCGGCGTGCAGCGGCTGAAGAACGGGCTCAACGCCGTCGGAGTTGCGCCGATTGCCGGGCGGGTGTCGGGCACCATCCTGTCCGCGGTCGCCGACCTGGCTGAGCAGGCCGGGTCGCAGCGGATCCGATTCACCCCCTACCAGAAGCTGGTCATCCTGGATGTTCCCGACGACAAGCTCGACCAGCTGACCACGGGCCTGGAGGCGCTGGGGCTGCCGACGCGGCCGTCGCGGTGGCGCCGAAACCTGATGGCCTGCACCGGAATCGAATACTGCAAGCTGTCATTTGCCGAAACTCGGGTGCGTTCCCAATCGCTGGTGCCCGAGTTGGAGCGCCGGCTCGACGACATCAACGCCCAACTCGACGTACCGGTCACGGTCAACATCAACGGCTGCCCGAACTCGTGCGCGCGCATCCAGATTGCCGACATCGGCTTCAAGGGCCAGATGGTCGACGACGGGCACGGCGGCTCGGTCGAGGGATTCCAAGTGCATTTGGGCGGTAGCTTGGGTCTCGACAGCGGCTTCGGGCGAAAACTGCGCCAGCACAAGGTCACTAGCGACGAACTTGGCGACTACATCGACCGCGTGGTGCGCAACTTCATCAAGCAGCGTGATGCGGGGGAACGCTTCGCGACATGGGCGCTACGCGCCGACGAGGGTGATCTGCGATGAGTGGAGAGGCGATAGCGTTGACGGAAGCGGAATTACGGGAACTGGCCGAGCTCGGCGCTGCCGAGTTGGAAGGTGCCAGCGCTACGGACTTGTTGCGCTGGACCGACGAGAACTTCGGCGGCGTTGGAGGACCGCGATCCTCGGCGACCTGTAACTACATTGTGGCCTCCAATATGCAGGACGCGGTGCTCGTCGATCTGGCGGCCAAGGTGCGGCCCGGCGTGCCAGTGATGTTCTTGGACACCGGTTATCACTTCGTGGAAACGATCGGCACCCGTGACGCGATCGAGGCGGTTTACGACGTGCGGGTACTCAACGTCACGCCCGAGCACTCGGTTGCAGAGCAGGACCAGCTGCTGGGCAAGGACCTGTTCGCCCGCGAACCCAACGAGTGCTGCCGGTTACGCAAGGTCGCCCCGCTGTCCAAGGCCCTGCGCGGTTACTCCGCGTGGGTGACCGGCCTGCGCCGCGTCGAAGCGCCGACCCGCGCCAACGCCCCGCTGATCAGCTTCGACGAGGCATTCCACCTGGTAAAGATCAACCCGCTGGCCGCGTGGACCGATGACGACATGCAGTCCTACATCGACGACAACGATGTACTGGTCAATCCGCTTGTCTACGAGGGTTATCCGTCGATCGGTTGCGCCCCTTGCACGGCTAAGGTGGTCGACGGTGCCGACCCGCGCAGCGGACGCTGGCAGGGACTGTCGAAGACCGAATGCGGGTTGCACGCGTCGTGACGCCCCTGGTGCTGGCCGCGCATGGCAGCGCAGATCCACGGTCGGCGGCCAATGCCCAGGCCGTCGCCGGTCAGATTCGCTGCATGCGGCCCGGCCTGGACGTGCATGTCGCGTTTTGCGAACTGAACGCGCCGCGGCTGGCTGACGTCCTGACGCCGGATGCGGTCGTCACGCCGTTCCTACTGGCCGACGCCTACCATGCCCGCGTCGACATTCCCCGACAGATCGCGAAATGCGGTGTCGCCGTGCGACAGGCCGGCGTGCTCGGCGAGGACGACCGGCTGGTGTCGGTGCTGCACCAGCGGCTGGCCGACTTGGGAGTTAGCACACTCGACCCCGAATTGGGCGTGCTGGTGGTGGCGATCGGCTCGACGCATCCCGCGGCCAACGCGCGCACCGCTCGGGTCGCGCGCATGCTGGGGGCAAGAACCCAATGGGCCGGCGCGACAACCGCGTTCGCGACCGGCTCCGGCCCCTCGGTGGCAGAGGCTACCGATGGACTGCGGCGCCGCGGCGCCCGCCGCGTGGCGATCGCACCGTGGTTCCTGGCGCCTGGACGCCTCACCGATCAGGTAGCCAAACACGCTGCGGTGGAGGGGATTCCGATGGCGGCGCCGCTGGGCGCGCATTGGTTGGTGGCCGAGACTATCTTGGATCGCTTCGATGAGGCGCTAGCCGAACGCATCGCCGCCTGAGTCGGCGGCGCCGGTGCGAAGTCGCCGCAGGAGGAGTTGGCGTTCTCTACAAGCAGAAGAAAGCGCTGGCGAGTGCTGACTTTTTCTTGAAGCGAGCGCAGCATCTCGAACCAGTATTCATCGGCGCCCCGTCCGAAACGCAGTCCCGAGCCAACCAGCGTGCTCCCAAAGCAGATGTCGGTCAAAAACATCGCACGCGCCCAATCCAGGTCAGACAACGGCTCCTTGTTCTCGATCGCGGAATCAAGCCGGTTGATTAGACGGAACCACTCATGCTGGTTGCTGATTTCACTTGCTGCAAGTCACATGTTCGTGCCCTAATCAACCTGAACCCTGCTTGGCGGCATCGCTATCTTCATCAGCCTCGGCGTCGCTACTCCCAGCCGCCCAGTCGGCGATCGGCGGCACCCGGGTGGCGCGCACGTAGACGGTGTCGCCCTCCGCGAGGCCCAGCGCCTCGGCGTCGCCCCGGGTGATTTGCGCGATGAACGGCCGGCCGGTGGCGGCGCTCGTCAGCTCAATGCGCACCTCAAAGCCGAGCATCACCACGCGGTCGATGGTGGCGCGGACGACGCCGGTGGACTCGGCGGTGCCATCGCCGGCGGCGATCGCCATATCGGGCCTTAGGCCGACCCGGATGTCGTGTGGGCGAACCAGAGTTCCGTTCAGCGAGGACACCGCGCCGAGAAACGACATCACGAACGCGTTCGCCGGAGTGTCGTAGACATCGGTCGGGGATCCCACTTGCTCGATCCGACCGTCTCTGAGCACGGCGATCCGGTCGGCCACGTCGAGCGCCTCCGCCTGGTCATGGGTGACCAGCACCGTGGTGACATGGACTTCGTCGTGCAACCGCCGCAGCCATGCCCGCAGATCCTCGCGAACCTTCGCGTCCAGCGCACCGAACGGCTCGTCAAGCAGCAGCACTTGCGGGTCGACCGCCAGCGCGCGCGCCAACGCCATCCGCTGGCGCTGACCGCCGGAGAGTTGGTTGGGGTAGCGGCCTTGGAAACCGCTGAGCCCCACGACCTTTAGCAGATTGTCAACCTTCTCGGCGACCTCGGCCTTGGGTCGTCGACGGATCTTCAACCCAAACGCGATGTTGTCACGGACAGTCATGTGCTTGAACGCCGCATAATGCTGGAACACGAAACCGATATCGCGCCGCTGTGGCGGCACCCGGGTGACGTCGCGGCCGTTGATCGTGATGGTCCCGGAGTCCGGCTGATCGAGTCCGGCGATGGCACGCAAGAGGGTCGACTTGCCCGAACCGCTGGGTCCTAGCAGTGCCGTCAGTGAGCCTGCGGGCACCTCGAAGTCGACATTGTCCAAAGCGACGAAATCACCGTAGCGTTTGTTGGCGCCGCGCACGACGATCGCGTTAGTCATATGCGCCACTCCTCATCACGCCTGCTTGGCGATTCGGTTACGCCGAGCATCGAGAATCACCTGGACGACGAGAACCATCACGGAGACCGCCATCAGCAGCGTCGAAAGGGCGTAGGCGCCGTACTCGGCGCCTCGGTTGTAGCGATCGGCTACCAGCAGCGTCAGCGTCTGGGACTTTCCCGGCAAATTCGACGACACCATGATGACCGCGCCGTATTCACCGAGTGTGCGGGCGATGGTCAACACGATCCCGTAGGTCAGACCCCACCGGATCGACGGCAGCGTGATTCGCCAGAACGTTTGCCACGAACCAGAACCCAGGGTTGCGGCCGCCTGCTCCTGATCGGTTCCCAATTCGTGCAACACCGGCTCGACCTCTCGAACCACGAACGGCACCGTCGCGAAGACACAGGCGAGCACGATGCCCGGCAGCCCAAAGATGATCTTGAATCCGAAATCCTTCTCGACGAAGCCCAGCAGCCCGGCCGATCCCCACAACACGATCAACGCCACGCCCACAACGACCGGCGAGACCGCGAACGGCAGGTCGATGACCGCCTGCAGCACACCTTTGCCGCGGAACCGGTTGCGCGCCAGCATCAAAGCCGTCGGGATACCGAAGATCACGTTGAGCGGCACCACGATCGCCACCACCAGCAGCGACAAATTCAGCGCTGAGATCGCCGCCGGCGTGCTGACCCACGCGTAGAACTGGCCGATACCGGGTGCGAACGTCCGCCACAAGATCAGACCGACGGGCACGACGAGTAGCACCAACACATAGGCGAGTGCAAGAAAGCGAATGACGTAGCGAACCTGCGGCGATAGCGTCATGCCGACAACTCCTCGCGTTTGGCCGCACGCGATCCGAGGACGCGCAAAACGAACAGAACTGCAAACGAGATTGCAAGCAGGACAATCGATATCGCGGCGGCACCGGTACGGTCGTCGTTTTCGATCAGGGTCCGGATCCACTGCGAAGACACCTCGGTTTTGCCGGGCACTGCCCCACCGATCAGTACCACAGAACCGAATTCGCCGATTGCGCGGGCAAACGTTAGCCCCGCGCCGGTCAACAAAACCGGAGTCAGCGAGGGCAGCACGACAGTGGTGAAGATCGTCGCGTTTCTAGCGCCCAGCGACGCGGCCGCCTCTTCCGTCTCCCGGTCGATCTCCAGCAACACCGGCTGGACGGCTCGCACCACGAACGGCAGCGTGACGAATGCCAGCGCAATGCCCACACCCCATCCGGTGTGCTGCAAGTGCAGACCGACGGGGCTGTTGTTGCCATAGAGAGCCAGCATCACCAAGCTGGCCACAATCGTGGGCAACGCGAATGGCAGATCGATGATGGCGTCGACGAGCCGCTTGCCCGGGAAGTCGTCGCGTACCAGCACCCAGGCGACCAACAGACCGAAAATCATGTTGAGGACTGTGACGCCCGCGGAGATGGTCAGCGTCACCCGGAACGACTCGAGCGCCGCGTTCGAAGTAACGGCCAGCCACAACGCCTGCCAGCCGCCACCGACCGATTGCCAAATGATCGCGGCCAACGGCAGCAGCACGATCACCGAAAGCCACACCATTGCAACGCCGACCCGCAGTGACGTACCGCCACCGCGGCGACCCTTTGGCCCCGACACGCCACCACCCGGGATGGGTCCGGTCACCTCTCGTGTTATTGCCGTCGTCATCCGGTGGCCTGCATGTAGATCTTGGTGATGCTGCCTGACTTCTTGTCGAACAATTGGGGATCCACGGTGTCCCAGCCAGCGAGATCGGCGATCGTCCATAACTTGGCCGGCATCGGGAACTGACCGCGGACGTCGGCGGCGACCGCGGGGTCAACTGGCCGGAATCCGGCTGCCGCCCAAAGCTTCTGAGCCTGCGCGGAGTACTGGAAGTTCTTGAACGCGGTCGCGGCGTCCAGGTGAGCGGTGCTGGTCACCACCGCCACCGGGTTCTCGATCTTGAACGTCTGCGGCGGGTTGACATGGGTGACCGGTTTGCCTTGGCGCTCGGTGGCAATCGCTTCGTTCTCGTAGCTGATCAGCACATCGCCGCTGCCTTGGACGAAAACGTCGGTGGCCTCGCGCCCCGATGCGGGGCGCAGTTTGACGTGCTGACGAACCAGCTTGTTGATGAAGTCACTGCCCGCCTGGGGGTCGTGGCCGCCGCTGCTCTTGACCGCGTAGGGGGCAAGCAAATTCCACTTCGCGGAGCCCGAGCTGAGCGGGCTGGGTGTGATGACTTCCACGTCGGGCCGCAGCAAGTCGTCCCAGTCCTTGATGTTCTTCGGATTTCCCGGTCGCACCACGAGGGTCACGACCGAACCGAACGGAATGCCTTTGGTTGCGTCTTTGTCCCAGTCCTTGGAAACTTTGCCGGCCTTGACGAGTCGGGCGATGTCGGGTTCGACGGAGAAGTTGACGATATCGGCGGGCTTGCCGTCGACGACGCCTCGCGACTGGTCACCCGAGGCGCCGTACGAGGTGATCACCTGCACGCCCTTGCCGTCTGGTGAGGCGTTGAATGCCGGAATCACCTTGCTCCAGCCCGGTTCTGGAGCCGAATAGGCGACCAGCGTGATGCTCGTGTGCGCGTTGGCCGGCCCGCCACCGCCGACGACGTCGCTGGCGCCGCCGTGACACGCCGCGATGACGCTCGCGGTGAGGGTCAACCCGACAACGTGGCGCCAACGCACGGCACCCCTGATGTCGTCGCGCAATGGTCGACCTTTCGGTAGCGGGATGGATAGATAACGAGTCCCGTTGCTACGGAAAGGTCAGCAGCTGCCGAATTCCACCGACACCGGACCGCGCACGGGGAGGAGGTCAGCTACAACAGTGCACGTCAGCCACAGCGCAATCGCCCACGGCAATGAGCGCCAAGATGTGGCACTCGCTGTTGCCGGACGCTGCGTGCATGGCGGAAGCCTAACAGAATCCGCACGCGCGTCAGTGGGTCAGCAGCCAGGCGACGATCACCAGCACGACCAGTATGACCAGCACCAACGTCACCTGTGAGCGCGGCATGCCCGTCTGTCTGGTCATCCGGGTTCTTTGTCGCTGTGACGCATGCGGCGAACCAGCTGGATGCCCCTGATGCCATAGCCCAGCGACGCGTCCAGCACGACCGCGATCAGGTAGGCCAATGCCAGTACGACCGGCATCACCACGATGGTCTGCAAGACGAACCCCAGCCCCGACAGCCACAGCTCGACGCCATCCCACCAACTGAGGAATCCGTTCACCGGGCTCACCCTATTCCGCACGGTCAGCGACGCCAACTTCGGCGCATGCCATTCAGCTCAAACGGCTGACCGTGTCCATCATCGCGTGAGCGATGTCAACGGCGCTGGTGTCCAGATTTGCCGAACCCGGATCGGACGGGCGCCGATCGCCGAAGAACACCACTTGGACCTCTACGAGGCAATTCAGCCGGACACCGATGGCACGCGCCTGTGGGGTGGGCTGCAGCGCCGGCATGTTGGGCAATACCGAGGTCGCGGTATTAGTAGCCGCCACAACGGTATCGGTAATGCGGATGTCGCTGACGGAGTTCGTCGTGCTGATCGGGCCGTTTTGTTCCGTTGACGTCGCGCCGTTGCATTGCTGCCATCGCTTCGAGAATTTCGCGAAGAGCGTCTCGGCTTGCGCAGCCGTGGGCAATGTGACCACGCCCTGCATAACGCTGATTACTTGTGCCGGATCGCCGTTGTTCCACCACGACTCCGAGGCGACGTCTTTGATTTCGGCTGAGTCGTAGACGCTTTTCTGCAGCATCGCCGTGACGCCCAGGCAACTGGCCGGCGGAATCGCACTGTAGAGCTTCTCGGGGCCGCCGAACTCGGGCGGCACGCGGCCTACGAAGGGCTGGCCGAGCATCCGCGACAGTGTGTCGTCGTCGAGGGGCACCTGCCTGACGGCGTCGCCGGTAAGTGGTCGCGGCTTCAGGTTCGGCGCCGGCTTCGCCGTACCATCGACAACCGGGCCGCAGCCCACCGCCAACGCGGTGACCACCACCAACGCCGTCGCCGATCCAACCCTCCGCATGGTTACTTTTTACCTTTGTCGCCTGCCGCATCGGTGGAGAGCGCGGCGACGAAGGCCTCCTGCGGAACGTCGACCCGGCCGATGGTCTTCATCCGCTTCTTGCCTTCTTTCTGCTTCTCCAGCAATTTGCGCTTGCGGGTGATGTCACCGCCGTAGCACTTCGACAGCACGTCCTTGCGGATCGCGCGAATGTTCTCTCGTGCAATGATTTTGGACCCGACCGCCGCCTGCACCGGCACTTCGAACTGCTGGCGCGGGATGAGCTCTTTGAGCCTGGTGGTCATCTTGTTGCCGTAGGCGGCGGCGCCATCCTTGTGCACGATGGCGCTGAACGCGTCGACGGCCTCCCCCTGCAGCAGGATGTCGACCTTGACCAGTTGCGCCTCCTGCTCGCCGGCCTCTTCGTAATCGAGGCTGGCGTAGCCACGGGTGCGCGATTTCAGCGAGTCGAAGAAGTCGAAGATGATCTCGCCCAGCGGCATGGTGTAGCGCAATTCGACCCGTTCGGGTGACAGGTAATCCATCCCGCCCAGCTCGCCGCGCCGCGATTGGCAGAGTTCCATGATGGTGCCGATGAATTCACTGGGCGCGATGATGGTGGTTTTGACGACGGGCTCGTAGACGGCGCCCACCTTGCCTTCCGGCCAATCCGACGGGTTGGTCACGACGATTTCTGTTCCGTCTTCTTTGACCACCCGGTAGACGACGTTCGGAGACGTCGAAATCAGGTCGAGGTCGAACTCGCGTTCCAGCCGCTCGCGGGTGATCTCCATGTGCAGCAGACCCAGGAACCCGCATCGGAATCCGAAGCCCAGTGCCACCGACGTCTCCGGCTCGTAGGTGAGCGCGGCGTCGTTGAGCTGCAGCCGTTCCAAAGCGTCCCGCAGGTTCGGGTATTCGGAACCGTCGACGGGATAGAGACCCGAGTACACCATTGGCTTTGGTTCGCGATAGCCCGTCAGCGCCTCGGTCGCGCCGTGGCGCGCGGTCGTGACGGTATCGCCGACCTTGGACTGGCGGACGTCCTTGACACCGGTGATCAAATAGCCGACCTCCCCCACACCCAGGCCGTCGCTGGCCTTTGGTTCGGGCGAGACGATGCCGACCTCGAGCAGTTCGTGGGTGGCGCCGGTGGACATCATCTTGATGCGCTCGCGCGGGGTGATCTTGCCGTCGACGACGCGGACGTAGGTGACCACGCCGCGGTAGATGTCGTAGACGGAGTCGAAAATCATTGCGCGCGTTGGTGCTTCCGAATCTCCGGTGGGCGGGGGC
>Ga0209656_10000488_pt1 | contig 26052 bp, 24 predicted proteins | sample BogFormECP12_OM2_FD_188239 | JGI IMG/M metagenome (GOLD analysis project Ga0209656, IMG submission 188239) | Bog forest soil microbial communities from Calvert Island, British Columbia, Canada - ECP12_OM2 (SPAdes) (version 2) | ecosystem: Environmental > Aquatic > Freshwater > Wetlands > Bog ...
CCGTGGTAGAGGGACAGGATTCCGGTGGACACGTGCGGCGGGTCTTCGCCGTCCTTGTCGAACGAGGCCGACAGGATCAGGTTCTGCCCGGTGGGCAAGTCCTGGGTGCTGTCGATCTTCTGCTCCATCATGCCGACGAAGTTGTACACGTAGTGCAGCCGGTTGTCCTTCACGTACAGGGCGTGCCCGCCGAACCGCGACCCGTGTGCGAACAGCACTCCTTCCGCGCCGGGAGCGGGGATGTCGACCAGCGCCCCGATCGAATAGGAGCGGTTGCGGACGTTCACCGCCTGCGCCTCCGGAACCTCCGCGGTGTCGGGGAAGTAGGTGTAGCGGTCACGCGAAGTGGCTAGCTGCGGCCGTGGTGTAATCATGATCTCTACCGCGGACCGGTCGTCAAGCGGGAAGGCCTCGTTCTCGCCGGCCTCGGCGAACCACAGGTTGACCAGCTCCCGCACCTTCTCCGGGTGCTCGGCCGCCAGGTCGTGTACCTCGGACCGGTCGACATCGGTGTGGTAAAGCTCCCAGGTGTCGTCGTTGAAGTTGCTCCAGCCGCTGATCGTGGGATGGGTGGTGACCGCCTTCCAGCCGTCATGCCAGATCCCGCGCGAGCCGAGCATGGAGTAGAACTGCGTCCTGCGGGCCGACGGCGCGGACGGGTCGGCGACGCTGTAGCGCATGCTGACACCGTCGAAGCGGCTCTGCACGTGGCCCTTGATCGTTTCCGGCGCCTCGACGCCTAGGGTGTCCAGGATGGTAGGCACCAGATCGATGGCGTGATGGTACTGGTGCCTGATCTCGCCGTTGCCGGCCGTGGCCGAGGGCCAGGAGATGATGCACGGGTCGGAGGTGCCGCCGTTGAACTCGTACCGCTTCCACATCTTGAACGGTGTGTTGAACGCCATCGCCCAGCCGTTCGGGTAATGGTTATAGGTCTTCGTCCCGCCCAGCTCGTCGATCATCGCGAGGTTCGACTGGATGTTGTCGGGGATGCCGTTGGCGAACAACATCTCGTTGACCGACCCGTCGGGGCCGCCCTCGCCGCTGGCCCCGTTGTCCGACACCACGATGACCATCGTGTTTTCCAGGTACCCGAATTCTTCCAGGTAGTCGAGCAGCCGGCCGATGTGATGGTCGGCGTGTGCCAGGAATCCCGCGTACACCTCAGCCATCCGCGCGAAGAGCCGCTTCTCGTCGGCGGACAGCGAATCCCACGGCCGGGTGACGTCCAGCGGCGGGAACGGCTGGCCCTTGGGTCCTTTGCGGGTCTCGGGCGTGCCGATCGGGTTGACCTGGGGCAGCTCGGTGTCGGCCGGGACGATGCCCATTTCCTTCTGCCGGGCCAGCGTCTGCTCCCGCATGGCCTCGTACCCCATGTCGAACCGCCCCTTGAACTTGGCGATCCACTCTTTCGGGGCGTGATGCGGCGCGTGCGCGGCACCTGGCGCGTAGTACAGGAAGAACGGCTTGTCCGGTGCGACCGACTTCGCGTCCTTGATGAACTCCAGTGCCTTGTCAGTCAGGTCCTCGGTCAGGTGGTAACCCTCCTCCGGTGACTTCGGCTGGTCCACCGGGTGGTTGTCGTAGACCAGGTCCGGGTACCACTGGTTGGTCTCAGCGCCCAGGAACCCGTAGAAGCGCTCGAACCCCCGCCCGGACGGCCAGTTCCGCCGGGTCGAGGCGACGTTCATCTCCACGGTCGGGCACAGGTGCCACTTGCCCACCATGTAGGTATTCCAGCCCTGCTGACCCAGGATCTCCGGGAGCATGCCGTTCTCCGGCGGGATCGTCCCGCTCGCGTTCGGGAACCCGATCGCGGCCTCGGTGATGCACGCCATCGAGTTGCGCGTGTGGTTGCGGCCGGTGAGCAGGCACGACCGGGTCGGCGAGCAGAGCGCCGTCGTGTGCCACTGCGTGTAGCGGATCCCGCTGTTCGAGATCCGGTCGATGTTCGGCGTCTCGATCGGGCCGCCGTAACACGACATGGCCGAGAACCCGACATCGTCCAGCACGATGTAGACAACGTTCGGTGCCCCATCTGGCGCCTTCGGCGGCTCGAACGGCTCCCAGTCGGGTGTGGAATCCCGGATATCAATGCTGACCGTTCCCTTGAAGGGCTTGCTCATCTTGCGCTCCTTGAATCGAACCTGATACCCGGGACCTGCGCTCACCGGCCGGCCGCTGCCGGCCGTTGTCGGCTAACCGCCGCTGCCGGCTAACCGCGCTGCCGGCTAACCGCCGCTGGCTAACTGCCGAGGACCCGGGCCTTGGCGGCGGCGAATTCGTCGTCGGTCAGCGCGCCCTGGTCATGCAAGGTCGCGAGCTGGCTCAGCTGATCGGCCATCGATGGCGTCGCCCCGGCGGACGCCGGCTGGTCCGGAGCAGCCGGAGTGGCCGGCGCCTGCTGCTGTTCCAGGTCGTCGAGGCGCCCGTCCTGCTCGTCCTGCTGCTGTTGCTGTGCCGCTTGCCGATTCGCGACGCTCTTGCCTGCGATATATGCGCCGCCCCCTATCGCGGCCGCGCGCAGCAGCGGGCGCCTTCGCCTGAACATGACAGCCTCCTCGGGTCGGGCTCGGGGCGGATTGTCCGCATGAGCCACCCGCGCCGAGCGTCGCACATCCGCTGCCTGCAGGCTTCACCCTTCGTGGGTGGTGCTGCGATACCTCGTGCCGACCTCACCCACCGAACCCACCGACGCATCCGCGGGCGCCTCCCCGCCCATCGCCTCCCCGCCCATCGCCTCCCCGCCCATCGCCGCATGGCGCAACTCGCCGATGAAGAATTTCCCGGGCCCGGACAGTTCGTCTCGGCCGGCCCTGAGGAACTCGGCGCCCGCCATCGCCAGGTACGAGTCCGCCTCGTCGGACGTGCACGCCAGATCCGCCGCACCGACGGTCGCGAGTTCGCCGGAGGCTCGCAGCCGGTCCAGCCTTATCCCTGGTGCGTGCCGCCCGGCCAGAAGCACGCACAGGTTGGGCGGAGCATGGCTGATCAGCACGTCAAGACCCGCGACTACGGCCCGGTCATCGAGTGCGTGAGCGTTGTCGAGAACGACGACAAGCGGCGTGGTGAGTCGCCGCGCCATCTCGACCAGCCGGAACGGGAAGCCGTCGGCGGAAGCTTCCTCTAGGTACGCCATCGCCTCGCGCGGCATCAGGCGAGCCCGCCTCAGCTGCCCGGCCAGATCCGCCCAGAACCAAGCCCCATCCTCGTCCGCGCGCAGAGTGAGCCAGGCAACTCGCTTGCCTGAAGACGACGCAGCGGCCCATAGAGCGCACGCGACCGTCTTGCCCGCACCGGCTGGCCCGCAGACCAGGACGACTTTGTGCCGGGTGGCCCGGTCGATGAGCTCGGTCAGGCGTGGGCGGGGCAGGAGCGGAACGTTGAACAGCGGACTCTCCCGTTGCTCTCGGACTGGCGCAGTCGTTACGATCTCACTCCTCCTCGGCTTGCGAGGCAGGTACTGACCAGCCAAATGTGCACCGGCAGCACGGCCCGCCGCTTCACCCGTCGTGGGTGAGCGAGGTCGATTCGCAGCCATGTAGCGTGTTTGTTACGCAATGCTGCCCCAGACCCCCGGCAGCACGTGTTACTGGTCTGGGAGTCCGGAACGATGTGGCCGATGCTGATCGCGACGAAAGTGCATCCGCCGGCGATACGCGATCAGGTCGTTCCGCGTGAGCGCCTGCTGGAACGGCTCCGAGCCGGATCGGATCTGGCCCTCACCCTGGTCATCTGTCCGGCGGGCTCCGGCAAGACCACGCTGCTCGCCTCCTGGTACCAGGCTGAGACGCCCCGGAAGCCGGTCGCGTGGCTGACCCTGGACGAGGACGACAACGACCCCGTGCAGCTCTGGTGGTACGTGATCGAAGCGCTCCGCCAGGTCTGCCCGGCCATCAGCCTGCCCGCGCCGCACCTGGCCGAAGCGGCCTTTGTCACCGACGTGGTGCTGCCGCGTCTGGTGAACGAGCTGACCGACCAGGGCGAGGTCGTGCTGATCCTGGACGACTTTCATCGGCTCTCTGGGGCCGCTCTCGACACTATGGCCTGGTTCATCGGGCACGCGCCGTCCAGCCTCCAGCTCGTGCTCTCGGCGAGGACCGAGCCGGCCCTTCCGCTGGCGTCGCTCCGCGCTCACGCTGAGCTGATCGAGCTCCGGCTCGGCGATCTGCGGTTCACGCTTGGGGAAGCGGATGAGTTCCTGACCGGGTGCCTCGGGCTCGGGCTCGGGCGCCAGGACGTCGAAGCCCTCGTCGACCGGACCGAGGGATGGCCGGCCGGGCTCTATCTGGCGGCGCTGTCGCTGAGCCGGGAGCCGGACCGTCATGACTTCGTGATCAGGTTCGGCGCCTCCCCGAACCGCCATGTGACCGATTTCCTCGAGGCGGAGGTGCTGGCGGCGCACGACCCGCCGATGCAGGCACTAATGCTGCGTTCGTCAATCCTCGGTCGGCTGTGCGGCCCGTTGTGCGATGCCGTGCTGGAGCAGCAGCACTCGGCCGAGATGCTTGACGAGCTTTCGCGTACCAACCTTTTCCTGGTCCCGTTCGGCGATCAGGGCGGCTGGTACCGCTTTCACCCGCTCTTCGCCCAGCTGCTGAGGACGGAGCTCGGACGGCGTGAGCCCGGCGCCGTCCCGGCCCTGCACCGTCGCGCGTACTCCTGGCATCGCGATCACGGGACCGCCGAAGAGGCGATCCATCATGCGATCGAAGCCGGCGAGTACGCCGCGGCGGCCGGACCGATCGAAGCAACGTGGGTCAACTACGCGAACAACGGCGGATACCGCACCGTGCTGGCCTGGCTCGGGCGATTCCCCAGCGACATCCTCAACGGTGACGTCCGGCTGCTCCTTATCGAGGCGTGGGCCCTGTCACGGGCCGCCAGGCGCCGGGAAGCGGCGCGGGCCATCGCGGCGGCGGAACGGCTGGGCTCGGTCCCGGGCCCGCTGCCGGATGGTTTCAGCTCGGTCGAGGCGAGCCTGACCATGCTGCGGGCCGCTTTCCCGTGGGGAGACGCCGGCGCCCAGCTGGAGTACGGTCACCGTGCGGCTGAGCTCGAGGGGCCAGGATCGCCCTGGCGGCCGCTGGCCTGCTGGGCGGCCGGCATGGGCCGGTACCTGCGCGGCGAGTCCGGTGCGGCCGACCGGTGGTTCGCCGAAGCGGTGACGCTGGCACCTGCGGGTGACCGGTGGCTGACGGCCGGGGCGGCACTGGCCTGCCGGTCGCTCATCGCGGGCGAGCAGGGACGCACCGACGACCAAAGGCTGCTCGCGGAAACCGCCATAGCACTCATCCGGGAACGGGGCATCGAGGAAACATGCGGGGAAGGGTGGCTGGCCCTCGGGGTGTCCCTGGCCGCGCGCGGCAGGCCCGAGGAGGCGCTGCCGCCGATCGAGCGGGCCACCGCGGTCTTGCGGACCGCTGGCCAGCCGACCAGCCTGGCGATGGCACTGCTGCGGGAGGTGCCGGTGTTTCGCGCCCTGGGCCAGCGGGAACGTGCGGAGGCCGCGATCGCCGAAGCGACTTCCGTCATCGCATCCTGCCCGGATCCGGGGATCCTGGCCGTCCAGCTGATGGCGGCCAAGCGGAGTCCGCGCCCGGGCGTCCGCCCCGGGCAGGATCTCACCGAGCAAGAGCGCCGGGTGCTGTGGTTGCTGAAAAGCGGTCTCAACGAGCGCGAGATCGGCCGCTCGTTGTACGTATCGCGCAACACCATACACACCCACGTCCACGCGATCTACCGCAAGCTCGCGGTATCCACGCGGGTTGAAGCACTCGAACGTACCCGCGAACTCGGCCTGTTCGATGGAGCAGCCGAAGAATGATGGCCCGCCAGCTGCGGCTGGGATGAGCCCCGCCCGGCCCGCGGGTCCGGCCTCCGGTGAAGGATAATCGCCAGGTGGGAGAGGAGACGCATGAGCACCGGCGTGCAGTCCGGCAGGCGGCACTCGCGGCCGGATGGTCACACCGGCATCGCGACGTATCCGGAGGCAGGCTGCGGCCGACCGTATTCGGTGCCGTGGACGGGCTGGTGACCAACGCCTCGCTGATCGCCGGGCTGGGCGGGGGCGGGGCATCGCCGCACGCCGTGATCCTGACCGGCGTGGCCGCCCTGGTCGCCGGATCCTTCTCGATGGGCACCGGCGAGTACGTGTCGGTGACGAACCAGAACGAGCTGGTGCACGCCGAGGTCGCCACCGAACGCAAGATGCACGCCAACTTCCCGGCCGCCGAACAGGCCGAACTTGCCGACACGTTCATCGGCTACGGTGCCGACCCGGAAACCGCGGCGAGAATGGCCGCCGCGGTCTCCCGGGACCCAGATACCGCCCTGCGCGTGCATACCCGCGAAGAACTCGGCGTCGACCCGTTCGAGCTGCCCTCGGCTGTCGTGGCCGGCGTCTCGTCGCTGGTCGCATTCTCCGCCGGGGCACTCATCCCGCTGCTGCCGTATCTGGCGGGCCTGTCCGTCCTTTCCGCCGCCCTGGGCCTGGCCGCCGTGGCGCTGCTGACCGGTGGCATGGTGGTGGGCCGGCTCACCGGCCGCCCGATGCTGCGCTCCGGCCTGCGCCAGCTCGCCCTGGGCGGGGTCGCCGTCGCGGTGACGTTCACCGTGGGGAGCCTCATCGGCGGCCATGTCGCCTGACCGGTCCCCACATCCCGGTAGCTGATTTCCAGCTGGTTAACTGAGCCATCATCCCCTCCGGTTTCCCGCCACGGCTGGACGCGGCCAACGAGCCGGTGGAAGATACGGTCCGGGTCATCCGCAGCCAGCTCGGGCTACCGTCGCCCGACACCAGCTGAACTGGACGGCCTGTCCGTACGTGATCCCTATCGGGAGAACATTTGCACTGCGAAGGGGAGAAACCCGAAATGCGAAAGATATGGGGTGCCGCCGGACTGGCCGCCCTCGCGCTGGCCGTGTCCGCCTGCGGCAGCTCAAGCAGCAGCTCAGCCGCCTCGGGCAGCACCCCGGCCGCGGCAGGCAGCAGTCCGGCGGCGTCGGCTTCAGCCTCGAGCTCCGGCGGCACCACCCTGACCGCCAAGACCATAGGCGGCCAGCAAGTGCTGACCAATTCTGCGGGCTTCACGTTGTACTGGTTCGCCCCGGATACCTCGACCACGTCGAAGTGCACCGGATCCTGCGCGACCTACTGGCCGCCGGTCAAGGGACCTGCCACCGCCGGGTCCGGCGTCACCGGCACGCTGAGCACTATCACCAGGTCAGACGGCACGATGCAGGCGACTTACGACGGGCATCCGCTCTACACCTACGCCGGGGACACCGCCCCTGGGCAGGCTAAGGGCAACGGCCTCAACGTCTCGGGCGGGTTGTGGTACGAGATGACGGTCTCGGGCGCCACCCCCGCGGCGGGCGCGGGCGCCTCGGCCTCGGCCACGTCCACCAAGGGCGGCGGTTACGGCTACTGATTTCGCGCCCTCCGTCCGGACGCGTAGTGCCCGCGGCGGCGTCCGGCCTGCCTGACCGGCAGGCCGGACTCACCTCTGTCGGGGGATGCCATCCCGGCATGGTAATGATGGCCTGGTAGCAGGCGCCAGGGAACCATCCAAGGTGCATTACCGGCCCAGCAGTACTACGCCGCTGCGGCCCGGAGGGAGTGGCCATGACGGTGACAGCTGATGGTGTCGCGGCTAAGAAGTCAAGTACGCGGGCTTCTGCCCGGGCCGGGACGGTAGAGCATCTGAGCCGCGCGGACCGGGTGGCCCGGGGCAAGGACGCCCGGGCGGTGGCCCCGCTGGAATCCCAGGCCGAGTTCAGCCCGGGCCCGGGGCGGGATCCGGTCGGGCTGCTGCTGGGCCAGGCGGAGTCGCGGGTGCCGGAGCTGGTGCCGGTCCGGCACGGGCGGATGCTGGTGTCGCCGTTCACCTTCTACCGGGGCGCGGCGCTGCCGATGGCGGCGGACCTGGCCACCACGCCCGCCTCCGGGCTGCGGGTGCAGCTGTGCGGGGACGCGCACCTGTCCAATTTCGGCGCGTTCGCGTCGCCGGAGCGGCGGCTGGTCTTCGACGTCAACGACTTCGACGAGACCCTGCCCGGCCCGTTCGAGTGGGACGTCAAACGGCTGGCCGCGAGCCTGGCCGTGGCCGGACGGGACAGCGGCTTTCCCGCCAAGGCCCGGCGCAAGATCGCCCTGGCGGCGGCCGAACGCTACCGCACCGCGATGCGCGAGTTCGCGGCGCAGACCTTCCTGGACGTCTGGTACGCGCACCTGGATATCGAGCCGGCCATCGCCGAATTCAGGTCCCAGGTCAAGGCGAAAAGGTTCAAGCTCGCCGAGACGATGCTGGCCAAGGCGCACACCGCCGACAGCACGAAGGCGCTGGACAAGCTGACCACCATGGTCGACGGGCAGCGGCGGATTATCAGCGACCCCCCGACGATCGTCCCGGTCGAGGAGGTCTTCGCCGGCGTGCAGGCCGACACGATCTACCAGCTGCTGCACACCGTGCTGGGCAAGTACCGGCGCAGCCTGCAGTCCGACCGGCGGCACCTGCTCGAGCAGTTCACCATGGTGCAGGTGGCCCGTAAGGTTGTCGGGGTCGGCAGCGTCGGCACCCGGGCCTGGGTCGTGCTGATGGACGCCGCCGACGGGGTCGAGCCGCTGTTCCTGCAGGCCAAGGAGGCCCAGCCGTCCGTCCTGGCGGAGTACGCCGGGCGCAGCCAGTACAACAACCAGGGCGAGCGGGTCGTGGCCGGGCAGCACCTGCAACAAGCCCAGAGCGACATCTTCCTCGGCTGGACCCGCGTCCCCAACCCCGTGGACGGGATGGACCGCGACTTCTACGTCCGCCAGCTGAAGGACTGGAAGTTCTCCGTGCCGATCGAGCTGATGCTCCCAGAGGGCCTGGCGTTGTACGCCCGGCTGTGCGGGTGGACCCTGGCCCGGGCCCACGCCCGCTCCGGGGACCGCATCGCGCTGGCCGCCTACCTCGGCGGCTCAGCCAAGTTCGACCAGGCCATCGCCGACTTCGCCGAAACCTACGCCGACCAGAACGAACTCGACTACGCCGCGTTCCAGGCCGCCGTCAAGGAGGGTAAGGCCGAAGCCATTACCGGGGTCTAGGGCGGCTCTGTTACCGAACGAGATCGAGGTTACGGAACGAGATCGAGGTTACGGAACGAGATCGAGGTTACGGAACGAGATCGAGCTGCGCTCGGGCGAGCTGACGGCGGGAGGTGACGCCGAGCCTCCGGAACACCCTCCGGAGGTGGTAATCGATGGTGTTGGGGCTGAGGTAGAGCTGCGCGGCGAAGGTGATGTACGCCGTCCAGCTCATCAAGATGGCCGCCGAAGGGTGAAGTCCTTACTGGCCGATTACCTGACCCACGGCGCGGGCCGGAATCCGGAAGTATGCGTTCAGAGAAGAGAAGCATCCGGTTCACGTGATCTGGCCGAGGGAGAACCATGATGCGTAACCCAGGATGGGCGGCGGCCGCGCTGGTCGCCACGGCCCTGGCGGTCACCGCCTGCGGGGCCAGCCCGGGCTCGTCCGGGGCGGGCAGCGCCTACGGAGCCCCGACCGGGAGCAGCACCACGCCCGGCGCCGCGGCCGCCCAGACGGCACCGCTGAAGGTCGCCCGGACTAGCGCCGGGACCGTGCTGGCCAGCAGCCGCGGCCTGACGTTGTATTACTACACCGAGGACAAGCCGGGCAACGGCAAGTCGGTGTGTACGGGCAGCTGTGCGAGCGCCTGGCCGCCGCTGGCCGCGCCGGTCCGGGCCCCGGCGGGCGTGCGCCTGCCCGGCCCGCTCGGGATGATCATCCGGCCCGGCGGCGGCGCTCAGGTCACCATCAACGGCTACCCGGTCTACACCTACGCCGGGGACAAGGCCCTAGGCCAAGCCGCAGGCAACGGGATCGGAGGCGTGTGGCACATCATCAAGATAGGCAGCGGCGCCGCGGCCTCCCAGGCAGCAGCGCTGAAGGTCGCCCGGACTGGCGCCCGGACCGTGCTGGCCAGCAGCCGCGGCCTGACGTTGTATTACTACACCGAGGACCAGCCGGGAAGCGGTAAGTCGGTGTGTACGGGCAGCTGCGCGAGCGCCTGGCCGCCGCTGGCCGCGCCGGTCCGGGCCCCGGCGGGCGTGCGCCTGCCCGGCCCGCTCGGGATGATCATCCGGCCCGGCGGCCTCAGGCAGGTCACCATCAACGGCTATCCCATCTACACCTACGCCGGGGACAAGGCCCCGGGGCAGGCCAGCGGCAACGGCATCGGAGGCGCCTGGCACGTCATCAAGATCGCCTGACCGCTGACCATCGGCCGGACTAAACCCAGCGGCCGGGCGGCCGGACCCGCCGCTAACCCCGGGTGTCCTGGGCGCGCAGTTCGGTTTCCAGCAGGTCCATGGCCTTGAGGAAGGCGGCCTGCTCGCTGGGGGCGAGCTTGTCCAGGACCCGGGCGAGCGGGCCGGCCGCGCCGTCCAGCCACTGCCCGACCAGGGCCCTCTGGGCCGGGACGATCTGGACGATCGTCCGCCGGCGGTCTGCGGGGTCGGCGTGCCGGTCCACCAGCCCGGCCCGGTCCAGGTCGGCGAGGACGCCGCTGACGGTGGGCAGGGTCAGGCCCAGCCGGGAGGCGAGCTCGCTGACGGTGATCGGGCCTTCGCGCAACTGCTCGAGCGCGGCCACGTGCCGTGGTCCCAGCGGTGCGGGCGTCGGCGGGGCCGAACGGTCCTGCCAGCGCCGCATCCCCCGGGACACGCGCGGGAACAGCTGTATCAGCCGCAGGCACAGCGCGGAGTGCGCCGAACCACCCGCTTCCGCCGAACCACCCGCTTCCTCCGCCACGGCCTCTCCCTTAATCCGCCTTCCGCCAGTATATATGGTTCCACTATCAAAACTATTTGGCCTGCAAAACTAATCCGCGAGTGACCCGCCGCAGAGACAGGGCCGCTACATCCCGCGGATCCAGCGGATCGCGGCGCAAACACCGGTCAACATCATCTCCGCCACCGGCCTGTACGTCTACGAGGAACTGCCCCAGCAGTACGCGTACCGCGGGCCCGGCCTGCTGATCGACATCCCTGACCCGATGATCACCGACTTCGCCCGCGACATCACCGAGGGCATCGGTGACACCGGCGTCAAGGCGGCCTTCCTGCCGACTCCGGCGTCCTGCTCCGGATGGACCGTTTCGGTCTTGATCTGTTTAATCCAGGTGCCGAACGGATCAAGACGATCGCCGCCCTGGCATCGCGGGGCTACGCCCCCAGCATGGTCCTGGCCCACGACGCCAACTGCTTCATCGACTACTTCGGCGCGGCGCACGACGAGGTGCGTGCCGCCGCCGCGCCGAACTGGCACTACGAGCACATCAGCGACGTCGTGCTGCCGGCCCTGCTCGACGCCGGGGTCACCCAGGCGCAGATCTGACACCATGCTGGTGGAAAACCCCGCCAGGCGACCTCGGCGTGGTGGAGGCGGGCCTGATCGGCGGGCTGACCAGCGCCGGCGTGCCCCAGCCTGCCTTCCGCTGGCTAGTCCGGGGCGACGGACGCGTCGGCGGGGACATCGCTGGCGGGGACATCGGGGGCATGCCCGTTTGCTGCTTGTACGGGCGGCGCGGCAGCCTGCGGGGAGGCGGATCGGGACCCGAACAGGTGCCACTTGCTACGCTGGCCGTCGTCGGCATCTCCGCCGGCATCTCCGCCGGCATCTCCGCCGGCATCTCCGCCGGCATCTCCGCCGGCATCTCCGCCGGCATCTCCGCCTGGAGCGCGGCCGCCGTCGGCCGGGCTGTTACCCAGCGTGCTGGCGGTGTAGGCGCGGGCGGTCTCGCGCTGGCCGAGCAGGTCGTCGCGGTCCTGGCTGACGGCGGCGGTTTCGCGGCGGGATTGCGTGAGTCCGCGGCGGGCCTCACGGCCGCGGCGGGAGGTACGGCGCGCGCCGGCCAGCAGCAGGCTCAGCCCGAGCAGGCCGAGTGCCCCGACCACGATGCCGTACAGGAATAGCGTGCCGGTGGACCCGGTCACGTGGTAGCCGAACACCGCGAAGTGGTGGGTGAGCGGATGCCCGCTGCCGCTATTGGACAGGACGCCGGCCACGCCGGCGACCACCGCCGCGATGAGGATGACGAGCCCGATAATAATGATCATGACGTACTCCGATGATCTGAGTTATTGACTTACGCGGGCGGACCGTGGCGCCCGCCGCCGCGCCGGTTCCGGGTGGCCCGGATCCGGCGCGGCTGGGCGGGCCGGCACGTCAGTGCCGTTTAGGGAGCACCCTTGCTGGCGGTGCTCAGCGGTGCGCGAACCGGCGGGAACTGCCCGACCGCCCGCTGATCAGGTGGAAGATGAGCAGCAGGACGGCTGCGCCGGCGATGGCGGTGAGCCAGGTGGACAGGTTGAAGAACCCGTGCAGGGTGTGGACGTGGAACAGTTCGGTGGCCGCCCAGCCGCCGCCCAGCGCCCCGGCGATGCCGATCACGCAGGTCAGGATGAGGCCCTGTGATCTTTTGCCGGGGATCAGCATATTTGCGAGCAGGCCTGCGCCCAGGCCGAGAACGATCCATGCGATGATGCCCATAACCGACTCCTTAAGTTAGCGACCAGGTGACGTACGCGGTGGTCGGTCATGCTGGGTAGATCGCGGTAGGGAGAAGAGGTTCTCCCGGGAGTTCTCACCGTCCTTTAGCCGTGACGTCTGCCGGCACCGGCCCATATACGAGCAAAAAAAGCTCCGGTCCTGCCGCTGCATCCGCAGGTATCGCGGGTGCAGCTGCCGGGGTCCGGAGCAACACTTTTATACTACCCCCTTATTACCGCGTATAGGGGCATTCCGCAGCCAGCAGCAGGACTCTTCGAGCGTGCGGAAACAAGACACGGGCTCAGCCTCACGATCTGGCGCCGCTCCCGAGGTTTTCTCAGTTGTTCGCCGGCCGGGTTCTTCTCACCGATCTGTCAATGCCACCACCGTTCTTGTCAGCCGAGTCGAGCGAGGGATGGCGGAATGGTTCCGCGTCAACGGCCAAGTTGCTTTCTCACGGCCACGGACATTCCGGCTCCAGCTTAAGGAGAAGACCTGGAAAGGACTCGTGGAGCATTCCATCGACGGATAGTACATCGGCGGTGAGATCGTGCCGTCCCGCACCCTGACCCGTCCGCCGGCCAGCCCGGCCGGCGGACGGACGGCCAGCAAACCCGCCCGCATCGTGGCGGCCGCCGACCCGCGCGGCCGGGTGCAGACCGGGATCGTGGCCCTCATCGAGGGCATTCTGCCGTAACGGGGTTGACGGGGTTAACGGGGTCAGGCGGGAGCCTTGAGCCTGGCCAGTTCCTCCTGCACCTTGGCCTCGTGCTCGGCCTCGTCCCGGCGGGCGTCGCGTGGCCGCCACCGGCCGCGCAGCAGCGGGATGGACAGCAGGAAGACGATGATGCCGCCGAAGCAGATCCAGTACCAGGTCCTCCACTGGCTGGCGGTCTGGGCCGCCGCCTTGGTCACCGCGGCGCCGTGCGCCTTCAGGTAGGGGAAGACGCCCGGCGGGACCTTGGACAGCGCGGTCAGCTGGGCCGCGTAGGGAGCCATGGTCGTCAGCTCCGTCGAGTACGGGGCGATGGTCTTCAGCTGCGTCGAGTACGGGGCGATGGTCTTCAGGTCCGCCGCGTACGGGGCGACGCTCTTCAGCGCTGGCGCGGCCGCGATCACGCCGGCGATGGCCGCCTTGTTCGCCGAGATCGTCGTCAGGATCCCCAGGCCCTTGGCGCCGCCTCCGGCGGCAGCCACCGCCTGGGCCACGAGCGAGGGCGGGATCGTAGCCGGGTTCGTGTAGGTGGCCAGCTTGGCGAACAGCGCCGGGTTGGCCTGGATCACCGCGAGCTCAGGCGCGAACTTCACCGCGTTGGCGAGCTGCGTGGCGTCCGCCTGCGCGGTGGCCAGGACCGTCGGGGGGATCTTCTGCGCGGTGGCCAGGACGGTCGACGGGATCGACGTCGCGGTGGCCACGACCGACGGCGGGACCTTCTGGGCGGCCGCAACCACGTTCGGGTGCGCGGTGGCGAACGCGAGCTCGGGGGCGTACGTGGTCGCGTAGGACGACACGGTGGCCCCGTAGTCCACCAGCGGGGTGACCGAGTTGATCACCAGCGGAAGGCACAGGTACGCGACGAAGACCGTGATCCGGACGATCCAGCCCCAGATGGCCAGGCCGGTGGCGATCAGCGCGGGGTTGCGCGCCTCCACGGTCTCGGTGTAGCTGGCCATCCACGGGGTGTAGGCGATACCGAGGCCGAGCGACAGCAATGCCAGCATGATCGCCAGGGTGTAGTAGCCGGGATGGTGGCCGGCCTGGAACAGGTACACCACCGTCATCACCGCGGCCAGCACGCCGCCGATCACCATGAACGGCTTGCGCACCCGGAACCGGTCGGAGATGAACCCGACCAGGATCACCGCGATGACGTTGAACCCCCAGTTCCAGTTGCCCAGCCCGTTCGCGTTCTTGACCGAGAACCCGAACACGGTGGTCAGGTAGATCACGGAGAACCCGACCGCGGTGTAGTAGATCAGCAGCATGATCGACACGGCGATCGCGGAGACGATGATGTCGGGCTTGAGCAGCTGGCGGAACGGGTGGCGCAGCGCCGCCTCGATGTCCGCCTCGGTGAGGCCCTTGGCCCTGGCCTCGATCAGCGCGCGGTCGCGCATGGTCACCATCAGCTGGTCGCGCAGGGCCGGGGACAGCTCCTTCAGCCCGATGAACGCGATCACGAATACGATCAGCCCGGCGATGCCGGCGATGTGGTACTCATGGGTCCAGAACCGCGGATCGGTCACGACCGCGGGAATGGTGGCGCTGCCGACGACCGCGACGATCAGGCTGCCCACAACCGGCCCGCTGGTCCAGAAGCCCATGGCCGTGGCCCGGCCCACCTGCGGGGAAAAGTCGCGGATCAGCGCCGGGGTGGCCACCAGGCACATGCCCTCGACGAACCCGACCACGAAAGTCTCGATGGTGAAGGGCCACTTGCTGGTCGCGGTCGGCATGATGAAGGCCACGAACACCCCGGCGAACAGCAGCCCGAACACCACCAGGTTGGCCCGGCCGAACCGGTCGGCCAGCCCGGCGAACAGCGACCCGAACGCCCCGATCAGGTTCCCGAAGGCCAGCGCCAGCACGAAGAACGTGAAGCTCATGTGCAGGTTGACCAGCAGCAGCGTAGACACCGAGCCGACGACGTACAGCTCGTAGTACAGCGTGATCGTGGCCAGCACCGTGATCGCCAGGTAAAGCGTCCTGCGCCCGGTATCCGGGTAGGAATCAAGCTGCCGATTCATGATCGAGGCGGCCCATCCCGGCTGACGGGACACGGGCGGCGCGGCGGTTCCTGACATGCGGTCACCTCTTACCGTGGAACGGTCTGGCCAGGCTGGTGGTGAAGATGCCGACTCGACCGTAACTCGCCAGTAGGTAACAGATCAACAACTTGTTTCAGCCGCGAGTCAGCGCGGTGAACCGCCTGGTCCCGCCAGCTCTGCCCTGGCCCCGTCCACGGACCGTCCGTGCCCGTCCACGGACCGCGCGGCCCGCCGCTGGCGTGCGCCGATACCCACGGTAAATGCATAACAAGATACATAATTCGATCGATGAGGCCCGCGGTGGCCAGGCGTACCGTCAGAGTCAGAGAAGTCTGGGCTGTTACCAGGGCACCGGAGTACAGCTGCGGTGTCTTGGGGGGTGGGGAGAGGCCATGACGAGTTGCCACTCAGGACTGCGCGTGCTGCGGCCCGAGACGCCGTATTTGAGCCCGGTGGGAAGCGGCGCGCAGCGGTCGACCCCAGACGACGAACTGACCATCCGGGTCCGGCACACACCGAAGTACGTACTCGTCGCGGTCGCGGGGGAGATCGACATCGCCACCGTGGCCGGGCTGCGCGAACGTCTCGTGGCGCTGGCGGCCAGCGGCCGCCCGCTGATAACCGACCTGGATCAGGTCGGCTTCATCGACGCCGCCGGGCTCGGGGCCCTGGCCGGCGCGGCCAGGCTCGCCGCCGAGCACGGCGTCGGCCTGCACGTGGTCTGCGTTAGGCAGCAGGTCCGGCGGCTGTTCCAGATCACCGGGCTGGACCGCTCGATACCGCTGGCCGGCACCCTGGCCGAGGCGCTCCAGATCATGGCGGCCGGGGCGGCAGCGCAGACCAAAGCGGACATCCAGTGGTCGCCGCGCGATCCGGACGTGCTGCGCGACGCCCTGGCCGCACTCAGGCGACTGGCCTGATCCGGCGGGTGCACCGACCAGGCTGGCCCCCTGGCCGTAAGCTCTTCACCGAGCGGGAGGTGCTGCGCCGATGAGGGCCTTCGGGTGACGGGGCTGATCCGGACGGCCGTCCGGGTGGAGGGGGTCGTCCAGGGAGTGGGCTTCCGGCCGTTCGTGTACTCCCTGGCGACCGGCCTGGGCCTGGTCGGGCTCGTCGGCAACGACCTCGACGGAGTGTTCGTCGAGGTCGAGGGCCCGGTAACGGCGGTCAGCGAATTCCTCCTCCTGCTGGAACGGGACGCGCCCCCGCTGGCCAGGATCGAGCGGGTCACCACGAGGGACATCGCCCCCAGGCGGTCGGCGTCCTTCGCCATCGCCGCCAGCGAGCCCGCGGGTCCTGCGGGCACAGCCGGGTCCGGGCGGCGCCGGACCCTGGTATCGGCGGACACCGCGACCTGCGCCGACTGCCTGCGCGAGCTCGCCGATCGGGCCGATCGGCGGTTCAGGTACCCGTTCATCAACTGCACCAACTGCGGGCCCCGGTTCACTGTCGTCCGGGATGTGCCCTACGACCGGCCGCTGACGACTATGGCGGCGTTCGCGATGTGCGAGCAGTGCGCGGCCGAATACCACGACCCCGCCGACCGCCGCTTCCACGCCCAGCCGACCTGCTGCCCGGCCTGCGGTCCCCGGCTGACACTGCTGGACCCGGCCGGAGACATCCTGGCCGGCGAGCCGCTGGCACCCGAGCCGCTGGCGCCCGGGCCGCTGGCGCCCGAGCCGCTGGCGCCCGAGCCGCTGGCGCCCGAGCCGCTGGCAGCAGCCGCCGAACTGCTCGGCCACGGCCGGGTCCTCGCCGTGAAGGGCCTGGGCGGCTACCACCTGGCCGCCGACGCCGCCTGCGAGGAGGCCGTCGCGCTGCTCCGGGCGCGCAAGCACCGCGAGGACAAGCCGTTCGCGGTCATGGCCGCGGACCTGGCCGCGGCGCGGCGCCTGGTCGAGGTCGACACCGCGGCCGCTGACCTGCTGACCAGCCCGGCCAGGCCGATCGTGCTGCTACCCCGTCGGCCGGACGCGGCCGTCGCAGCGGCGACGGCTCCGGGCAACCGCCAGCTCGGGATCATGCTGCCCTACACGCCGCTGCACCACCTGCTGCTCGCCGCCCTCGCCCGGCCGATGGTATTGACCAGCGGAAACGTCTCCGACGAGCCGATCGTCTACCGCGACGCCGAGGCGCTGGAAAGGCTGGGCGGGATCGCCGACGCGTTCGTCGTCCACGACCGGGCCATCCACATCAGGACCGACGACTCGGTCGCCCGCGCCTTCCGCGGACGGCCGATGCTCATCCGGCGCTCCCGCGGCTACGTCCCGGAACCCGTCGGGGTGGCCAGCGGGTTCCCGCGCCACGTGCTGGCCTGCGGCGCCGAGCTGAAGAACACGTTCTGCCTGGCCCGGGGCCGCCACGTCTTCGTCTCACACCACATCGGGGACCTGGAAAACGCCGAGACCCTGCGCTCCTTCACCGAGGGCATCGAGCATTTCCGCCGGCTGTTCGACGTCGAGCCGCAGGTCGTGGCGCACGACCTGCATCCGGAGTACCTGTCCACCAAGTACGCGGTCGAGCTGGACGGAGTCGACCTGCACGGGGTGCAGCACCACCACGCGCACATCGCCTCCTGCCTGGCCGACAACGGCGCGGCCGGCCACTGGGCGGGCGGCCCGGTGATCGGGGTGGCCTTCGACGGGACCGGCTACGGCACCGACGGCACGGTCTGGGGCGGTGAGTTCCTGGCCGCCGACCTGGCCACCTTCGAGCGCGGCGGTCATCTCGCGCCGGTGCCCATGCCGGGGGGCGCGGCCGCCATCCGGCAGCCGTGGCGGATGGCGGCGGCCTACCTGGGCGCGGCGGATCTCGACGTCGCACGGCGCAACGCCGAGCGCTGGCCCACAGTGGTCGCCATGGCCCGGCGCGGTGTCAACTCCCCGCTGACCTCGAGCGCGGGGCGGCTCTTCGACGCCGCCGCGGCGGTCCTGGGCGTCCGGGACGCGATCAACTACGAGGGACAGGCGGCGGTGGAGCTGGAGCAGCTGGCCGACCCCGCGGAGACCGGCGCCTACCCGGCGGCCCTGGAGGCGGGCGAGCCGTTCCGGGTCCGCGCCGCCGATCTCCTGCACGGGATTATTGATGACCTAACGTCCGGGGTTCCCGCCCCGGTCATCGCGGCTCGCTTCCACCACGGCGTCGCCGCGGTGATCGAGGCGGGCTGCCTGGCGATGCGTGACCGGTACGGGCTGGGCACGGTGGCGCTGTCCGGCGGCGTGTTCCAGAACCTCCTGCTGCTGCACGCGACGGTCAATCGGCTGGAGGCGCGCGGGTTCCGCGTCCTGGTGCACTCCCGCGTCCCCTGCAACGACGGCGGGATCAGCCTCGGCCAGGCGGTGGTGGCCGCCGCCCGAGACCGTGCTAGCCGGGGGGACGACCCCCCCAGACCCCCCCGCTCCTGGGGGGAAACCTTTCCCCCCAGACCCCCTCGGGGGGGATAAATCCCCCGGCCCGGTGGGTCAGCAGATCCGGGGAAGGGGGTCCCCGACCAGGAGGTCGACGATCCGGGTGCCGCCGAACGAGGTCTTCAGCTGCACGATTCCCGGCTGTTCGTCCCGCACGTGGCCGATGACCGCCGCCTGCCCGCCGAGCGGATGCGCGCGCAGCGCGGCGACCGCGCGGTCGGCCTCGCCGCCCGGCACGACCGCCACCAGGCGGCCCTCGCAGGCGACGTACATGGGGTCGATCCCCAGCAGCTCGGAGGCACCGCGGACTTCGGCCCGGACCGGGATCTGGTCCTCGCTGACCAGCACCCCGACGTTGGCCGCCTTGGCGATCTCGTTGAGGATCGTCGCCACCCCGCCCCGGGTCGCGTCGCGCATCGCCCGGACCCCGGGCACCGCGTCCAGCAGACCCGCCACCAGCCCGTTCAGCGGGGCGGTGTCGGAGCAGATATCCGCCTCGATGTCGAGCTCGCCGCGGGCCAGCATGATGGTGATGCCGTGGTCGCCGATCGGCCCGGACACGATGATGGCGTCGCCCGGCTGCGCCTGCGCCACGCCGAGGTTCACGTCCCGCTCGAGGAGGCCCACCCCGGCGGTGTTGATGTAGCAGCCGTCGGCCTTGCCCTTCTCGACCACCTTGGTGTCGCCGGTGACGATCTGCACCCCGGCCGCGGCGGCCGCCGCCCGCATGGACTCGGCCACCCGGTTCAGGTCGGCGACCGGGAAGCCTTCTTCCAGGATGAACCCGGCCGACAGGAACAGCGGCGTGGCGCCGGATACCGACAGGTCGTTGACGGTGCCGTTGACGGCCAGGTCGCCGATGTCGCCGCCGGGGAAGAACAGCGGCTTGACGACGTAGGAGTCCGTGGTGAGCGCCACCCGGGACCCGCCAAGGAGCAGCTGGGCGGCGTCCTCGAGCGGCTCGAGGAGCGGGTTGCGGAACGCGTCGAGAAAGACCGCCTCGATCAGGGTCTGCGTGGCCTTACCGCCCGCGCCGTGCGACATCGTGATGCGTTCTTCCCTGACCCGCGGGCGGCGGCGCCGGGCCCGGTCGATGCGGTCCAGGACCTGCTGCTCCCGGTCGGCCAGCGGCAGCTGACGCCGGCCGGCCGCGTCCGGGGCTTCCTGGGCCGCGTCCAGCTGCTCGTGCTCTGCCTGCTCGTGCTCCGCCTGCTCGTGTTCTGCCTGCTCGTGCTGGGCGTGCTCGCGGAGGGCCTCGTCGATCCAGCCCGGCTGGCCCTGGACCCCGTGACTCACCTGGCCGGCAGTCATGAGGCGCTCACCTCGGCGACCCGGTTGCGGTTCATCCGGCCGAAGTTGTAGTAGGCGGCGCAGGCGCCCTCCGGGGACACCATGCAGGTCCCGATGGGGGTCTCCGGGGTGCACGCGGTGCCGAACACCTTGCATTCCCAGGGCTTCAGCACGCCCTTGAGCACCTCACCGCACTGGCACGCCTTCGGATCGGCGACCCGCACGCCGGGCACCTGGAACAGCAGTTCCGCGTCCATGGCCGCGTACTCCTGACGGACCTTGAGCGCGGAGTGCGAGATGAACCCGAGACCGCGCCACTCGAAGTAGGGCCGCAGCTCCATCGTCTCGCCGATGGCCTTCAGGGCGGCCATGTTGCCGTCCCACGGCACCACGCGCGAGTACTGGTTCTCCACCTCGGACCGGCGCTGGGACAGCTGCACCATGAGCATGTAGATGGACTGCAGGATGTCCAGCGGCTCGAACCCGGCCACCACGACGGGCTTGCCGTACTCGGCGGCGATGAACTCGTACGGTCGGCAGCCGATCACGGTGGACACGTGCCCCGGGCCGATGAAGCCGTCGAGCCGCAGGTCCGGTGAGTCCAGGATGGCCTTGATGGCCGGGATGATCGTGACGTGGTTGCAGAACACCGAGAAGTTCTTCAGCCCCTCGCGCGCGGCGCGCAGCATCGTCATCGCGGTGGACGGCGCGGTCGTCTCGAACCCGATCGCCATGAACACGACCTGCTTGTCCGGGTTCTGCCGGGCGATCTTCAGCGAGTCAAGCGGCGAGTACACCATGCGGATGTTGGTGCCCTCGGCGTTGGCGTCGAAGAACGATCCGCCGCTGCCCGGCACCCGCATCATGTCGCCGAACGACGTCATGATCACGTCCGGCTGCGAGGCCAGGTGGATCGCGTCGTCCACCCGCCCCATCGGGATCACGCAGACCGGGCACCCGGGACCGTGCACCAGGGTGATCGACTCGGGCAGGTAGTCCTCGAGGCCGTGCTTGTAGATCGTGTGGGTATGCCCGCCGCACACCTCCATCAGCTTGTACTGACGGCCGGGCTCGCACAGCGCCGCGATCTTCGCGGCCAGCGCGTGGGCCTTGTCGGCATCACGGAATTCATCGACGAACCGCATTGTCCGCACGCTCCTATTATTCGATTAGGTCATTCGATCAGGGATTCCCGCAGTGCCGCGATCTCGTCCTCGTAGGCCTGCCCGATGCCCTCGAGGAACTCCATGGCCGCCGCCGCCTCGCGTTCGTCGATCTTCGACAGGGCGAAGCCGACGTGGATGAGCACCCATTCGCCGGGCACGGGCGGATCGTCGGTGAGCAGGCCGATGTTGATCATCCGCCGTACCCCGCTCACGTCCACCTTGGCCAGATCGGGTTGGTCCGGGTGAAGCTCGATGACCTCACCGGGTATGCCGAGGCACATCTGACACTCTCTTCTCTGGGTTATCTAACGGGCTCGCCGCCGCCGCGGTCAGAGCCTCGACGGTCAGCTCCCACAGCACCTGGTAGATCGTGGTCTGCGCCTCCTGGATCCGGTGCACGGACGACGACGGCACCACGAACAGGTAGTCGATGCTGTCCAGCTCGGCCATCTTCCCGCCGTCGTAGCCGGCCAGGCCGATGGTCAGCATGCCCCGCCGGCTCGCCTCGTCAAAGGCCCGCACCAGGTTGCCGGAGTTGCCGCTGGTCGACAGGCCGACCGCGATGTCGTCCCGGCGGCCGAAGGCGGCGAGCTGCCGGGCGAACACCACCTCCACGCCGACGTCGTTGCCCAGCGCGGTGATCACAGAGGTGTCGTTGGCCAGCCCGAACGCGGGCAGCGGGCGAGCGTCCCCGCCCGGGTTCAGAAACAGGGTCGCGAGCTGGGCGGCGTCGGTGGCGCTGCCGCCGTTACCGAAGGCGAACAGGCGGCCGCCCGCGGCGAACCTAGCCGCGGCCTGCCGCGCGCAGTCGGCAATCCGGGCCCCGTCGCGCACGCCGACGGTCCGGCGCAGCTCGATGATCTCCTGGGCCTTGGCCACGGTCGAGGCGCGGACCTGCTCCATCACGGCGGACAGGTCCGTGCGGCCGGAGTACAGGAACGGGTAGAGCGATTCCATGGCCCCCGCGTTTTCCTGCGACATGCCCCGTCAGCTCCCTATCACGGCGATGGCCTCGCTGGCGTGAACCAGGATCGTGGCGCCCACGCTCGCGTCCACCAGGGCCACGCTGACGGTCTCCTCGCCGGCGCCGCCCTCGACCACGGCCATCTCGTCGGCCAGCAGCCGCACCACCGTGACCTGCACGGCGGTATCGGAACAGGTGATGCAGGTATCGCCGGTGCAGTATTCCGCGCTCATGCGATCACCCCCGGAGCGAGCACCCCTGGCTGCTCAAAGAATACGTGCACCAGCTCCCAGAGCACGTGGTACGCGGTCACGTGTACTTCCTTGACCACCCGGGGATCGGGCGAGGCCGCGACCAGCAGGTGATCGACCGCCTTGCTAGCCGCGATCTGGCCGCCGTCGCCGCCCGCCAGGGCGATCGTCAGCAGGCCCAGTTCGCTGGCCGTCTCGAGCCCGCCCAGCACGCTGGCGCAGTTGCCGTCGGCGGAGATGCCGAGGGCGATATCGGCGGGATCGGCGAGGAAGCGGATCTGATGGGCGAAGATCGCGGCTACGCCGTCCCGTTCGGCGATCCCGGTGACGGTGGCCACGTCGGAGGTGAGCGAGATGGCCGGCAGTGCGCGCTTGCCGACGATGACCGGGTGGACGAACTCGACCGCGACGTGCTGCGCGTCCGTGCTGGCCCCGCCGGTGCCGAACACCACGAGCTTGCCGCCGCGGTGAAACCGCACGGCCATGGCGTGACACGCCGCGGCCACCGCGTCCGCCTGCCCGGCGAGGTCGTGCGCGGGCGCGTTCCGCAGCTCGAACAGGCGGCGGGTCTGTTCGCGGTCGCTCTGCTGGCCGTCGCTGGCGGACCGCTCCGGGCCGCTCACCGATCGCGGCCCGTCCGGGCCGCTCGTCCCCCTCGGGCTGTCATGACAGCACCGTAGGACACTTGTGTACGGGCGTCCAGTAGCCGACGCGACACTTCTGGTCAATATTCCGAACGGACCTGCCGCCCGTGCGTGGCCAGCCAGTCCCCTACCTCGGTGCGGAAGGCGCCGCTCACTCGGCGGCCTTCTTCATGCCGCGCCCGTCGAGCCCGGCCAGCGAGTCGCCGGACACCTCGGCGTTGTGCGCGTGCGCCAGGTGATGCAGGCCGAACACCGAATCCATCCCCGGCCGCATCCCCATCAGGTCCTCACACTGGTTGACCGCCCGTTTGGCCAGCGCGAGGCCGAATGGCGGCATCTCGGCGACCTGCTCGGCGAGTGCGAAGGCCGTCGTTTCCAGTTCCTCGCGCGGTACCACCCGGTTCACCATGCCGAGCTGGTAGGCGCGCTCGGCGGTGAACCGGCCGCCGGTGAACAGGGCCTCCATGGCGAAGCGCGGCCCGAGCACCCACCTGCGGCAGGCCCTCACCGCGCGCGCCGAGCGCATCGTGGCGACCGCGCGGGAATCCGGCACCGGCGACTTCGTCGCGGACGTCGCGTCCGAGCTGCCGCTGCAGGCGATCAGCGAACTGCTCGGCGTCCCGCAGGAGGACCGGGGCAAGATCTTCTCCTGGTCCAACCGGATGATCGGCTACGACGAGCGGACCTCAGCGGACGACGACGACGGGATGATCGCGGCCACCGAGATCCTCGGCTACAGCCTGGCCATGGCCGAGGAACGGCGCGGGTGCCCCCGGGACGACATCGTCACCAAGCTGATCAGCGCCGAGATCAACGGCAGCCATCTGTCCGACGACGAGTTCGGCTTCTTCGTGCTGATGCTGGCGGTGGCGGGCAACGAGACCACCCGCAACGCCATCGCGCACGGGATGCTTGCCTTCCTCGACCATCCGGACCAGTGGGAGCTGTTCAAGGCGTCCCGCCCGGACACGGCGACGGACGAGATCGTCCGCTGGGCCACCCCGATCACGGTGTTCCAGCGCACCACCACCCGGGACACGGTCCTGGGCGGGCAGGAGATCAAGGCGGGGCAGCGCGTCGGGCTGTTCTACCGTTCGGCCAACTTCGACGAGGAGGTCTTCGACCACCCCGGGCGGTTCGACGTCCTCCGCAGCCCGAACCCGCACCTCGGCTACGGCGGCCTCGGCACGCACTACTGCCTGGGCGCCAGCCTGGCCAAGCTCGAGATCGAGCTGATCTTCAACGCGATCGCCGACGCCATGCCGGACATCGCCAAGGCCGGCGACCCGGTGCGCCTGCGCTCCGGCTGGATCAACGGCATCAAGCGCCTCCCCGTCACCTACCGCCCCTGACCCCTCGCCCCGCGCCCCGCGCAGAATTCCATGAGTGTGGCGCTGTACTGACACTTTTAAGTACAGCGCCACACTCATTGGTAACCGCGGCGTGCTGGACACCACCCACATGGAGAAGAACTGCGAGCCGCCGCCGTAGGCGTGCCCGAGCGCGGTGCGCGCCCCCGGCACCTGGTGAGCGCCCGCCTTGCCCATCACCTGCAGCGCCGCCTCCGCGAACCGGAGCAGGCCGGACGCGCCGATCGGGTTGGAGCTGAGCACGCCGCCGGACGGGTTGACCGGCAGCCGGCCCCCGAGGGCAGTCTCGCCCGCCTCGGTCAGCCGCCAGCCTTCCCCGGGCGCGGCGAAGCCGAGGTTCTCCAGCCACATGGGCTCGTACCAGGAGAACGGGACGTAGATCTCGGCCACGTCGATCTCTTCCAGCGGCTCGGTGACGTCGGCCCGCCGCCATAGCTCCGCGGCGGCCTCGGCGCCCGCCCGCGGATTGACATGATCCTTGCCCGCGAACATGGTCGGCTCGCTGCGCATCGCGGTGGCGCGGATCCAGGCCACCGGCGCCGGGCTGGCCTCGGCCGCGGCCTCGTCGCCGATGACCACCGCGCACGCCCCGTCGGAGGAGGGACAGGTCTCGTCGTACCGGACCGGGTCCCACAACATGGGGGAGGCCTGCACCGATTCCAGCGTGATGTCGGCCTGCTGCAGGTGGGCGTACGGGTTGAGGGCGCCGTTACGCCGGTCCTTGACCGCGACCATCGCCCCGATGTGCGGCGGCGCGCCGCTGCGCCTTATGTATGCGCGGATGTGCGGCGCGAAGTACCCGCCCGCGCCGGCGACTAGCGGCAGGCTGAACGGCGGCGCGATCGACAGCGCCCACATGGCGTTGGACTCCGACTGCTTCTCGAACGCCACCGCGAGCACCCGGCGGTGCAGGCCCGCCTGCACCAGGCTGGCCGCGACGATGCCGGTCGCGCCGCCCACCGAACCCGCCGTGTGCACCCGCAGCAGCGGCTTGCCGACGGCGCCGAGGGCGTCGGCCAGGTACAGTTCGGGCATCATCACGCCCTCGAACAGGTCTGGCGCCTTCCCGACCACGACCGCGTCGATGTCCGCCATCGCCAGGCCCGCGTCGAGCAGCGCGCGGTCCGCCGCCTCCCGGCACAGCCCGGCGATCGACACGTCGGTGCGCTTGGGCCTGTGCCGGGTCTGCCCGACTCCCAGAACCGCCGCGAGCTGTTTCACTCTGCCTCCACGCTCGCTTCCGGGTCGCTCATTGCGCCTCCAGGACGCACACCAAGTTCTGCTGCAGCGCGGGACCGCTGGTGGCGTGCCCGAGCGCGCGTTGCGCCTGGCCGGACATGACCGCCTGCGCCGCCATGCCGATCCGCGCCAGCCCGGCGGCGAACATCGGGTTACCGCACAGCGCGCCGCCCGAGGGGTTGACCACGACACCGTCGCCGAGCCCGAGCGCCTCGCGCAGCAAGATCTCCTGATGGGTGAACGGCGCGTGCAACTCGGCTACTTCGACCGGAGCTACTTCGACCGGAGCTACTTCGACCGGAGCTACTTCGACCGGAGCTACTTCGACTGGAGCTACTTCGACCGGAGCTACTTCGACTGGAGCTACTTCGACCGGAGCTATCTCGACCGGAGCCACG
>Ga0209656_10000489_pt1 | contig 26038 bp, 21 predicted proteins | sample BogFormECP12_OM2_FD_188239 | JGI IMG/M metagenome (GOLD analysis project Ga0209656, IMG submission 188239) | Bog forest soil microbial communities from Calvert Island, British Columbia, Canada - ECP12_OM2 (SPAdes) (version 2) | ecosystem: Environmental > Aquatic > Freshwater > Wetlands > Bog ...
TTGACCTGGTCATCGCCGCGGCCGCAGAAGATCAAGCCCTCGCTTTCCAGCCGCACCAGATCGCCGCTGCGGTAAGCCCGCCGCCAGCCCAGCGTCGGCATCGGCGCGTACTTCTCGGCGTCTTTGACTGCGTCGAGGTAGCGGGCCAGACCGACGCCGCCTATGACCAGCTCACCCACCTCCCCGTGCTGCACCGGCTGGCCGTCGGCATCGACGACGGCCAGGTCCCAGCCCGGCAACGGCAGGCCGATGCGCACCGGGCCCGCGCCGTCCAGCCGAGCTGCACACGCGACCACGGTGGCTTCGGTGGGGCCGTAGGTATTCCACACTTCCCGGCCATCGACCGCGAGCCGTGCGGGCAGCTCCGGGGGGCATGCCTCGCCGCCGAAGATCAACAACCGCACCGCCTCGAGCGCCTCGGGCGGCCACAGCGCGGCCAGCGTCGGCACCGTCGACACGACGGTAACGTCGCGGGCGACCAGCCACGGACCGAGGTCCATTCCGCTGCGCACCAGCGATCGCGGCGCCGGGATCAGGCAGGCGCCGTGCCGCCACGCCAGCCACATCTCCTCGCACGACGCGTCGAACGCCACCGACAAGCCGGCCAGCACCCGGTCGCCAGGCCCAATCGGGTTGTCCTGCAAAAACATCTGCGCCTCGGCGTCGACGAACGCGGCGGCGTTGCGGTGCGTGACGGCTACCCCTTTGGGCGTGCCGGTCGAACCGGACGTGAAGATGATCCACGCGTCGTCCCGGGGCAGCGGCGCCCCGGCCCGCCAGCCACGTGACGAGCCAGGCCCTCGTGCCATCCCCGCTTCGCCGAGCACCGCGACGACGTTCGCTTCGCCGAACACCAACTCGGCGCGCTCGTCGGGGTCGTCGGCGTCGACCGGAACGTAGGCCGCGCCGAGGGCCAGCGTCGCCAGGATCGCCTCATACAGCGCAAAGCTGCCCGACGGCATCCGGATGCCTATCCGGTCGCCGGGGCCGATGCCCCTGGCCGCCAGCCAGGCGACGTTCGCCTCGATATCGGCGATCAGCTCGCTGTAGGTGAGCTGCACTGTGCCGTCGTCGATCGCCGCGGCGTCGGGGTAGCGCGCGGCGGTGTCACGCAGGATGTCGACGAGCGTGCGCGGTCTCGAGGCGTACGGCGACAACAGGTACTGAGCTGGAACTGCCACTGGCTTGCTGGGCGTCACCACCACACGAAAATACTCAAGCCGGACCGGATTGCACGGTGACTGCATCCTCGGCGTGTACGAAAACAAGCTGACGGCTGCCGATCGCCGCTGACGCGACCACATATGATCGGCACTTGCGCGTCACGAGGTGCCGCGAACCCGCCCAAAAGCCCCAGCACGAGGAGAGTGTCGCCGCGTGGGTGACCAACCCGTCGACCTGTCGGTGGAGGCGTTGACCGCAGCGGTCAACGCAGCCCGTCAAGCCTTCGCGAGCGCGGCCGATCTCGACGCGCTGGCGCGCGCCAAGACCGAGCACCTTGGTGATCGCTCGCCGGTGGCGCTGGCCCGCCAGGCGTTGGCGACCGTGCCCAAGGCCGACCGCGCCGACGCCGGCAGGCTGGTGAATAGCTCCCGCGGCGACGTGCAACACGCTTACGACGAACGACTGGCGGCGCTGCGCGCCGAGCGGGATGCGGCCGTGCTGATCGCCGAGCGCATCGACGTGACCCTGCCGTCGACCCGCCAGCCGACCGGCGCGCGGCATCCGATCACGATTCTGGCCGAGCACATCGCCGACACCTTCATCGCGATGGGCTGGGAACTCACCGAGGGGCCGGAGGTGGAAACCGAGCAGTTCAACTTCGATGCACTGAACTTCCCAGCCGATCACCCGGCACGCAGCGAGCAGGACACCTTCTATATCGCTCCGGAGGGCTCGCGGCAGTTGCTGCGCACCCACACGTCGCCGGTGCAGGTGCGTACCCTGCTCGAGCGCGAGCTACCGATCTATATCGTCTCGATTGGCCGCACGTTTCGCACCGACGAACTCGACGCCACCCACACGCCGGTCTTCCATCAGGTCGAGGGACTGGCGGTGGATCGCGGTCTGACGATGGCCCATCTGCGGGGCACGCTCGACGCGTTCGCGCGGGCCGAGTTCGGGCCGCAGGCGCGCACCAGGATTCGTCCGCACTTCTTCCCGTTCACCGAGCCTTCCGCGGAAGTCGACGTGTGGTTCGAGAACAAGCGCGGCGGCGCCGGCTGGGTGGAGTGGGGCGGCTGCGGCATGGTCAACCCGAATGTGTTGCGCGCCGTTGGGATTGACGCACAGGAGTATTCGGGCTTCGCATTCGGGATGGGGCTGGAACGCACCCTGCAGTTCCGCAACGGCATCCCCGACATGCGCGACATGGTCGAGGGCGACGTCCGGTTCTCGCTGCCGTTCGGGGTGGGTGCATGATGCGCGTCCCCTACAGCTGGTTACGCGAAGTCGTCTCGGCCGGCGCCCCGGGCTGGGATGTAGCCCCCGACGACCTCGAGCAGGCGCTGCTGCGCATCGGGCACGAGGTCGAAGGGGTGACCACGCTCGGCCCCGTCGACGGACCGCTGACCGTCGGACGAGTAACCGACATCGAAGAACTCACCGAATTCAAAAAGCCGATCCGCGCCTGCAAAGTCGATGTGGGCGATAAGCCACGCGAAATCATCTGCGGTGCAACCAACTTCGCAATTAACGATCTGGTAGTGGTGGCGTTGCCCGGCACCACGCTGCCCGGCGGCTTCACGATCACCCAGCGCAAAACCTATGGTCGAACCTCGGACGGGATGATCTGCTCCGCCGCCGAACTCGGTTTGGCCACAGATCATTCCGGCATCCTGGTGCTGCCGCCCGGAACCGCTGAACCCGGCGCGGACGGTGTCGAGGTGCTCGGCTTGAACGACGTGGTCTTCCATCTGGCCATCACCCCGGACCGCGGTTACTGCATGTCGGTTCGCGGTTTGGCCCGCGAGATCGCCTGCGCCTACGACCTCGACTTCGTCGACCCGGCCGATATCCCCGCGCTGCCGCGCGAGGCGGACGCCTGGCCGTTGACCGTGCAGCCGGAGACCGGCGTGCGGCGGTTCGCGCTGCGACCGGTGACCGGCATCGACCCGACCGCGGTGTCGCCGTGGTGGCTGCAGCGCCGGCTGTTGCTTTCGGGTATCCGGGCGATCTCACCGGCCGTCGACGCGACGAATTACGTGATGCTGGAACTCGGTCACCCGATGCACGCGCACGATCTCAAGCGGATCACCGGCGGCTTCGCGGTGCGATTCGCCCGGCCCGGTGAAACCGTCGTCACCCTCGACGACATCGAGCGCCGGCTCAACCCGGCCGACGTCCTGATCGTCGACGACGTCGCGACCGCCGCGATCGGCGGCGTGATGGGGTCGGGCAGCACCGAGATGCGCGACGACTCGACCGACGTGCTGCTGGAGGCCGCGGTGTGGGATCCGGCGGCGGTGTCCCGCACCGCACGACGGCTGCACCTGCCCAGCGAGGCCGCCCGCCGCTACGAGCGTGAGGTCGACCCGGCAATCTCGGTGGCGGCGCTGGACCGCTGCGCCGGATTGCTCGCCGATATCGCCGGCGGCGTGGTGTCGGAAAAGCTGACCGACTGGCGGGGCGACCCGCCGCGAGACGACTGGTCGCTACCGCCGATCCCGATCGCGGCCGACCTGCCGGACCGCACGGCCGGGGTGAGCTATCGGCCAGGCACGACAGTCCGGCGGCTGACGCAGATCGGCGCCGCGGTGACCGGTGATGACGAAACGCTGACCGTGACACCGCCCAGCTGGCGGCCAGACCTACTGCAGCCGGCCGACCTGGTCGAAGAGGTGCTGCGGCTGGAGGGGCTGGAACTCATTCCATCGGTGCTGCCGTCCGCGCCGGCCGGGCGGGGCCTGTCGGCCAAACAGCGCCGTCGCCGCGCGATCGGCAAGTCGCTGGCGCTGTCGGGCTACGTGGAGGTCCTGCCAACGCCGTTTCTCCCGGCCGGCGTATTCGACGCCTGGGGCCTGCCCGCCGATGATCCGCGACGCAGCACCACGCAGGTGCTCAACCCGCTGGAGGCCGATCGGCCGCATCTGGCCACCACGCTGCTGCCGGGGCTGCTGGAGGCGCTGGCGCGCAACGTGTCCCGCGGCATCGTCGACGTGGCGCTGTTCGCCATCGCGCAGGTGGTGCAGCCAACCGCACAGACCAAGCGCGCCGGGCTGATCCCGGTGGACCGGCGTCCCACCGACGAGGAAGTCGCCCAGCTCGACGGGTCGCTGCCGCGCCAACCAGAGCACGTCGCCGCGGTGTTGACCGGGCTGCGGGAACCGCGCGGCCCCTGGGGTGAGGGCCGGCGCGCCGAAGCGGCCGACGCGTTCGAGGCGGTCCGAACCGTCGCGCGTGCCAGCGGAATTGAGGTGGTGCTGCGGGCCGCCCAGCATCTGCCCTGGCATCCCGGCCGGTGCGCCGAGGTGCTGGTCGGCGACGGACTGGTCGGGCATGCGGGTGAACTGCATCCGGCGGTGATCGAGCGGTCCGGGCTGCCCAAGGGTACGTGCGCGGTCGAACTGAACCTTGACGCGATGCCGATCGTCGAATCGTTGGCGGCGCCGCGGGTTTCGCCGTTTCCCGCGGTATTCCAGGACGTCAGCCTCGTCGTTGACATGGACGTCGCAGCGCAGACGGTGGAAGACGCGGTCCGCGACGGTGCGGGGGAATTGCTCGAGGATGTTCGGCTCTTCGACGTCTATACCGGCCCGCAGCTCGGGGAAAGCCGCAAGTCGCTGACGTTCGCGCTGCGGTTCCGTGCGGCCGATCGCACGCTCACTGAAGACGAGGCCAGCGCGGCCCGCGACGCGGCCGTGCGGTGTGCCGCCGAGCGGCTCGGGGCGGTGCTGCGTACCTAAAGCGTGTCGAACAAAGTGTCGAGTGGCCCCGGGTGTGGTCAGCCTGGGCACGAACACCCAGGCTGACCTCACCGGTACAGATGCCTCAAATCAGCTCAGAAGGCAACCCCAGAAAAGCGGCTATCAGAATCCCGCACTGAAAAGCCCGGCGAGCAAGTCAGCCTCCGGAGCAAGGATGTCAGGCGGACATGCCCGCCGCAGCTGTGGCGCGAACACGCTAGAGAGCCCAGCATTAGTTTGCAAGAACATGCATAGTCATGCAGTATTGCCGTCATGACAATCGTGGCGGTGGCGGGCGCCAGTGGCTATGCAGGCGGCGAAATCCTGCGGTTGCTGCTCGGGCATCCGGCTTACCATGACGGGCGGCTGACGATCGGTGCGCTGACCGCTGCCGCGAGTGCCGGCAGCACGCTGGCCGACCATCACCCGCACCTGTTACCGCTGGCCCAGCGAGTACTCGAGCCCACCGAGGTCGAGGTACTGGATGGCCATGACGTGGTTTTCCTCGCGCTTCCGCATGGGCACTCGGCGGTGTTAGCGCAACAGCTCAGCGCCCAGACGCTGTTGGTGGATTGCGGTGCAGATTTCCGTCTGACTGACGCGGGCGCGTGGGAGCGCTTCTACGGCTCGCAGTACGCCGGCACCTGGCCTTACGGGCTACCGGAGCTGCCCGGCGCGCGGGACGCGCTGCGCGACGCCCGGCGCATCGCGGTACCGGGCTGCTATCCGACGGCCGCGCTGTTGGCGCTTTTTCCGGCGCTGGCCGCCGACCTCGTCGATCCCGCCGTCACCGTCGTCACGGTCAGCGGCACCTCCGGCGCCGGCCGCGCCGCGAAGACCGACCTGCTCGGTTCGGAGGTGATCGGTTCGGCGCGGGCTTACAACATCGCCGGCGCACACCGGCACACCCCCGAAATCGTTCAGGGGCTGAAGCAGGCTACCGACCGGGATGTCACCGTGTCGTTCACACCGGTGCTCATCCCGACCTCGCGCGGAATCCTGGCGACGTGTAGTGCCCTTACCCAGTCACCGTTGTCTCAGTTGCGCGCGGCCTACGAAAAGGCTTACCACGCTGAGCCTTTCGTTCACCTTCTGCCTGAAGGACAGCTGCCGCGTACCGGCTCGGTGATCGGCTGCAACGCCGCGCACATCGCGGTCGCGGTCGACGAGGACGCGTCCACCTTCATCGCCATCGCGGCGATCGACAATCTGGTCAAGGGCACGGGCGGCGCCGCCGTCCAGTCGATGAACCTGGCGCTGGGTTGGCCGGAGACCGAAGGCCTTTCGGTGGTCGGGGTGGCGCCGTGACCGACCTCACCGATGCGGCCCCTCTGGTGCGTGCCCAGGGAGTGACGGCCCCGGCCGGTTTCCGCGCCGCCGGGATCGCCGCCGGCATCAAAGCCTCGGGTGCATTAGACCTGGCGCTGGTGTTCAACGAAGGCCCGGACCTTGCGGCCGCCGGCGTGTTCACCCGCAATCAGGTCAAGGCGGCACCTGTGCTGTGGACACAGCAGGTGCTGATGACCGGCCGGCTGCGGGCGGTGATCCTGAACTCCGGCGGCGCCAACGCGTGCACCGGGCCGGCCGGCTTCCAGGACAGCCACACCACCGCCGAAGCTGTTGCGGCCGCGCTGTCGGACTGGGGCACCGAGACCGGTGCGATCGAAGTCGCCGTCTGCTCAACAGGATTGATCGGCGACCGGCTGCCGATGGACAAGGTTCTCGCCGGGGTCGGTCACGTCGTGCACGAGATGGCCGGCGGGCTGGGCGGCGGAGAAGAGGCCGCGCGGGCCATCATGACCACCGACACCGTGCCCAAACAGGTTGCGCTGCACCATCCGGACAAGTGGACCGTTGGCGGGATGGCCAAGGGCGCCGGGATGTTGGCGCCGTCGCTGGCGACCATGTTGTGCGTGCTCACCACCGATGCGGTCGCGGAGTCCGGCGCGCTCGAGGACGCGCTGCGCCGGGCCGCCGCGCGGACCTTCGACCGCCTCGACATCGACGGCTGCACCTCGACCAACGACACGGTGCTGCTGCTGGCCTCGGGCGCAAGCGAGATCGTGCCGTCCCAAACCGATCTCGACGACGCGGTGCTGCGCGTCTGCGATGACCTGTGCGCTCAGCTGCAGGCCGACGCCGAAGGCGTCACCAAGCGGATCACCGTGACCGTGACGGGCGCCGCCACCGACGACGACGCAGTCTCGGTCGCCCGGATGGTCGCCCGCGACAACCTGGTCATGACCGCGTTATTCGGTTCCGATCCCAACTGGGGCCGGGTGCTCGCGGCGGTCGGTATGGCGCCGTTCACGCTCAACCCGGACCGGATCACCGTGTCGTTCAACGGTTCTGCGGTGTTCGTCGAAGGCGTCGGAGAAGCGGGTGCGCGTCAGGTGGACCTGTCCGGCGAGGACATCGACGTCCTGATCGACCTCAAAATGGGCAACGGCCAGGCGGCCATCCGCACCACCGACCTGTCTCACGGCTATGTCGAAGAGAATTCGGCCTACAGTTCATGACTACCGGCGCGTTGCCCACGCAAGCGAAGGCCCAGGTGCTGGCTGCGGCCCTGCCGTGGCTCAAGCAATTGCACGGCAAGATCGTGGTGATCAAATACGGCGGCAACGCGATGACCGACGACACGCTGCGGTCCGCGTTCGCCGCCGACATGGCGTTCTTGCGTAACTGCGGGATCCACCCGGTCGTCGTGCATGGCGGCGGGCCTCAGATCAGCGCAATGTTGGAGCGGCTCGGGATCTCCGGTGACTTCAAGGGCGGCTTCCGGGTCACCACACCGGAAGTGCTCGACGTGGCCAGAATGGTGTTGTTCGGTCAGGTGGGCCGCGAGTTGGTCAACCTGATCAACGCGCACGGACCCTATGCGGTCGGCATCACCGGCGAGGACGCACACCTGTTCACGGCGGTCCGGCGCAGTGTCACCGTCGACGGTGTGCCCACTGACATCGGGCTGGTGGGCAACGTCGACCATGTCAACACCGCGGCGTTGCTTGACCTTATTGCGGCGCAACGCATCCCGGTGGTCTCGACGCTGGCGCCAGACAGCGACGGCGTCGTGCACAACATCAACGCCGACACCGCAGCGGCGGCGCTGGCCGAAGCATTGGGAGCCGAAAAGCTGCTGATGCTCACCGACATCGAAGGTCTATACACCCGCTGGCCCGAGCGTGATTCGCTGGTCACCGAAATCGACACTGCCACATTGGCACAGCTGCTGCCGACATTGGAGACCGGGATGATCCCCAAGATCGAGGCATGTCTGCGCGCTGTCGGTGGCGGCGTACCCAGCGCGCACATCATCGACGGCCGCGTCGAGCATTGCGTGCTGGTGGAATTGTTCACTGACGAGGGCACCGGCACGAAGGTGGTGAGCGCGTGACCCGCACCGAGAGGATGCAGCAGCGGTGGTCCGCGGTGATGATGGACAACTACGGCATCCCGCCGGTGGCATTGGCCAGCGGAGACGGCGCCGTGGTCACCGATGTGGACGGGAAGTCCTACCTGGATCTGCTTGGCGGCATCGCCGTCAACGTCCTGGGACACCGTCACCCAGCCGTGATCGACGCCGTCACGCGGCAAATGTCAACGCTGGGGCACACCTCTAACCTGTATGCCGCCGAACCGGGCATCGCGCTGGCCGAAGCGCTGGTCGGCTTGCTTGGCTGCGACGCCGAGGCGCGGGTGTTCTTCTGCAACTCCGGCACCGAGGCCAACGAGCTGGCGTTCAAACTCTCCCGGCTGACCGGGCGCACGAAACTGGTTGCCGCCCAGGAAGCTTTTCACGGCAGGACGATGGGCTCGCTGGCGCTGACAGGCCAACCAACCAAGCAGGCACCGTTTGCACCGCTGCCCGGTGACGTCACACACGTGCCATACGGCGACACCGCGGCCCTGGACGCTGCGGTCGGCGACGACACCGCCGCCGTGTTCCTCGAGCCGATCATGGGGGAGATCGGTGTTGTCGTCCCGCCCGACGGCTACCTCGCGGCGGCCCGCGACATCACCGCCCGCCATGGCGCGCTGTTGGTTCTCGACGAGGTGCAGACCGGAATGGGCCGCACCGGTGCGTTTTTCGCCCATCAGCACGACGGCATCACCCCCGACGTGGTGACGCTCGCCAAAGGCCTCGGAGGTGGACTGCCGATCGGGGCATGCCTGGCGGTTGGCCCGGCCGCGCGACTGCTCACACCCGGTCTGCATGGCAGCACCTTTGGCGGCAACCCAATCTGTGCGGCGGCGGCTCGGGCGGTGCTGCGGGTACTAGCCAGCGAAGATTTGGTGCGACGCGCCGAAGTCCTCGGAAAAACGTTGGGCCAAGGCATCGAATCGCTTGGTCATCCGCTGATCGACCATGTCCGCGGCCGTGGCTTGCTGTGTGGGGTGGTGCTCAGTGCCCCGGCCGCGAAGGAAACCGAGATCGCCTCTCGTGCCGCCGGTTTCCTGGTCAACGCCGCCGCACCCAACGTCATTCGGTTGGCGCCGCCGTTGATCATCACCGAACACCAGATCGACACCTTCGTCACTGCGCTGCCGGGCATCCTGGATACCGCTGAGGGGACACGATGACCCGCCACTTTCTGCGCGACGACGACCTGTCGCCAGACGAACAAGCCGAAGTGCTGGCGCTGGCTGTCGAGCTGAAGAAGGATCCGTTCAGCCGCCGCCCCCTGGAGGGTCCGCGCGGCGTCGCCGTCATCTTCGACAAGAACTCCACCCGCACCCGGTTTTCGTTCGAGGTCGGGATCGCCCAGCTCGGCGGGCACGCCGTGGTGGTCGACGGCCGCAGCACCCAGTTGGGCCGGGAGGAGACCCTGCAGGACACCGCGAAAGTGTTGTCCCGCTATGTCGATGCCATCGTCTGGCGGACCTACGGGCAAGCCCGGCTCGCCGCGATGGCCGAAACCGCGACGGTGCCGATCGTCAACGCGCTCTCCGACCAATTCCACCCGTGCCAGGTGCTTGCCGATCTGCAGACCGTCGCCGAACGCATTGGATCCCTGCGCGGGTTGAGCATGTCGTACTTCGGCGATGGCGCCAACAACATGGCGCACTCGCTGATGCTCGGCGGTGTCACCGCCGGCATGGACGTGACGATCGCCGCTCCTGACGGCTTTGCCCCCGACCCATCGGTGGTCGCCGCCGCCGAGCGGCGCGCCGCGGACACCGGCGCCTCGGTGACGGTCACCACGGACCCCGCCGCTGCCGCGTCGGGCGCCGACGTGCTGGCGACCGACACCTGGACGTCGATGGGGCAGGAGGACGACGGACTGGATCGGGTGCGGCCGTTCCGTCCTTTCCAGCTCAACGCCGGGCTACTCTCCTTGGCTAACTCTGAAGCTGTTGTGCTGCACTGCCTTCCAGCGCACCGAGGTCACGAGATCACCGACGACGTGATCGACGGGCCGCACAGCGCGGTGTGGGACGAGGCCGAGAACCGGCTGCATGCGCAAAAGGCGCTGCTGGTGTGGCTTTTGGAGCAGTCGAGATGACGCGCAGCGGGTCGAAGACCACAACCGAAATCACCCGGGCCGCCCGGCAGGCTCGCATCGTGGCGACCCTGTCGTCGGCCGAGGTGCGCAGCCAGAGCGAGTTGGCCGCGCTGCTCGCCGCCGACGGTATCGAGGTCACCCAGGCCACCCTGTCGCGGGATCTCGAGGAGCTCGGCGCGGTGAAGCTGCGCGGCGCCGACGGCGGGGTTGGCGTCTACATGGTGCCCGAGGACGGCAGCCCCCTGCGCGGGGTATCCGGCGGCACAACACGGCTGTCGCGGCTGCTCAGCGAGCTGCTGGTGTCTACCGACGCCAGCGGAAACCTCGCCGTGCTGCGCACCCCGCCCGGCGCGGCCGACTACTTGGCCAGCGCCATCGACCGGGCAGCCCTGCCGTACGTCGTCGGAACGATCGCCGGCGATGACACCATCTTCGTAGCGGCCCGCGAACCGATGAGCGGCGCTGAGCTGGCAACCGTGCTCCAAGACCTTAAATAACCGGCGAAACAAGGAGATCAATTCATGTCCGAGCGCGTCATCTTGGCGTATTCCGGCGGTTTGGACACCTCGGTGGCGATCAGCTGGATCGGCAAGGAGACCGGCCGGGAGGTCGTCGCGGTCGCGATCGATCTGGGCCAGGGCGGTGAGGACATGGAGGTGGTGCGCCAGCGGGCGCTGGACTGCGGCGCCGTCGAAGCGGTCGTCGTCGACGCCCGCGACGAGTTCGCGGAGGGCTACTGCCTGCCGACCATCTTGAACAATGCGCTGTACATGGACCGCTACCCGCTCGTGTCGGCGATCAGCCGACCGCTCATTGCCAAGCATCTGGTCGCGGCCGCTCGCGAGCACGGTGGCGGGATCGTAGCGCACGGCTGTACCGGCAAGGGCAACGACCAGGTGCGCTTCGAAGTTGGATTCGCCTCGCTCGCACCTGATCTGGAGGTACTGGCACCGGTGCGCGACTACGCGTGGACCCGGGAGAAGGCCATCGCTTTCGCCGAAGAGAACGCCATACCTATCAATGTCACCAAGCGCTCACCATTCTCGATCGACCAGAACGTCTGGGGGCGGGCGGTCGAAACGGGCTTTTTGGAACACCTGTGGAACGCGCCGACCAAGGACGTCTATTCCTACACCGAAGATCCCACCGTTAACTGGAACACCCCCGACGAGGTGATCATCGGATTCGAGCGCGGCGTACCGGTATCGATCGACGGAAAACCGGTGTCGGTGCTACAGGCGATCGAGGAACTCAACGCCCGCGGCGGCGCGCAAGGAGTCGGACGGCTCGACGTAGTCGAAGACCGGTTGGTAGGTATCAAGAGCCGCGAAATCTACGAGGCACCGGGGGCGATGGTGCTGATCACCGCGCACACCGAGCTCGAACACGTCACGCTCGAGCGTGAGCTGGGGCGGTTCAAACGGCACACCGACCAACGCTGGGCGGAGCTGGTTTACGACGGATTGTGGTTCTCGCCCTTGAAGGCGGCGCTGGAAACCTTCGTCGCCAAAACCCAGGAGCATGTGTCCGGCGAAATCCGAATGGTATTGCACGGCGGCCACATTGCCGTCAACGGTCGGCGCAGCGCGGAATCGCTGTATGACTTCAACCTGGCCACCTACGACGAGGGCGACACCTTTGATCAGACCGCCGCGCGTGGTTTTGTGCAGATCCACGGCCTGTCGTCGAAGCTAGCTGCGCGACGAGATCGCGCCACCGACTAAACATGACCACCAACGAAGGATCGCTGTGGGGCGGGCGGTTCGCCGACGGCCCGTCCGAAGCACTGGCCGCGCTGAGTAAATCCACCCACTTCGACTGGGTGCTGGCGCCCTACGACATCACCGCGTCCAGGGCGCACACCGTGGTGCTGTTCCAGGCCGGATTACTCACCGAAGAGCAGCGCGACGGGCTGCTGGCCGGGCTGGACAGCCTCGCCGAGGACGTCGCCGACGGCAGCTTCGGCCCGCTGGTCATCGACGAGGACGTGCATGCCGCGCTGGAACGCGGACTGATCGAGCGCGTCGGTTCCGACCTGGGCGGTCGGCTCAGGGCCGGCCGCTCACGAAATGATCAGGTGGCCACGCTGTTTCGGATGTGGCTGCGTGACGCGATACGACGAGTCGCAGCCGGTGCGCTCGACGTTGTCGGTGCATTGGCGGCGCAGGCCGCCGCTCACCCGAGGGCCATCATGCCCGGCAAGACGCACCTGCAGTCGGCTCAGCCGATCCTGCTGGCACACCATTTACTTGCCCACGCCCACCCGCTGCTGCGCGACGTCGACCGGATCGTCGACCTTGACGAGCGCACCGCGGTGTCCCCCTATGGTTCCGGGGCGCTGGCCGGTTCGTCGCTGGGGCTCGACCCGGACGCGATCGCCGAACGGCTCGGCTTCGCAACAGCAGCAGAGAACTCCGTCGACGCCACTGCAGCAAGGGATTTCGCCGCCGAGGCGGCGTTTGTTTTCGCGATGATCGGTGTCGATCTGTCGCGGCTCGCCGAAGATATCATCATCTGGAGCTCAACCGAATTCGGGTACGTGACCTTGCATGACTCGTGGTCGACCGGCAGCTCGATCATGCCGCAAAAAAAGAACCCCGACATCGCCGAGCTGGCTCGCGGCAAATCCGGGCGGTTGATCGGCAACCTCGCCGGGCTGCTGGCGACGCTCAAGGCTCAGCCACTGGCGTACAACCGGGACCTGCAGGAAGACAAAGAGCCGGTCTTCGACTCGGTCGCGCAGTTGGAGCTGCTGCTGCCGGCGATGGCCGGACTGGTAGGCAGCCTGGCCTTCGACACAGACCGGATGGCGGCGCTCGCCCCGGCGGGATACACGCTCGCCACGGATATCGCCGAATGGCTGGTGCGCCAAGGTGTTCCGTTCCGGGACGCCCACGAGTCGGCGGGCGCGGCGGTGCGGGTCGCCGAGGAGCGCGGGGTCGGCCTGGAGGAGTTGACCGACGACGAGCTGGTCGCCGTCAGCAGCGACTTGACCCCCGAAGTGCGAGAAGTGCTCACCATCGAGGGCTCGGTGTCATCGCGCGACGCGCGGGGCGGAACCGCGCCGGAACGCGTCTCCGCGCAACTCGAGGCGGTCCGGGCTGTCGCCGAACGACTTCGGCAACAGCTGAGCCGGTAGGAGGTCGGCATGCGGGACCGAACGCGCCGGGCGGTCCGGTACCCGCCGGGCGAAGCATTGCTGGCGTTGTATCGGCGGCGCGGCCCGGTGATCAATTCCGGGATAGCGGGACTGGGCTACACATATCTGCTCGGACCCGAGGCGAACAGGTTCGTCTTCGCCAATGCCGACGCGTTCAGCTGGCAGGAAGCATTTCAGGTTCTGGTCCCGGTCGACGGCCCGACGGCATTGGTGGTCAGTGACGGAGCCGATCACCGTCGCCGGCGCAGTGCCGTCGCCCCGGCCCTGCATCGCCGACAGGTCGGCGACTACGTGCCGATCATCGCCGCCAACGTCGACGCGGTCATCGACCGCTGGCAGCCCGGGCAGCGAATCGACATATACGACTCGTTGCGTGCCGCGGTGCGGCGGAGCATCGCTGAATCCCTCTTCGGCTCACGAATCGCCGAGCATGCCGACTTTCTCGGTGACCAATTGCAACCCCTGCTTGCGCTGACGCATCGCCCACCTCAGGTGATGCGAGCCCAACAGTTGATCAGATCACCCGGGTGGCGGCGGGCAATGGCGGCGCGGGCTCGCATCGACGACTTCGTGGACCGCCAGGTGGCCGACGCGAGCATCCATCCCCGTCCCGACGATCACCTGCTAACCACGTTGATTACCGGACGCCCAGATGACGGGCAGCCATTGACCCCCAACGAGATTCGTGACCAAGTCGTTTGGCTGATCGCCGCCGGTTACGAAACCACCAGCGGCGCCCTGGCGTGGGCCATCTATGCACTGCTGACTATTCCGGGCGCCTGGGACAGCGCAGCCGCTGAGGTTGCCGGGGTCTTAGACGCCGGGCCACCGAGCGCGCGGAACATCGGGGCGCTGACCTACCTCAATGGAGTCGTGCAGGAGACGCTGCGGCTGTACAGCCCTGGAGTGATCTCGGCCCGAAAAGCTAAACGTGACATCCAATTTGACGGGCACCGGATTCGGGCTGGGCGAACGCTGATATTCAGCGCGTATGTGACCCACCGGATCAGCGACGTGTGGGCCGACCCTGAAGAGTTTCGTCCGCAGCGGTGGGATCCTGACTCTGAGCACTATCATCGGCCGGCGCCGCACGAGTTCATCCCGTTCAGTGCGGGCCTGCATCGGTGCGTGGGATCGGCGATGGCCACCACCGAGATGACGGTCATGCTGGCCCGGCTGGTGGCCAGGACTACGTTGCTTCTGCCTTCTCAGCGGATCAGGGCACGCAACTTCGCCGCCCTGCGGCCCTGGCCGGGCTTGACCGTTGAGGTCAAGCAAGTCTCCGCGGTGCCGTGAGCACCGGAGTTGCCGGGACGTGGGGAATTTCGCGAGCAGGCAACGGACGGCAGAGGAAGTTTCCCTGGATGGCGTCGCAGCCGAATTCCCTGAGTCTTTGCGCCGTTTCCTGATCCCCGACGCCTTCGGCGACACTGGTGATGCCGAACACCTCGGCGAGCTCGATGGCTGAGCGCGCACAAGCTCACTCGAATACTTCCAAGAGTTGCAGCCAACGGCTCTCCAGTTCGGCGACGTCGCCTTCCAGGTCGCGCAATTCCTCGGTGAGCCGGGTGATTCCGACGTGGTCGGATTGGTCATGCTCCGCGAGGTCCTGATGCTTGGCTGCGATCTGGTCGGCTAGCCGCGCCAGCCTGCGATCAATTGCAGCGATCTCCTTCTCGGTGGCGCGCAATTCCGCTCCCGAAATCGCTTGCGGCCGAGAGGTTCCGGTGGCCGACGTTGCGGCACGCGTTGTGGCCGCCTGCGCGGCCAGCCTCAGGTATTCGTCGACACCCCCCGGCAGATGTCGCAGCCGGCCATCGAGGATCGCGTACTGCTGATCGGTGACACGTTCGAGCAGGTAGCGGTCGTGCGAGACGACGATCAATGTGCCCGGCCACGAGTCGAGCAAGTCTTCGGTGGCCGCCAGCATGTCGGTGTCGACATCGTTGGTGGGTTCGTCGAGTAGCAGCACATTGGGCTCGGCCAGCAGCGTCAGCATCAGCTGCAGCCGGCGGCGTTGGCCGCCGGATAGGTCTGCGACCCGCGCCGAAAGCTGGCCGCCGGCGAACCCGAGCCGCTCCAGCAACTGGGCAGGAGTGACCTCGCGGCCGTCGACGTGATAATCGCTGCGCAGCCGGCCCAGCACGTCGGCGACCCGTTCGCCCCCCAACGGCGCCAGCTCGTCGCCTCGTTGGTCGAGGATACCCAAGCGAACAGTCTTGCCGCGCTTGACTTTTCCGCTGTCGGGTTGCACGGCGCCGGTGATCAGTCCGAGCAGGGTGGACTTGCCGGCGCCGTTGGCGCCGACGATGCCGCTGCGTTCTCCGGGGCCGATTCGCCATTCGATATTGCGCAGCACGGGTTGCCCGTCGAACGAGACCGACACGTCGAGCAGGTCGACGACGTCCTTGCCGAGCCGCGCGGTGGCGAGTTTCGCCAACTCGACGGTGTTGCGCAGCGGCGGTACGTCGGCGATCAGCTGGTTAGCCACATCGATCCGGAACTTTGGTTTCGACGTTCGCGCGGGCGGGCCGCGGCGAAGCCAGGCCAGCTCCTTGCGCATCAGGTTCTGCCGCTTGGCCTCGGCGACGGCGGCCCGCCGGTCCCGCTCGACTCGCTGCAAGACATATGCGGCGTAGCCGCCCTCGAACGGCTCGACGATGCCGTCGTGCACCTCCCACGTCGTCGTAGCCACCTCGTCGATGAACCACCGGTCGTGGGTCACCAGCAGCAGGCCACCACTGTTACGGGCCCAGCGCTGGCGCAAGTGACCGGCCAGCCAGGTGATGCCTTGGATGTCGAGGTGGTTGGTCGGCTCGTCCAGGGCAACGACATCCCAATCGCCGACCAGCAGCGCGGCCAGCTGGACCCGGCGCCGCTGGCCACCGCTGAGTGTGCCGATCGTCGCGTCCCAGCCGATGTCGGCGACCAATCCGCCGACAACGTCGCGGATATGCGGATTACCGGCCCATTCGTGCTCGGGCCGGTCGCCGACCAGCGTCGATCCCACCGTGCTGCGCGAATCCAGGATGTCGGCCTGGCTGAGCGCGCCGACCCGTAGTCCGCTGCGCTGCGTCACCCGCCCGGAATTCGGACGCACCCGACCGGTGAGCAAACCCAGCAAACTGGACTTGCCGTCGCCGTTTCGGCCCACGATGCCGATCCGGTCGCCGTCGCTTACTCCGATGGTCAACGAGTCGAAGACCACCTGAGTCGGATACTCCAGGTGCACGGCCTCGGCGCCCAGCAGGTGTGCCACCGTCCAGACCTTACGTGGGCGATCCGGGCGAACCGGCGAGCGACCGTGCTGATGGCGGCGACCCGCTTCGCCCGGCTTCCAGCCGCGCTCGCGATCGCCGCTAGGCTGGCGAACGCACTGGCGCCGTGTTCAAAGCTGCGGGCCCACCCTTTGCGATGTGCCATGATGACCACGCTGTCAGGCCCACAAGCAGCACAGAAACGTCTCAGGTTTAAAGGGGAGCGGCGGCATGGATCTGAATTTTTCAGCGGTCACGCGACCGGTCGAGCGTCTGATGGCCACGGCGCAGAACGGCCTGGAAGTCCTGCGCCTCGGCGGGCTGGAAACCGGCAACTCTCCGTCGCCGTCCCAGGTTGTCGAGAGCGCGCCGATGTACAAGCTTCGACGGTACTTCCCACCGGACAGTCGGCCGGGGCACCCCCAGGCGGGGCCGCCGGTGCTGCTGGTGCACCCGATGATGATGTCGGCGAACATGTGGGATGTCACCCGGGAGGACGGGGCCGTCGGCATCCTGCACGCCGCCGGGCTCGATCCCTGGGTCATCGACTTCGGCTCACCCGACAAGGTCGAGGGTGGTATGCGCCGGAATCTGGCCGATCACATCGTCGCGCTGAGCGAGGCGCTCGACCTGACCGCAGACATCACCGGTCAGGATGTGCACCTGGTCGGCTATTCGCAGGGCGGGATGTTCTGCTACCAGGCGGCGGCCTACCGGCGTTCGAAAAGCATCGCCAGCATTGTGACGTTCGGCTCGCCGGTAGACACCCTGGCCGCGCTGCCGATGGGCCTTCCGCCCAACATTGCTCCCGGTGTTGCCAATTTCATGGCCGACCACGTCTTCAACCGGTTGGATATCCCAGGCTGGTTGGCGCGCGCCGGCTTTCAGATGCTCGATCCGCTCAAGACCGCCAAAGCGCGGGTCGATTTCGTGCGCCAGCTGCACGACCGTGAGGCGCTGCTGCCAAGGGAGGCCCAGCGCCGATTCCTGGAGTCAGAAGGCTGGATCGCGTGGTCCGGCCCGGCGATCTCCGAGCTGCTCAAGCAGTTCGTCGCACACAACCGGATGATGACCGGCGGTTTCGCCATCAACGGCCAATTGGTGACGCTGACCGATATCACCTGTCCCGTACTGGCTTTCGTCGGCGAAGTCGACGACATCGGCCAGCCCGCCGCGGTGCGCGGTATCCGGCGCGCCGCGCCCAACGCCGAGGTTTACGAGTACTCGGTGCGTACGGGTCACTTCGGGCTGGTCGTCGGATCCAAAGCGGCACAAGAGTCTTGGCCAACCGTCGCCGATTGGGTGCTATGGATCTCCGGTCACGGCGACAAGCCCACCGACATCTTCCCGATGGCCGATCAGCCGGAGGAGCACGAGGATCGCGGCGTTGCGTTGAGTGCGCGGGTGATTCACGGCCTGGGTGAGGCATCGGAGGTGGCGCTGACACTCGCCCGCGGTGCGGCCGACGCCGTCGTCGCAGCGAACAAGTCGATGCGAACATTGGCCGTTGAGACCGTCCGAACGTTGCCCCGGCTGGCTCGACTGGGCCAGATCAACGACCACACCCGGATCTCGCTTGGCCGGATCATCGCCGAACAAGCCAGCGATGCGCCGAACGGTGAGTTCCTGCTCTTCGACGGGCGCGTGCACACCTACGAGGCGGTGAACCGGCGCATCGACAACGTCGTGCGCGGCCTCATCGAAGTCGGGGTGCGTCAGGGCGAACACGTCGGCGTTTTGATGGAAACCCGGCCAAGCGCGCTGGTGGCCATCGCCGCGCTGTCGCGGTTGGGCGCCGTCGCCGTCCTGTTGAAGCCCGACGTCGACCTGACCGCAGCGGTCCGGCTCGGCGGAGTGAGCGAGATCATCACCGACCCAACCAATCTCGAGACCGCGCGGCAACTGCCCGGGCAGATCCTTGTCCTCGGTGGCGGTGAGTCCCGCGACCTGCATCTGTCCGACGACGCCGGCGTCATCGACATGGAACAGATCGACCCCGACGCCGTGGAGCTGCCGGCCTGGTACCGGGCCAACCCGGGCTACGCGCGGGATCTGGCGTTCATCGCGTTCAGCACCGCCGGCGGGCAACTCGTGGCCAAGCAGATCACCAACTACCGCTGGGCGCTCTCGGCGTTCGGCACCGCCTCGACCGCGGCGTTAGGCCGCAACGACACCGTGTACTGCCTGACGCCGCTGCATCACGAGTCCGGGCTACTGGTCAGCCTCGGCGGTGCGGTGGTTGGCGGTGCCCGCATCGCGTTGTCGCGCGGCCTGCAGCCGGACCGGTTCGTCGCCGAATTGCACCAGTACGGCGTCACCGTCGTCTCCTACACGTGGGCCATGCTCCGCGATGTCATCGACGATCCGGATTTCGCATTGCGCGGCAGTCACCCGGTGCGGTTGTTCATCGGCTCGGGTATGCCGACCGGATTGTGGCAGCGAATCGTCGACGTGTTCGCCCCGGCGCGTGTCGTGGAGTTCTTCGCGACCACCGACGGGCATGCGGTGCTGGCCAACGTGTCGGGCGCCAAGATCGGCAGTCAGGGCCGGCCGTTGCCTGGCGCCGGGCATATCGAACTGGGCGCCTACGACGCCGAACATGACCTGATCCTGGAAACCGACCGTGGGTTGGTCCGGGTTCCGGACCCCAACGAGGTGGGTGTGCTACTCGCCGAGCCGCGCGGACCCATCGATCCGACCGCGTCGGTCAAACGTGGCGTGTTCGCTCCCGCCGACACCTGGATCTCCACCGAATACCTGTTCCGTCGCGACGCCGACGGCGACTTCTGGTTGGTGGGCAGGCGCGGCTCGACCGTGCGCACCACCCGCGGCATTGTGTTCTGCGACCCGATCACCGACGCGATCGGGCTCATTCCGGCGGTCGATCTCGCGGTGACCTATGGCGTCCCGATGGACGGTCACCAAGTCGCAGTGACGGCGGTGACGTTGCGGCCGGGCGCCACGATCACAGCGGCGGATCTCACCGAGGCGGTGGCGGCCATGCCCTTCGGGTTGGGCCCCGACATCGTGCACGTGGTGGGGGAGATGACGCTGAGCGCCACCTATCGTCCGACAGTCAGCCCCTTGCGAGCGGCCGGGATTCCCAAGCCGGGACGGCACGCTTGGTATTTCGATGCGTACGCCAGCCAGTTCCGACGGTTGACGGGCGCGGCACGGACCGAGATGTCCGGTGCGCATTGACAATTGAGGCCAACATGATTGACGAAGCGCTGTTGGACATCCTGGTTTGCCCGGCCGACCAAGGCCCGCTAGTGCTGGCTGGGGATGTGCTCTACAACCCGCGGCTGCGGCGCGCCTACCGGATCGAAGACGGCATCCCGGTGCTGCTGGTCGACGAGGCCCACGACGTCGACGACGACGAACACGCCCGGCTTATGGCGCAAGCAGGTCCGGAAGATCCCCGGTGAAGTAGCGCTGCAAATTCGGCGCGATAGTCTGCGCGATCCGCTCAGCCGGAAGCGACTTGAATGGCTCCAATTCCAGGATGTAGCGGGCCATCACGACGCCGATCAACTGCGAGGCGACGAACTGGATCCGGATCATCGCGCTGCCCGAGGGACTGTCAATACGCGGCCCGATCGCGACTGCGATCACTTCTTGGATGAACGAGCGGAAAAGACTCACCTCGGAGCCCGTCAATACCGACCTCAGCGCGGCGATGAAACCCGCACCGATCTCGGAATCCCACAGCGGCAATAACATTGAAGGCAGCTTGTAACCGAGCTCCTCGACGGGCACTTCGCGCAAAGGGCCGATTACGGCCATCGGGTCGATCGGGATGTGAACCGCCGCCGCGAATAGCTTTTCCTTGGTGCCGAAGTAATGATGCACCAACGCAGAATCGACGCCGGCCGCCGCCGCTACTGCGCGTATCGACGTATTCGCAATCCCATTGCGGGCGAATAGGTCTCTCGCGCTGGCCAGGATCCGATCCCGGGTATCTGAACTTCCCGCTGGTCGTCCGGGCCTTCTGCGCCCGGTGTTGGTGGCCGTCACGCTAAGGTGTCCGTCTGCGCAGGGTGGCTGCGGCCAGGCACAGCGCGGCGAGCGCAAACCCCAACACCACGATGATGTCGCGCACCGCGACGGACGTCAGCTCCGAATGCGCGCCCACCTGTTGCAGCGCTTCCAGCGCGTAGCTGGCGGGTAGCACGTTGCTGAGCCATTGCAGCCAGTCCGGCATCAGCGCGCGCGGGACGATGATGCCGGCCAGCAGCAGCTGAGGCACCATCACCAGCGGGATGAACTGCACCGCCTGAAACTCGGTGCGGGCGAAGGCACTACAGAGCAGTCCGAGGCCGACGCCGAGCACCGCGTTGACGACCGCGATGACGAACACCCATGCCGGGCTGCCCGCGGTGTCGAACCCGAGGAGCCAAAACGCCACAATGCAGGCCAAGGTGGCTTGCACCGCAGCGGCGATAGAAAAGGCTGTGCCATAAGCGATTAGCAGGTCCAGTCGACGCAACGGGGTGGTCAGAATGCGCTCCAACGTCCCCGATGCGCGTTCCCGCTGCATCGTGATGGCCGTGATGATGAACATCACGAAAAGTGGGAAGAGGCCGAGCAGGATCAGGCAGGCATTGTTGAACGGCGTTGGTGCGCCCGGACGGTGCGGGGCGTTTTCAAACATGAAGTACATCAACGTGATAACCAGTACCGGCACCGCCAGAATCATCGCGATGCTGCGGGGATCGGCGGCCAGCTGGCGCAGGATCCGTAACGTGGTGGCGCGGTACGGTTTGAGATTCCCGTGCAGTCCTACCCGGCTTGGCGCTTCGTGCTTTCCCTGATGATGGACAGAAACGCCTGCTCCAGGGACGTGCATCCGGTGTCCTCTCTTAGTCGGGTCGGGGTGGTCTGCGCGACCAAGTGACCGTCGCGCATGAGCAACAGGTCTCCGCAGTGGTCGGCTTCGTCCATCACATGGCTGGAAACGAGCAGCGTGGTGCCGCCGCGGGCCAACTCGGTGAATTGCTCCCAGAGATCTGCCCGCAGAACCGGGTCCAATCCCACGGTGGGTTCGTCCAGAACGAGCAACTCGGGCTGGGACACCAGCGCGCACGCAAGCGACACCCGGGTTCGTTGACCACCGGAGAGATTGCCGCAGTAGGCAGGGCTGTGATCGCTAAGCCCCACTCGCTCGATCGCGGAGTCGGCGGCGTGGCCGTCGAAACCGTAAAGCGATGCGAAATAGCGGACGTTGTCGACGATGCGCAGGTCGTCGTAGATCGTCGGGTCCTGAGGCAGGTACCCGATCCGCCTGCGCAGGGTTGCCGAGCCGGCCGGCAGACCGAGCACCCGGACCGTGCCCGAGGCGATGAGCTGGGTGCCGACAATGCAACGCATCAGCGTGGTCTTGCCGCAGCCCGACGGACCGAGCAGGCCGGTGACGCTGCCACGGGCGATGCGAACCGAGAAGTCGTGCAGCGCCGGGCGTTTGCCGCGGATCACCCGCAAGTGGCTGATGTCGACGGCTGCTTCCTGGCCGTTCGCGGATAATTCATCGTGTGATGAAGTCATCATAGGATGAATATCCGCCCCTGCGGCCTAGCTGTCAAGGGCCGCAGGCAGAATCTTTCCGATGGGCGCTGACCAACTCGTGGTCGATCCGGTTGGAGCGGCGCAGCGACTACTCGGCGCCACCCTCACCGGTCGCGGGGTCACCGCCACGATCGTCGAGGTAGAGGCCTATGGCGGGGTGCCCGACGGTCCGTGGCCGGATGCCGCCGCCCATTCGTATCGCGGTCCCACCGGTCGCAGTGCGATCATGTTCGGACCTCCGGGCCGGCTTTACACCTACCGCAGCCACGGCATCCACGTATGCGCAAACGTGGTGTGCGCTGCCGACGGCGTCGCCGCCGCGGTGTTGCTGAGGGCCGCTGCGATCGAGACCGGGCTCGACGTCGCCCAGTCGCGGCGCGGTGCGTCCATCCGTACCATCGCGCTGGCGCGCGGACCGGGGAATCTTTGCTCGGCGTTGGGTATCACCATGTCCGACAACGGCGTCGACCTGTTTGCCGCGGACAGTCCGGTGCGGCTGAGGCTCAACAACACCCTCGAGGCGGCCGTAGGTCCACGGGTCGGCATCAGCCACGCCGCTGACCGGCCCTGGCGGCTGTGGCTGCCGGGCCGGGCGGAGGTCTCGGCCTACCGGCGCAGTCCACGAGCGCCGGCGCCCGGCGGCAGCGACTAAATCCGACGCGCCGTCCGGTCGCCCGCCGCGCCGCCGCGTCAGTGCGAGAGGATCTTTGACGTCCTCCGCCGGCTTGAGCCGGAGGATTCCAACCCCGCTCCACTTAGGCAGCAGGAGAACAGAGTTGAGGTTCACGGTTCATAGACTGGCCAGCGCCGAGGTCTCTCCGTGCTGTCACCGCCCGTCCGGCGGCGATGTTGCGTGCGGCGTTCACGTCAGCGTTGCACGGGCCCACGCCGCAGGCGACGCACTGGAAAACCGCTTGGCTCTTGCGGTTTTCAGGCGCCATGTGCCCGCAGCGGGAGCATCGTTGCGACGTAAACGCTGCTGGGACGAATTCGAGCCGCCCCGCAGCTTTGTGCTTGAGCCGGGCAACCAGCAGTCCCCAGCCGTGGCGGCTGATCTCACGGTTGAGGCCCCGTTTCTGCGCGACGTTGGTGCCCGGGCATTCACGAGTACCGCGCGCCGACCGCGTCATAGCACGCACATGCAGATCCTCGACACGGATGATCGTGAAGCGACGCGCCAAATCGGTGGTGGTCTTTTCCACCCAGTCACGGCGGCGATCTGTTTCGCGGGCGCGCAACCTGGCAATGGCCAGCCTTGTCCTCACTCGCCGATGAGATCCGCGGCGCGCTCGGGCAAAGCGCTGCTGCAGTCGGCGCAGCCGCTCGGTTTCGGCGGCGCTAAGGCCAGGGGCGTGCAGCAACTCGCCTGTAGACAGCGCAGCTGACACCGCGACGCCGCGATCAACGCCAACTACGCCGCCATCGCCGGGTCCCGGGATTGGTTGCGGGATAGCAGCAAACGCGATGTGCCACCGCCCGGACCGATCGAAATTGACGCGATAGGACTTCACTGTGTCGGGTATCTCGCGGGTCCAGCGGAACCGCACCCAACCGACCTTGGGTATCCACACCTGCCCGTAGCGGCGGCTGAGCCGCTTAATGTGGCGCGGTTTGACACCGACGTGCCGGAATCCCTCGTGCTTGCCGGCCTTACGCCACTTCGGACGACGGTGAGTGCCGTTGAAGAAGTTGCGCATCGCTTGCGCAAAGTCCCGTAACGCCTGCTGCTGAACGGTCTGTGACCCTGCCGCGAGCCAGTCATGTTCGGCGCGAGCCGCAGTCAACTGAGCACACTGCTCGTTGTAACCGGGGGCTTGGCGACCGGGCTGCCAGTGGTGATGCTGCTCGACAGCCAGATTCCACACAAACCGGGCGTGGCGACAATGCCCGACCAGCGCAGCCGCCTGCTCACGGGTGGGAAGCAACCGAGATCTGCACACACGGGCAACATAGGCGGGACCACCGACATCTCCCGAAAGGAAACATGCGCCGTTTTCCTCCCCCGACTAAACCCAGGAGTTTGCACGCCGCAAAATGATGGCTGTGGGCATGAGCATCCTCGACGAGCTGCAATGGCGTGAACTGATCGCACAGTCCACCGACCTTGACGCGCTGGCCGCCGAGGCTGCCCGGGGTCCGATCACGCTGTACGCCGGATTCGACCCCACCGCGCCCAGCCTGCATGCCGGGCATCTGGTGCCGCTGTTAGCGCTGCGGCGCTTCCAGCGCGCCGGACACCGCCCCATCGTTCTGGCCGGCGGCGCAACCGGGCTGATCGGCGACCCTCGTGAGACCGGCGAACGGGTGCTCAACACCGCCGAAACCGTCCAGGGATGGACCGAGCGGATCCGCGGGCAGTTGGAACGCTTCGTCGATTTCGACGCCTCGCCTACCGGTGCCATCGTCGAAAACAACCTCGAGTGGACCAGCGCGATGTCAGCAATTGAGCTGCTGCGCGACGTCGGCAAGCACTTCTCGGTCAACGTCATGCTGGATCGAGACACCGTCCGGCGGCGCCTGGAGGGCGAGGGGATCTCCTACACGGAGTTCAGCTACATGCTGTTGCAGGCCAACGACTACGTGGAGCTTTACCAACGGCATCGCTGTGTGCTGCAGATCGGCGGATCCGACCAGTGGGGCAACATCATCGCCGGGGTGCGCTTGGTGCGTCAGAAGCTGGCAGCCTCCGTGCATGCCCTCACCGTTCCGCTGGTGACCGCGGCCGACGGCACGAAGTTCGGCAAGTCCACCGGCGGCGGCAACGTGTGGTTGGACCCGGAGATGACGACTCCGTACGCCTGGTACCAGTACTTCGTCAACACCGCCGACGCCGACGTCATCCGATACCTGCGCTGGTTCACCTTCCTGCCGGCCGACGAATTGGCCGGACTCGAGGAGGCCACAGCCGCGCGGCCGCACGAGCGTGCGGCACAACGGCGATTGGCGCGTGAACTGACCACCCTCGTGCACGGCGAGCACGCCACTGAGGCCGTTGAACACGCAAGCCAAGCGTTGTTCGGGCGCGGGGAACTGACTCGGTTGGATGAGTCCACGCTGACGGCCGCGCTACGCGAGACCTCGGTAGCTGAGCTGAAGCCCGGGTCGCCGGACGGGATCATCGATCTCCTGGTCGCCAGTGGGTTGTCGCAGAGCAAGGGCGCGGCCCGACGCACGATCGCCGAGGGCGGCGTGTCCGTCAACAACGCCAAGATCGAGGACGAAGAGTGGGCACCCCGACCGAGCGACTTCCTGTACGGACGCTGGCTGGTCTTGCGTCGCGGCAAGCGGAATATTGCCGGGGTCGAGCGCGTTCCTTGATAGTGCGAGCGCTGGAACGCGCCGTCTAGCAGGTTGTTTGACTCAGCGTTTTCGCTCGCGTAACTTGATCGAGTCGTCGCGACACGGCCCGGCCGTCGAGCGCGACGATGTCCCAGAGGGAAGTTCCACTTCGGTGGGTCCCTCGTCGTCCGCACAGCGAGTAAGCGGCCAAAAGCCGCGGGGCTTGTTGCGCGGTCGGAGGGTGTTGTTTGAGAACTCAATAGTGTGTTTGGTGGTTTTGTTTTTGTTGTTGTTTTTTTGACTGCGCTTGTGGCGTCCCGTGTCATGGGTGTGGTTGTTTTTTGTTGATGCCAGTTTTTTGGTGTT
>Ga0209656_10000490_pt1 | contig 26009 bp, 19 predicted proteins | sample BogFormECP12_OM2_FD_188239 | JGI IMG/M metagenome (GOLD analysis project Ga0209656, IMG submission 188239) | Bog forest soil microbial communities from Calvert Island, British Columbia, Canada - ECP12_OM2 (SPAdes) (version 2) | ecosystem: Environmental > Aquatic > Freshwater > Wetlands > Bog ...
CGACCCGGACCACGATCGGCCGGCCCTCGTCGTCGTCGCCGAGCGGGATCGAGTTGATCTCCCGGGCGTCGATCTCCCCGAGGTGGAGGGCCACCGCCGTCTTGAGACCGATGCGCCCGGTCTCGCCGGCGACCGCGGTGGTCTCGTGCGTGGCCTCCCCGTTGCCCGTCGTCCCGTTGCCCGCCGCCCCGTTGGCCGCCTCGCCGTCGGCGCCGAAGTAGAAGCGGGTGAGCCACGGCAACGACTCCTCGCGCCCCGCCGCGATCTGGTCGAGGTCGTCCTCCATGGCGGCGGTGAAGTTGTAGTCGACGAGGTCGCCGAAGTACCGCTCGAGGAGGTTGACCACGGCGAAGGCGGTGAAGCTCGGGACGAGGGCCGAGCCCTTCTTCCAGACGTAGCCGCGGTCCAAGATGGTGGCGATCACGCTGGCGTAGGTGGACGGGCGCCCGACTCCGAGGTCCTCCATCGCCTTGACCAGCGAGGCCTCGGTGTAGCGAGCCGGCGGTTGGGTGGTGTGCGAGCCCGGCTCGAGCCCGAGCGAGCGGACCTGGTCGCCCTCGGCGATCGGTGGGAGCACCACCTCGCGCTCGGCCAGCTCGGCGTCGGGATCGTCTTGGCCCTCGACGTACGCCCGCAGGAACCCCGGGAAGCTGATGACCCGCCCGTTGGCGCTGAACTCCGCCTCGGCCCCGGCGAGCAGCCCGGGGCCCTCGGGCATCCGGGCCACCAGGCGCACCTGGGCGCTCGTGCCCCGGGCGTCGGCCATCTGGGAGGCCACCGTGCGCATCCAGATCATCTCGTAGAGGCGCAGCTCGTCACCCGAGAGGGCGCGCCGCGCCTCATCGGGGGTCCGGAAGACGTCGCCGGCCGGGCGGATCGCCTCGTGGGCCTCCTGGGCGTTCTTGACCTTGCGGTCATAGCGCCGGGGCTCGGCGGGGACGTAGTCGGGGCCGTAGAGGGTCCGGGCCTGGGTGCGCGCCGCGTTCAGCGCCTCGTCGGAGAGCGCCGTCGAGTCGGTGCGCATGTAGGTGATCCAACCCTGCTCGTAGAGGCGCTGGGCCACCTGCATCGCCCGTTGCGAGCTGAAGTGGAGCTTGCGACCGGCCTCCTGCTGGAGGGTGGAGGTCATGAACGGCGGGGCCGGCGAGCGGCGGAACGGGCGCTCGGTGACCGAGCGGACGGCGAAGGTGCGCCCGTCGAGCCCCTCGGACACGGCGGTGGCCTCGGCCTCGGAGAGCACCCGGGCCGAGCCGGCGCTCTGGACGCCGGAGCTGTCGAAGTCCCGTCCGGTAGCGAGCGGGATCCCCTCGAGAGCCACCATGGCGGCACCGAAGGACGACGGGGTCCCCGGGGGCTGGGCGTCGTCACGCTCGGGGGCCTCGAAGGTCCCCTCCACCCCCCACCAGGTGGCCGAGCGGAACCGCATCCGGGCCCGCTCGCGCTCGACGACCATCCGGGTGGCCACGCTCTGGACCCGCCCGGCCGACAGGCGGGGCATGACCTTCCTCCAGAGCACCGGCGAGACCTCGTAGCCGTAGAGGCGATCGAGGATGCGCCGGGCCTCCTGGGCGTCGACCAGGCGGCGGTCGAGCTCACGCCACTCCTCGACGGCCCGGGCGATGGCCGCCGGGGTGATCTCGTGGAAGACCATCCGCTTGACCGGGACGGTCGGCGAGAGGACCTCGGTCAGGTGCCAGGCGATGGACTCGCCCTCGCGGTCCTCGTCCGTTGCCAGGTAGAGCTCGTCGGCGTCCTTCAACTGGCGCTTCAGGTTGGCCACCACCGAGCGCTTCTCCGGGGAGACCACGTAGAGCGGCTTGAACCCGTTGTCGACGTCGACGCCGAGGCGGGCCCAACCCTCGCCCCGGTACGCCGTGGGAACCTCGTCGGCCGCCCGGGGCAGGTCACGGATGTGGCCGACCGAGGACTCGACGACGAAGTCGGGGCCGAGCATGCCCGCGATGGTCCGGGCCTTGGCCGGGGACTCGACGATCACGAGGGCCTTGCCCATCACCACCACCTACTACCCGGACGGCCGGGGCGGCGGGCGCGTCGGACAGCGGTGACCTCGTTCGCCCCGTCTCGCTTGGTTGCGCCCAGGAACACAGTGACCTTCTTCTCCCGGCCACGTGGTGCCGGGGTGTCGGTTGCGACGGCCTCGGCGGCCTCGGCGGCCCGAGGATGCCGGTCTGGCCGCCTGGGATCAGGCGTCAGCCGGATGGAACGGACCGGACCCCCCGCCCCCGTCGGGCCCGGCGCTGCGCAGCCTATTGGTCAGTCCGCCGAGATGGCGGGCACCGCCTCGGACGGGGCCGCCCCGGGCTCGCCGCCGCCCACGCCCTCGGTCTTGCGCTTGGAGAAGGCGATGGCGCCGAGGAGGACGACCAGGGCGACCGCGGCGATGGCGTAGCGGGCCGCGTTGTGGTGCTGGAGGGTGATGACGGCGGGCAGGATCAGCAGGGAGACCAGGTTCATCACCTTGATCAGCGGGTTGAGCGCCGGGCCGGCGGTGTCCTTGAACGGGTCGCCCACCGTGTCGCCGATGACCGCCGCCGTGTGGGCATCCGAGCCCTTGCCGCCCTCGTGGCCGTCCTCGATGTACTTCTTGGCGTTGTCCCACGCCCCCCCGGAGTTCGACAGGGTGTTCGCCATGAGCTGGCCGGTCAGGATGGCCCCGGCCAGGAAGGCGCCGAGGGCCCGGTAATTGATCCCGAAGCCGACGATGACCGGCGAGAGGATGGCCAGGAGGGCCGGCGTGGCCAGCTCCCGCTGGGCGGCCGCCGTGCAGATCGAGATGACCCGCCCGTACTCGGGGCGCTCGGTGTAGTCCATGATCCCGGGGTGCTCGCGGAACTGGCGGCGCACCTCTTGGACCACGGTGCCGGCCGAGCGGCCGACCGCCCGGATGGCCAACGACGAGAACAAGAAGGCGACCGATCCGCCGATCAGCAGGCCGCAGAAGGTGGTCGGGTTGGCCACGTTGATCTGGGTGGCCAGGTTCTGGAAGAGCTTGGGCCCGTTCACGTGCAGGCCGAGCTGGGACCCGATGGTCTCGATGAACGAGGCGAACAGCGCCACCGAGGCGATGACCGCCGAGCCGATGGCCACCCCCTTGGTGATCGCCTTGGTGGTGTTGCCGACCGCGTCGAGGCTGACCATGATCCGCTCGGCGTCCCCGGTGAACTCGCCGGACATCTCGGCCACGCCGGCCGCGTTGTCCGAGACCGGCCCGAAGCTGTCCTCGGAGACGACCATCCCGGCGGTGGCCAGGAGGCCGATGCCGATCAGGGCCACCAGGTAGAAGGTGTACTCGATGTTGCCGCCGCCCAGGCCGATGGCCACCCCGATGGCGATGACGATGGCGATGAGCCCCCAGACGGCCGACTCAAGGCCGATCGAGAAGCCGGCCAGGACGGTGGTGGCCGGGCCGGTCCGGGTCGCCTCGGCGATCTCTTTGACCGGTTCGCGCTCGGTCGAGGTGAACTGTTCGGTGATCTGGCTCAGGACCAGCGCCAGGACCACACCGGTCAGGACGGCCCAGAAGACCTTCCAGTTGTGGACGTAGAAGTTGGCCACCAGCGCGGCCCCGACGACGGTGAGGGCGGCCGCCGTCCAAAAGCCCCGGTTGATCGGGGCCATGGCGTTGCGGTCCTTGTTGCGGGCCCGCACGACGTAGACGCCGATCACCGAGGCGAAGATCCCGATCGCCGGGACGATGAGGGGGTAGAGGACGGCCGGGGTCGGGTCCTTGTGGATCGACCGGAAGGCGGTGTACCCGAGGATGAGCGACGAGATGATGGTGATGACGTACGACTCGAACAGGTCCGCCGCCATCCCGGCGCAGTCGCCCACGTTGTCGCCCACGTTGTCGGCGATCGTGGCCGCGTTGCGCGGGTCGTCTTCTGGGATCCCGGCCTCGACCTTGCCCACCAGGTCGGCGCCGACGTCGGCCGCCTTGGTGAAGATCCCGCCGCCCACCCGCATGAACAGGGCGATGAGCGAGGCCCCGAAGGCGAAGCCGATCAGCACGGCGGTGGCCGAGTTCTGGAAGATCATCACGATGACCGTCGCCCCGAGGAGGCCCAGCCCCACGCAGAGCATCCCGGTGATGGCGCCGGTGCGGAAGGCCACCCGCAGCGCCCCGGCCATCCCGCCGCCGCGCGAGGCCGCCGCCGCCGTGCGGACGTTGCCCCGGACGGCCAGGCTCATCCCGATGAACCCGGTCAGCCCGGACAGGGTCGCCCCGGCCAGGAAGCACAGCACCCGGTAGACCCCGGCCTCCGCCGCGCTGAGGGCGATCGTGCCGTCGGGCCGGACCACCTTGGTGGCGGTGAAGAAGATCAGGACGGCCAGCGGGATCACGATGATGGCGATCACCCGGAACTGGCGGGCCAAGAACGCCTCGGCGCCCTCCTGGATGGCCTTGGCGATCTCACGCATCTTGGGCGTCCCCTGGTCGGCCGCCAGGACGCCGCGCATGAGGAACAGCCCGGTGGCGATCCCGACCGCCGCCGCCGCCAGGGCGAAGAGGAGCCAGGCCCAGTCCTTGCCCGAGAGGTGGAACGCCTGGTAGCCACCTTCTGCTGCGAGGCTCACGATGCCCATGCCTGCCGGTCCCTTTCGTCAGTTGCTCGTCGTGCGACCGGCGCCGGTCGCCGGGTGCGGCCGGGCGGGGTGCCCAACCCGGTGGACGCCTGCCAGGGGCCCGATGGTCCCGGACGCCCCGATGGGCCGCGGCGACGATAGCGGCGCCTCACGACCTCGGGCAAGGAAGGGCCCGGCGCCGGGTCAGGCCGGGTCGCCCGGGGCGTCCCGCTCGGGCCCGGCCACCAGCTCGTGGTCGGGGTTCAAGATGGCCAGGCGGCGGCCCCAGGCCCCGACCATGCCCTCGGCCACGAGGCGCGCCCCCGGCTCGATCCCCGGGATCTTCGGGCGCCCGAGGAACACGAGGAGCAGCGCCCCCGTCCCGTCGGTGAGCACGCACTCGAGGTTGGCCGTCCCGGCCCGGGGCTGGACCCGGACCGAGCGGACCCGCCCGGCCACCCGGACCCGGTGGCGCCACTGGACCTCGCCGATGGGCGTGGTCCCGGCCGAGCGACTGGCCAGACGCACGTCGGCCGGCGAGCGGCGGGGCTCCTTGTCCTTGCCCCGCTCCCGGCGGCCCTTGGCCCCCACCATCTCGTCGTGGTGGCTGGCCAGCTCGGCCGGGTCGGGGCCCCCGAGCCCCGGGATCGACCCGTCGGGCAGCCGGGAGGCCCGCCGCCCCGGCCACCACCGCCGGGCCCGCAGGCTCAGTTGGTACGGGATGATCGTGGCGGCCACGTGCGGGACGGCGCTGACCAGGCTGGCGATGCGGTCGGCCGTGCGGTCGTGGAGCAGACGCTGCCAGCGGTTGGCGAAGCCCCGCCGGGGCAGGAGCAGCGTGCACTCGGTGTCCCCGTCGACCACGGCGTCGGCCACCAGCTCGACGGCGGCCCGCCCGAGCCGGCGGTCCGGGCACTCGATGATGTCGAGGGGCAGCCGGGTCAGCCCGAGGCGGCTCCACTCCTCCTCGAGCTGGCGGGCGGCCCGGTTGTCGATGTCGAAGTGGACGGCCCGCAGGTCGTCGGGGGTGAGCGAGCGGGCGTACTGCAGCGCCCGGGCGACGGCCATGTCGAGCCGGTCGACCAGGACGATCACCACGTGGCGGCGCAGGATCGGCGCCTCGCAGGCGGCCACCGCCCCGCTCTCGAGCTCCTTCTCCTCGAAGGCGTACTGGGCGTGCAGCCGGATCAGGGCGAAGACCCCGAGGGGGAGGACGATGACGATGGTCCAGGCGCCCTCGGTGAACTTGGTGATGATGATGACCAGGTCGACCACGGCCGAGAGCACGGCCGCCGTGCCGTTGATGAAGGCCCGCCGACGCCACTGTGGCTCGCGGTGGGTCCGGTGGTACTTGACCATGCCGGCCCCGGCCATCGTGAACCCGGTGAACACGCCGATGGCGTAGAGCGGGATCAGGCTGTCGACCTGGGCGTTGGTGATGACGAGCAAGGCGATCGAGACCACCGTCAGCACGATGATCCCGGTCGAGAAGACCAGGCGGTGGCCCCGGCGGGTCAGCTGGCGGGGCAGGTAGGAGTCCTCGGCGGCGAAACTGGCGAGGAACGGGAACCCGGTGAAGCTGGTGTTGGCCGCCAGGACCAGGATGAACACCGTGGCCGCCTGGAGGAGGTCGACCAGGGCGTGGCCGAGCCCGCTCGTCCCGTAGACGTACTTGCCCACCTGGTAGAGCACGGTCGGCGTGCCGCTGACGTAGGGCACCGGATGGGTGATGGCCGACAGGGCGCTCACCCCGAGCACCAGGGTGCCCAGGATCACGGCCATCCAGACCATCGTGATGCGCGCGTTGCGCGCCTCGGGGCGGCGGAACACGCTCACCCCGTTGGAGATGGCCTCGGTCCCGGTGAGCGCCGAGCCGCCCGAGGCGAACGACCGCAGCAGGACGAAGAGCGAGGCCCCGTAGAGCAGACCCGTCCCCGGCGACCCGGCGGGGATCGCCCCCATCTGGTGGATCGAGTGGGCGTGCAGCTGGCCGGCGGCCGCCCGGACCGCCCCGACCGCCAGCAGGATCACCATGTTGGCGATGAAGAAGTAGGTGGGGAAGGCGAACGTCTTGCCGGCTTCGCGTACGCCGCGCAGGTTCACGTAGGAGATGAGGACGACCAGGGCCACGGCGATCCAGGTGGTGCCGGGCTGGAGGGCCGGGAAGACCGAGGTCAGGGCGGCCACCCCGGCGGCCACCGAGACGGCCACGGTCAGCGTGTAGTCGATGAGGAGCGCCACCGCCGCCACCTGGGCCACGTTGGGCCCGAAGTTCTCCCGGGCCACCACGTAGGCGCCACCGGCCTTCGTGTAGACCTTGACGACCTCGAGGTACGAGAGAGTGACGAAGGCCAGCACGACGATGACGGCCACGCTGACCGGCATGAGGAGCGAGAAGGCGGCGACCCCGATGACCTTGATCAGGGGGATCAGGGCCTGCTCGGTGGCGTAGGCCGAGGAACTGATCACGTCCGACGACAAGACGGCGAGGGCGGTCGGTCGCCCGAGGCGCTCGGACGCCAGCTGCTCGGTGACGAGCGGCGGCCCGAGCAGCCGGTTCTTCAGCCGGTAGCGAAGGGTCTCGGGAAGATCGGCCGCCCCGTCGACCCGCGTGACGGCAGGGGCCGGCCCGCTGGCCCACCGGGTCGACGGGGCCTCCCCGGTGGCCACCCGGAGGTCGGTCCCGCGCTGCTCCTCGCCCTCGGCGGCGTCGCCCGGTCCATCCACGTCGGCCACAACGTAAACGATGACGGACCGGACCCCCCCGCCGGCGCGCCGACCGGCTTGCCAGCCCCGGTCCCGCCGTGTTCACTCTTGCGGTGCACGTCGTCGTGGTGGGCTGTGGTCGGGTGGGTTCCGGCCTGGCCACCAGCCTGGCCGGCGAGGGGCACTCGGTCTCGGTGATCGACAAGAGCACCCGGGCCTTCCGTCGCCTCGGCCCCGACTTCCCCGGTGACCAGGTCGTGGGGTCGGGCTTCGACCGCGACGACCTCGAGCGGGCCGGGGCGCTGCGGGCCGGGGCCCTGGCCGCCGTCACGAGCGGCGACAACACGAACATCCTGACCGTCCGGATCGCCCGGGAGACCTACCAGATCCGCCACGTGGTGGCCCGGATCTACGACCCCCGGCGGGCCGAGATCTACCAGCGCCTGGGGATCCCGACGGTGGCCACCGTGACCTGGACGATCAGCCAGGTGCGGCGGCGCCTCCTCCCCGGCGAGGCCGTCGGCGAGTGGACCGACGCCAGCGGGCGCCTGTTCCTGGTCGACCGGGAGCTGCCCGAGGCGTGGGCCGGCCGGCCGCTGGCCGACCTCGAGGTGCCCGGGCGGGTCCGCCTGGTGGCGCTCACCCGGGCCGGTGTCCCGCGCCTCGAGGTGGCCCAGATGGTCGGCCAGGAGGGCGACCTACTGCACCTGGCGGTGACCAAGGACGGGGTCGACGACCTGTTCGAGGCGCTCGGGGCGACGACCCTGCAGGTCGAGCCGGCGGCACCGGGCCCGGCCCCCGAGGCGCCACCGGCGTGAAGGTGGCCATCGCCGGGGCCGGCAGCGTGGGGACGGCCATCGCCCGGGACCTCAGCGCCAACCGCCACGACGTGCTCGTCCTCGAGGTGGACGCCGAGCTGGTGGCCAAGCGCCGCCAGGAGCTGCCGCAGGTCACCTGGATCGCCGCCGACGCCTGCGAGGTGTCCTCGCTCGACGCGGCCGGGTTGGCCACCGTCGACGTGGTCGTCGCCGCCACCGGTGACGACGAGGACAACCTGGTGGTCTCGCTCCTGTCCAAGCAGGAGTTCGCCGTGCCCCGGGTCGTGGCCCGGGTCAACAACTCGAAGAACCAGTGGCTGTTCAACGAGACGTGGGGGGTGGACGTCTCGGTCTCCACCCCGCTGCTCCTGACCGCCCTCGTCGAAGAGGCGGTCTCGGTCGGCTCCCTGGTGCGCCTGCTGCAGTTCGAGGGGGGCAACGCCCACCTGGTCGAGGTCACCCTGGCCGACGACTCGCCGGCCGCCGGGACGGCGATCGCCGACCTCGGGGTGCCGAGGGACGCCACCGTGGTGGCCGTGGTGCGTGACGACCGCCTGGTCGTGCCGCGCGGCGACACCGTCCTCCAGCCGGGCGACGAGGTGCTGGTCCTGGTGACGGCGGCGGCCGAGCCGGCCATCCGCCCGCTCTTCGTCGGCGCCTGACCGGCGCCGGGCGCCCCGGCGGCGGGCCGGCCCCCGCGTAGCATGTGCCCGTGAGGGCGGCCTTCTTCGACCTGGACAAGACGGTCATCGCCAAGGCGTCGATCGTGGCCTTCGGGGGCCCGTTCCGCCGCGGCGGCCTAGTGACCCGTCGGGTGGTGGCCCGGGCCGTGACCTCCCAGCTCATCTACCTGCACCTCGGGGCCGACGAGGAGCGCCTGGCCCGGGTGCGCGAGACGATGCTCGCCCTCACCGCGGGGTGGGACCGCGACCGGGTCCGCCAGATCGTCCGCGAGACCCTGCTCGAGACGATCGAGCCGATCATCTACGCCGAGGCACTCGAGCTGATCGAGGAGCACCGGCGGGCCGGCGACCGCGTCTATCTCGTCTCGGCCGCCCCCGAGGAGATCGTGCTGCCCCTGGTCGAGCTGCTCGGGGTCGACGGGGCGATCGCCTCGCGCGGCGAGATCGACGAGGAGGGCCGCTACACCGGGCGGATGGCCTTCTCGGCGCACGGCGAGCACAAGGCCGAGGCCATGGCCGAGCTGGCCGACCGGGTCGGCTTCTCGCTCGAGGACTCGGTGGCCTATTCCGACTCGGCGACCGACCTGCCGATGCTCGAGGCGGTCGGGCACCCGGTCGCCGTCAACCCCGACCGCGCCCTGGCCAAGGTGGCCCGCGAGCGCGGGTGGGAGGTGCGGGTCTTCACCAAGCCGGTACGCCTGCGCGACCACATCGGCAGCCGGACCCCGCTCGTCACGACGGCACTGGCCGTGCTGGCGGCGGGGTGGCTGCTCTGGCGGTACGGGCGGCGCGGGCGGCGCACGACGACGCGGTCGGCCGGGGCGCCGGTGACGGCGCGGACCGGGGGTTGAGGCGGGGCGCTGGAGCCGTCAGGCGGTGCGGAGGCGGCGGGCCGCCATCACACCGAGGGCGACGAGGATGGCGACAACGATGAGCTTCTTCATTCCCCGATGGTATCCCTCAGACCGTCAACAGGTCACGGGCGCCGGTGTCCGAGGACGGGTGACGCAGCTTGGACATGGCCCGGGCCTCGATCTGACGGATCCGCTCCCGGGTCAGGTTGAAGTGCTCGCCGACCTCCTCGAGGGTCCGGGGCTCGCCCCGGTCGAGCCCGAAGCGCAGGCGCAGGATCTCGCGCTCGCGCTCGTCGAGCGGCGAGAGGAGGCGCCCGATCTCGTCGGGCAGCAAGGAGACGGCGGCCACCTCGAACGGCGACTCGGCCGACCGGTCCTCGACGACGTCGCCCAGCTCGGCGTCGCCGTCCTCGCGCAGGGGCTCGGACAGCGAGAGCGGCTCGGCCCGGAAGCGGAGGGCTTCGACCAGCTTGTCCTCGGGCATCTCGACCTCGATGCCCAGCTCGGCCAGCGTGGGCGGCCGTCCGAGCTTGAGCTCGAGCCGCGCCTGCGCCTTCTGGACCCGGGCCAGGGTGTCGCCGGCGTGGACCGGGAGCCGGATGGTCCGCCCGGTGTTGGCGATGCCCCGGGTGATGGCCTGGCGGATCCACCACGTGGCGTAGGTGGAGAACTTGAAGCCCTTGCGCCAGTCGAACTTCTCGACGGCGTGCATCAGGCCCAGGTTGCCCTCCTGGATGAGGTCGAGGAGCGGAAGCCCCGAGGCCTGGTACTTCTTGGCGATCGAGACCACCAGGCGCAGGTTGGACTGGACGAAGGTCTGCTGGGCCTGCTCGCCCTCCATGACCGCCCGCCGAAGCTCGCGCTTGCGGGCGACGGTCACGCCCTTGGTCCCCTTCTTCATCTCGTCCTCGGCGCCCCGGCCCGCCTCGATGGCCTGGGCCAGGCGCACCTCGTCGTCCTTGGTCAAGAGGGGGTACTGCCCGATGTCGGTGAGGTAGAGCCGGACCAGGTCCTCGTCGTCTCGCTCGATCCGTTCCTTGGCCAAGATCTCGAACCCTTCGTGGTGGGGCCGGGTCCGGACGGGTGCCCGCCGGTTACCCTCGCCCGGTGACCCTCTTCGCTCGCCCGGACTGCGAGCGCCGATCCTGCGGCCTTCGCGTACGAAGGGGGGATGGCGTGAGGTCATTCTAACGGTCTCGTCAAGGGATCCCTCCGGCGCCGACCGTTCTGGGGCACAATCCGCGGTCCGCCGCCGACGCCGCCGGGCCCCCCCGGCCCCACCGACACGAGGGCCGGGGGGGCGCCCGGTCAGTGGGGCGAGCCGGTCGGCCAGGGTAAAAGGCCAGGTCTGACCCCTGCCCCGACCACGATCGACTCCAGCCGACGCTGGGTGGCGGCGGCCACCGCGGCGTCGTGGGGGCGCTCGAGGAGCCCCTGGATCAGGAGCTCGCCGGCCTGCCAGGACTCGTGCTGGTCGCGCAGCACGAGGCGCAGGGCCCGGATGGTCGGCCCGTCGGTGACCGGGGAGGTCCGCACCAGGTGCCGGTCGTAGCTCACGATGAGGCGGGGCACGACCACCCGGTAGAGCCCGGTCAGACGCTGGAGGACGCCCCGGATGCTGCCGGCGCCGACCGGGGGCTCGTCGGGGTCCTCCTCGGTCTCGCCCGACAGCTCGCTCCCCTCCCCGGCCAGGGCGGCCAGCAGCGGGCCGACGGCCGGGCCGAGCGGGCGGGTCAGCGAGGCGTGGTCCACCCCGTCGAGGGCGGGCAGGCGGTCGGCCCACAGCTCGGCGTGCCAGGCGTGGAGCCCGCTCACCTCGTCGAGGTGGAGCTGGACCTCGGCCAGGGGCGCCTCGGCGGCCCACGCCCCGGTCAGCTCGAAGAGGCGGTGCTCGATCCATCGGTAGGCGCCGTGGAGCTCGGCCGCCTGGCCGAGGCGCAACGGTCCCTCCGACTCGTCGACCTCGCCCAGGCCCGCGTCAGCCACGGCGAGCCGGGGCCGCCTCGGACACCGGCGTCCGGTAGCGGTTGGTGATCGGCATCCGCCGGTCCTTGCCGAACGCCTTGGTGGTCACCCGCACCCCGGGGGGCATCTGGCGCCGCTTGTACTCGGCCCCGTCGACCAGGCGCACCACCAGCTCGATCAGCCCGGGGTCGAACCCCGCCTCGAGGAGGTCGCCGGCCGTGCGGTCGCCCTCGACGTACGCCTCGAGCACCGGGTCCAAGAGCTCGTAGGGGGGCAACGACTGGTCGTCGCGCTGGTCGGGCCGCAATTCGGCCGAGGGCGCCTTGACCAGCACCGCCTCGGGGATCGGCGCGGCCGACCCGGCCTCGACGCCCCGCCGGTTGCGGTAGCGGCAGAGTTCGTAGACGAGGGTCTTGGGGACGTCCTTGATCACGGCGAAGCCGCCGGCCGAGTCGCCGTAGAGGGTCGAGTACCCGGTGGCCAGCTCGCTCTTGTTGCCGGTGGTGAGGACGATCCACCCGGTGTCGTTGGACACCGCCATCAAGAGGACGCCGCGGATCCTCGACTGGAGGTTCTCGTCGGTCAGGCCGGCCGGCGGGTCCCCCAGGACCGGCGTGAGCGAACCGGCCAGGGCGACGTGGGCCGGCTCGATCGGGACGACGTGGAGGTCGAGCCCGAGGTTGGCGGCCAGGCGGGTGGCGTCGGTCAGCGACCCCTCGCTCGAGTAGCGAGACGGCATGGCCAGGGCGTGGACGTGCTCGGACCCGAGGGCGTCGACGGCGACCGTGGCCACGAGGGAGGAGTCGATCCCCCCGGACAGGCCGATCACGGCGTCGCTGAAGCCGTTCTTGGCCAGGTAGTCGCGCGTCCCGAGGACCAGGGCCTCGTAGACCTCGGCCTCGGGGTCGAGCGGGGCGGGGAGCGGGGCGGCCCGGGGCGGCCCCGGGGCCCGGCCCGACTCGGTGAGCTCGACGACGGGGTGGCGCGCCCCGCCGTCGGGTGGACGCTCGGGGAGCTCGAGGTCGACCAGGACCAGGTCCTCGGCGAACTGGCGGCCGGCCGCCACCAGCCGGCCCTCGACGTCGAGGACCAGGCTGGCCCCGTCGAAGACGAGCTCGTCCTGCCCGCCGACCTGGTTGACGTAGGCGATGGCGCACCGGGCCTCGCGCACCCGCTGGCCGAGCATGTCCAGGCGCTCGCGCCGGCGGTCCCTCGAGTACGGCGAGGCGTTCAGGTTCACGACCAGCTGGGCCCCACCCCGGCCGGCCTCGGCCACCGGGCCGTCGGGGAACCAGACGTCCTCGCAGATCGAGACGGCGACCCGGGCCCCGGCCACCTCGTAGAGGAGGGTGAGCCCGTCGCCGGGCGTGAACCACCGCTGCTCGTCGAAGACGCCGTAGTTGGGCAGGAGGCGCTTGCGGTAGACGCCGGCCACCCGCCCGGCGCGGCACACGGCGGCCGCGTTGTGCAGGACGTCGCGCACCATCGCCCGCCCGGCCCCCGGGCCGCCGTCGGCCGGGATGGGGCGGTCCCGACCCCCCGGCGCGGTCCCGTCGGGCTCGACGAAGCCGACGACGGCGACGCAGTCCCGGGTCCCCTCGGCCACCGCCTCGAGGGCCCGGACCGAGTCGGCCACGAACCCGGGCTTCAAGAGGAGGTCCTCGGGCGGGTACCCGGTCACCGCCAGTTCGGGGAAGACGCACAGGTCGGCACCAGCCCGTTCGGCCTCCTCGAGGGTGCCCAGGATCCGCGCCACGTTCCCGTCGAGGTCGCCGACGACGGTGTCGAGCTGGGCGGCGGCCAGGCGCAGGCGGGCCATCGCCAGAGCCTACGGCCCCGTCGGACCGTCCGATGGGGCCCCCGGCCGTCCGGGCGGCGGGGCGAAGCGGGCGTCGACGAACGCGGCGGCCCGGGTGTGGACCCGGCGGCTGGCCGCCGCCCACGGCATCAGGATCGGGAAGACGTGGAACATGCCCGGCTCCTCGTGGCTCTCGGTCGGGACGCCGGCCTCCTCCAGACGGGCGGTGAAGCGCCGGATCGAGTCGCGCAGCATCTCGTCGCCGCCGAAGGCCACGAAGGTGGGCGGCCACCCCGAGAGGTCCTGGTGCAGTGCCGAGACCTCCGGGGAGGCCGGGTCCCGCCCGTGGAGGTAGGCGGCGGTCGGGATGTTCCAGGGCAGGATGTCGCGGGCGGCGTTCTCGCTGAGCGAGGGGTCGTCGAGCTCGAGGTCGACCTCGGGCGAGAGGAGGAGGGTGCCGTCGAGGGGCCCGATCCGCTGGACCATGGCCTCGAACACCACGCTCGTCACCAGGCCGCCACCGCCCGAGTCGCCGGCCACGAGCACCCGGTGGCCCTCGGGGCGGGCCTCGAGCATCGCCGAGAGGACGGCCAGGGCGTCGTCCCGGCCGGCCGGGAACGGAAACTCGGGGGCCAGGCGGTAGTCGGCCACGAAGATGTCGCACCCGGTCGAGCGGCGCAGCTCGGCGGCGAACACCCCGTACATCCGGGGCGAGCCGCCGACGTACCCCCCGCCGTGGAGGTAGAGGACCGACCCGCGGGCCGTCCGGTCCCGGCGGCGGTACCAGACGCCGGGGACCCCGCCGACCTCGCCCACCTCGGTCGAGACCCCGAGGGCGGCGGCGGCCGGCGTCAGGGCGACCTCGCACAGTCGGTCGATGGCCAGCTCGACCGAGCGGAACTCGTCGATGGGCAGCGAGACCGTGTACCCGATGAACTGGCGCATCGTCTCGCGGGTCACGGCCACCGCCACGCTCTCGAGGCGCCGGCCGCGGCTCGCCAGCGGGTGGCGCAGCGGGACCCGCAGGAGCGACATGGCCATGGCCCCGGCCATCCCGCCGGCGTCGGTGGCGGCGATCGGCCAGGCGGCGCGGGCCACCCCGGGACGGTCGGCCATCACCACGGAACGCCCCTCCCGATCCGGGCGTTCAGCCGGCCGAGGCGCCAGCGCCGAGGGCCAGCCGGGCCGCGCTCAGGTCGCGGTCGCCGAGGCCCCGGTCGACCGCCTCGTGCCACTGGGCCGAGAGGGCGGTCACCAGCGGCAGCCGGGCGTCCCCCGCCGCCTCGAGCGTCAGGTCGACGTCCTTGAGGGCCCAGCGGAGGGCGAACTCGGTCGAGTACTCACCGTCCTCCATCTTCTTCAGCTTGGCCATGGCCGCCGGCGACGCGAGGGGTCCGGCCCCGATCGCTTCGTCCAGGGCGCCGTGGTCCAGCCCGAGATGGTCGGCCACGGCCAGCGCCTCGGCCACCCCCTCGATGAGGACGGCCAGGTACGTGTTGACGACCAGCTTGAGCGCGCTCCCCCGCCCGGCGTCGCCCACCCACACGGTCTTGTGCCCGAGCACGTCGAACACCGGGTCCAGCACGGCGGCCGCCTCGGTCGGTCCTGACGCCAGGATCACCAGCTGGCCCTGCTCGGCCGGGCCCTTGCTCCCCGAGACCGGGGCGTCGACGAACACCACGTCGGGGCGGCGCCCGGCCAGCTCGTCGGCGAGGGACATCGTCTCGGGGACGCCGATCGTCCCCATCTGCGCCCAGTGGGCGCCCGGCTCGAAGGCGGCGGTGACGTCGGGGGCGAGGACGACGGCCCGGACCACGTCGAGGGTCGGGAGCATGGTGATGACCACCGAGGCGCCGCGTAGCGCGTCGGCCGGGGACGCCGCCGCCCGGGCGCCGTCCGACACCAGGCCCTCGAGGGCCCCGGGCGACCGGTCCCACACTGTCGTGGCGAAGCCGGCGCCGAGGAGGCGCCGGGCCATCGCCGAACCCATCGTCCCCATCCCGAGGACGGCGACCGATCGGCGTGCGGTGGTGGTGTCCATCCCCGCGAACCTACCGGCGGACGACCGTTCCCGGACCGGGTCAGATGTCGTAGTACAAGAAGAACTCGTGGGGGTGCGGCCGGAGGCGGACGGCGTCGGCCTCCTCCACCCGCTTGTAGTCGATCCACGTCTCGAGCAGGTCGTCGGTGAAGACCCCGCCGGCCTTGAGGAACTCGTGGTCCGCCTCGAGGGCGTCCATGGCCTCCTCGAGCGACCCGGGGGTGTGGGCCATCGTGGCCAGCTCCTCGGCGGAGAGGTCGAAGAGGTCGACGTCGGCCGGGGCCGGCGGCTCGATCTGCTGTTGGATCCCGTCCAGCCCGGCCAGCAGCATGGCCGGGAAGGCCAGGTACGGGTTGCACGAGGCGTCCGGGCAGCGGAACTCGATCCGCTTGGCCTTGGGGCTCGGGTTGTAGAGGGGGATGCGGCAGGCGGCCGACCGGTTCCGCTGGGAGTACACCAGGTTGACCGGGGCCTCGTACCCGGGGACCAGGCGCTTGTAGGAGTTGGTGGTCGGGGCGGCGAAGGCCAGCACGGCCCGGGCGTGGGCCAGGAGGCCTCCCACGTACCACCGGCCGATGTCCGACAGCCCGCCGTAGCCGTCGCCGAAGAAGAGCGGCTCGCCGCCCTTCCAGAGCGACTGGTGGCAGTGCATCCCCGAGCCGTTGTCCTCGAAGAGGGGCTTGGGCATGAACGTGGCCGTGTACCCGGCGGCGACGGCCACGTTCTTCACCACGTACTTGTAGAGCATGAGCTTGTCGGCCATGCGAAGCATCGAGTCGAAGCGCATGTCCATCTCCGCCTGCCCGGCCGTCGCCACCTCGTGGTGCTGGACCTCGATCTCGACGCCGAGGCGCTCGAGGGTGAGGATCATCTCGGACCGCAGGTCCTGGAACTTGTCACTCGGCGGGACCGGGAAGTACCCCTCCTTCGGACGGAGCTTGAACCCAAGGTTGGGCAGCTCCTCGGTGTCAGAGTTCCAGTGGCCCTCGATCGAGTCCACCTTGTACCCGGCGTAGTTCACGCCCCCGCCGTACTGGACGTCGTCGAAGATGAAGAATTCGGCCTCGGGCCCGAAGAAGGCGGTATCGGCGATCCCGGTCGAGACCAGGTACTGCTCGGCCTTGCGGCAGACGTGGCGCGGGTCGCGCGAGTACGGCTCGTAGTCGACCGGGGTGTGGATGAAGCAGTTGATGTTGAGCGTCTTGTGGTCGCGGAACGGGTCGACGACCGCCGTGTTGGGGTCCGGCATCAGCAGCATGTCGGACTCCTGGATCGCCTGGAAGCCCCGGATGGACGACCCGTCGAACCCGAAGCCCTCGGTGAAGCGGTCCTCGGTGAGCTCGTGGGTCGGGACCGAGAAGTGGTGGGTCAACCCCGGTAGGTCGTTGAAGCGAACGTCGACGATCTCGATGGCCTCGTCCTCGAGCAGGCGGAGCACCTCCGCCGGGGTCCGTTCTTGCATGCCGCTCCTCCGCGCTGATCCGTCGGTTCGTTGGGTCCGGGCTCCAGACCGCCATACTCTGCTGGGTACCGGGGGCCGGCACAAGCGGATGCGCTCCGGGAGCAGCACTGTTCATGCCGTGTTCACAATCGGGAAACGGCCGGGACACGAGGGCGCGCGACGGTGTGGGCCGGGGGACGACGTCCCGTCGGCGCAGAGCCGGCGGCGCGAGAAGTGGAGGGAGCCATGAGTTACCAGGCCGAGTACATCTGGATCGACGGGACCGAGCCGTCGCCCCTCATCCGGTCCAAGACTCGGATCGTCGCCGACGGCGACGACCCGGGCATCTGGGGTTTCGACGGGTCGAGCACCAACCAGGCGACCGGCGACAACTCGGACTGCGTGCTGCAGCCGGTGTTCGTCTGCCCCGACCCCCTGCGCGCCCCGGGCGACCAGCTGGTCATGTGCGAGGTCCTGCTGACCGACTTCACCCCCCACCCGACGAACACCCGGGCCGCCTGCGTCGAGGCGGCGGCCAAGTACGCCGACCAGGAGCCCTGGTTCGGCATCGAGCAGGAGTACACCTTCCTGCAGGGCGGTCGGCCCCTCGGCTGGCCCGAGCACGGCTTCCCGGCCCCCCAGGGGCCCTACTACTGCGGGGTCGGCGGGGACAAGATGCCCGGGCGCGACATCGTCGAGCGCCACACGGTCGCCTGCATGAAGGCCGGGCTGGGCATCGAGGGCACCAACGCCGAGGTGATGATGGGCCAGTGGGAGTTCCAGATCGGCGTCCTCCCGCCGCCGGCCATCGGCGACCAGCTCTGGGTGGCCCGGTGGCTGCTCTTCCGGATCGCCGAGGACTTCGGGGTCTTCGCCACCCTCGAGCCCAAGCCGGTCATGGGCGACTGGAACGGGGCCGGCGCCCACACCAACTTCTCGACCAAGGCCATGCGCCAAGAGGGTGGCATGGAGGCCATCGTGGCCGCCTGCGAGGCGCTCGGGAAGAACGTCGAGGAGCACGTCGAGAACTACGGCATCGGCATCGCCGACCGGCTCACCGGGGCCCACGAGACCGCCCACTGGAGCGAGTTCAGCTACGGGACCTCGGACCGGGGCGCCTCGATCCGGATCCCCTGGGGGGTGGCCAAGGCCAAGCGGGGCTGGCTCGAGGACCGGCGGCCCAACGCCAACATGGACCCCTACGTGGTGAGCCGGCTCCTGGTCACGACGGTCTGCGGGGCGGCCGCCGGGGACTGACCGGCGACCGTCCCTCCGAGCCACCTCGGTCGCCGAGCCGGCGGGGTCGCCATCGTGCCCCGACCAGGTCCCCGGTTCGGCCCGCTCGAAAGCGGGTGGGCCGGAGCTGACAAACTGTCGCGCGTGCAGAGCCAGCAGGACTACGTCATGCGGACGGTGGAGGAGCGGGGGATCCGCTTCGTCCAGCTGTGGTTCACCGACGTCCTCGGGACGCTCAAGGGCTTCAGCATCACCCCGGCCGAGCTCGAGAATGCCCTCGAGGAGGGCATGACCTTCGACGGGTCGGCCATCGACGGTTTCAGCCGGGTCCAGGAGGCCGACGTGCTGGCCCGGCCCGACCCCGACACCTTCCAGGTGGTGCCGTGGCACACCCAGGAGGACACGGTCGCCCGGGTCTTCTGCGACATCTCGAACCTCGACGGCAGCCCCTTCGAGGGGGATCCACGGCACACCCTGCGGCGCACCCTCGAGCGGGCCCGGGGCATCGGCTACACGTTCTTCGTGGCCCCCGAGATGGAGTACTTCTACTTCGCCGACGACGACCCGGCCCACCTCCCGGCCGGCCTCGACGCGGGCAGCTACTTCGACCTGACGGTGGCCGACCTGTCGAGCGACCTGCGCCGGCGCTCGGTGCTCATGCTCGAGGAGATGGGGATACCCGTCGAGCACGCCCAGCACGAGGACGCCCCGAGCCAGCACGAGATCGACCTGCGGTACACCGACGCCCTGACCATGGCCGACACCGTGATGACCGTCCGCCAGGTCGTCAAGGAGCTGGCCCGCAAGGAGGGCGTCCACGCCAGCTTCATGCCCAAGCCCCTGGCCGGGATGCAGGGGTCGGGCATGCACACCCACGTGTCGCTGTGGGAGGGGGAGCGCAACGCCTTCGTCGATGAGGACGACCCCTACGGCCTGTCGGTCGTCGCCCGCCAGTTCATCGCCGGCCTGCTGCACCACGCCCGCGAGCTGACCGCCGTCACCAACCAGTGGGTGAACTCCTACAAGCGCCTGGTGCGCGGGTACGAGGCCCCGGTCCACGTCTCGTGGGCCCGCAACAACCGCTCGGCGCTGGTCCGGGTGCCCGTCGTCAAGCGGGGCAAGACCGAGTCGACCCGTCTCGAGTACCGGGCGCCCGACAGCGCCTGCAACCCCTACCTGTCGTTCGCCGTCGTCCTCGGGGCCGGGCTCCGGGGCATCGAGAAGGGCTACGAGCTGCCGCCCGAGACCGACGAGAACCTGTTCGCCCTCTCGGCACGCCAGCTGGTGGCCAAGGGCATCGAGTCGCTGCCCTCGAGCCTCAACGACGCCGTCGAGGAGATGGAGCGGTCCCAGCTCCTCCACGAGACCCTGGGCGACCACGTCTTCGAGTGGTTCATCCGCAACAAGCGCGAGGAGTGGGGGGGCTACGAGTCGAACGTGAGCCAGTTCGAGCTCGACCGGTACTTCCCCCTGTTGTGAGCGAGGGGCGAGCGCCGTTGATGGACCCGTTGCTCTGCTTCCCGGACCCGCTGCCCGCCGAGCTGGCCCTCGCCCTGACCAAGGCCGGCTACGACTACCGGTGCGTGGCGCGCCCCGAGCTGGCCGACGCCGAGGACGCACCGGGGGAGGACGGCTGGCCCGGGGCCGTGGTCAGCGCGACCGGGGACCTGAACGGCGCGCTCGTGCTGTGCCGCCTCCTGCGCAAGCGCGAGGTCCCCCTCTCGCCGCTCCTCCTCGTGGTCACCGCGGCCCAGATCGGCGACCTCGAGTTGCGCGACGAGCTCTACGACGACTTCTGCGTCCACCCGGCCGCCCCCGACGAAGTGGCGGCCCGCCTGGCCCACCTGTTCTGGCGTTCGGGGCGGGGGATCCGGCCCGAGCTCATCGAGTACGGGGCGCTCCAGCTCAATCTCGAGACCTACCAGGCGGCGGTGAGCGGCCGCGTGCTCGACCTCACCTACATGGAGTACGAGCTGCTGCGGTTCCTCGCCGCCCACCCGGCCAAGGTGTTCACCCGCGAGACGCTGCTCAGCCGGGTGTGGGGCTACGAGTACTACGGGGGGGCCCGGACGGTCGACGTCCACGTCCGCCGGCTCCGGGCCAAGCTCGGCGAGGAGCACGCCCACCTCATCCAGACGGTGCGATCGGTCGGGTACCGATTCGGGCAGATCGGGTGGGTCCCGAGCATGGCCCGCACCGAGCGCGACAACCGCGCCGTCGGCGGCTGACGCCCGGTCGGGGCTCAGCCCCCGGCGTACGCCCAGGCCTCCACCTCGACCCGGGCCCCGAGGGGCAGGGCGGCCACGGCCACCGCCGACCGGGCCGGGCGCGCCCCGGTGAACCGCTCGACCCAGACCTCGTTCACCTCGGCGTAGTCGCCCATGTCGACCAGGAACACGGTGGTCTTGACGACGTCGTCGAGCCCCACGCCCTCGGTCTCGAGCACGGCGGCCAGGTTGTCGAGGGCCTGGCGGAGCTCGCCCGCCGTGCCGCCGGGGACGAGCGACGGCGCCCCCCCGGCGCCGGGGCGCACCCCGACCTGCCCCGAGGTCACCACCCAGTCACCGGCGCGCCGCGCCGGTGCGTACGGACCAACCGGTCGACTCATGACGGCACCTCCCGCCGGCGGGCGCCGCGCCCGCCTGCGGCATCCTTGCCGGGGCGCCGACGGGTCGGCCACTCCGGGGCCAGCCCGTCCACCAGCCAGGCGGCGGCGGCCGTCGCCGCCAGGACGGCGTCGGACCCGTTGACCGGCCAGCGGTCGCCCGGGTGGACGACGACGGTCACCGGCGGCATCTGGCGGGCGGTCAGGATGCCGAAGGACCGGACCGTCAGGTCGTGGACCTCGCCGTCAGGACCGACGGCGATCCCCTCGTGGCGGACCCAGCCGAGCGCCTGGTGGACGGCGCCCAGGCAGTAGGACCGCAGCGTCACCTCGTCGAGGACCGCCCCGGCCCACACCTCGACCGAGACGGCGCCGTCGGCCCCGACCACCACCCGGGCCCGTCCCCCGTGGCGCCCCTCGACCTCGACGGGGATCCCCGGACCGGACCGCCCGGCGGCGGCGTGGGGCAGGACCGCCGAGACCACGGCCGCTTCGGCCCACCCGGCGGCGCGCAGGTCGGCCGAGGTCGGGGGTCCGGGCACCACCACCGGCTCGACGGCCAGCCCCGGGGCACCGGCCGCCACGGCGTCGGCGAAGTCGGCGGCCGACGGTCCGGCGCCGATGGCGGCCCGCAGCACACCGCGGCCGGCGGCGTCGACGCCGACGGCCACCGGCGGGCGCTTGGCGCCGTGGCGGACGACGTCCTCGCGGGTCCACAGCGCCCGCACCGGGACCCCGAGGCGGTCGGCCAGATCCCGGGCGGCGTCGGGCACCGGGGACCGACGTTTCCCCCCGAAGGCCCCGCCGTTGGCCAGCGGCGAGGCCGGGTGCCCGCCGGGGAGGCACCACGAGGCGTCGGGCTCGAGGTACGCCGGCTCGACCCAGCTGGTCGCCAGGGTGAGCAACCACTCGCCGGGCGGCGGGACGAGCGGGGGCGTCACGGCAGCCGTGCCCCGCCGACCCTGCACCTTGTGCGACCGGCGCCGGGCCTCGGCCAGCGTGGGGGCCACCACCCAGTCGGCGTCGGACCCGGGCATGGCCACCACGGCACCCGCCGGCGCCGTGTCGTCGGCGAACCCCCCACCCCCGAGGACCACCGACGGACCCGACGACTGGAAGGCCGGCCCTTCGATCTGGGCCCGCCAGGCCGTCAGCAGCGGGTCACGCCCCGTCACACCCGGGCCGGCGTCGGGCCCGAGGGCGACCGCCGCCGCCTCGACGATGCTCTGCCACCCGGTGCACCGGCACAGGTGGGCCACGAGGGCGATGGCCACGGCGTCGGCGCCGGGGGGCGCCCCGGCGGACTTGTGCTCGAGGGCGGCCAGGCGCATGACGATGCCCGGGGTGCAGAAGCCGCACTGGCTGGCCCCGGCGTCGGCGAAGGCCGACGCCCACCGGTCGCGGGTGGCGGCGTCGAGGCCGTCGAGGGTGGTCACCGAGCGGCCGGCGACCCGCCGGGCCGGGGTGACGCAGGCCGCCCGGGCCGATCCGTCGACCCAGACGGTGCAGCACCCGCACTGGCCCTGGGGACTGCAGCCGTCCTTGACGGCGCGCCGACGCCCGAATCGCTCGCGCAGCACGTCGAGCAGGGTGTCGCCGTCGTCGTCGATCTCGACCGCCTCGCCGTCGAGGCGGAAGGCCAGCCGGCCCGGGTGGGGACCGCTCAGGGCGCTGGCGCGGACAGCCGGATCAGCTGAACGAGGACCCGCAGCCGCACGTACGAGAGGCGTTGGGGTTCGAGATGTGGAACCCGGCCCCCTGGAGCCCGTCGGAGTAGTCGAGGGTCGAGCCGGCCAGCAGCTCGGCGCTGGCCCCGTCGACGACCACCTTCACCGTCCCGAACTCCCGGACCACGTCGTCGTCGGCCAGCTCGGAGTCGAAGAACATCTCGTAGCTGTAGCCCGAGCACCCGCCGGGGCGCACGGCCACCCGCAGCGCCAGGTCCTCGCCGTCCTCCTGGGCCAGCAGCTCGGCCACCTTGGACGCCGCGGTGTCGCTCAGGCTCACCGGGTCGGGCTTCTTGCCGATGCTCACAGAAGTGGCCAGCGTGGTCACGGTTGCCTCCTCGGCGTAGGGTTCTCCGACCTGGTGCGCCGGGACGGACCCGACGCTCGAGGCCATGCTACCGGGGCCGGCGCACCGGGCGCGCACCATGCCTCGGGCCGCCGGATCCCCGGGAGGCCGCCCTAAGCTGCTGGTCATGGCCACCATCGACGAACCGGGTGGGCTCGTGGATCCCGAGACGGTCCGCGACGCCCTGCGGGCCGTCATCGACCCCGAGCTCGGGGACAACGTGGTCGATCTCGGGATGGTCGGGGCGATCGACGTCGACGGGCACGGGGCGGTGACGGTGGACGTGGCGCTCACGGTGGCCGGGTGCCCGCTTCGCTCCCAGATCGACGCCGACGTGCGCGGCCGGGTCGGGGCCCTCCCCGGGGTGACCGGGGTCGAGGTGCGGATCAGCGCCATGGACGCGCCGGCCCGTGAGCAGGTGATGGCGCGGGCCCGCTGGAAGGCCCGTGAGCAGGCGAGGCCGACCGCGGTCGCCGACGACACGCGGGTGCTGGCGGTGGCGTCGGGCAAGGGCGGGGTCGGCAAGTCATCGGTGACGGTCAATCTGGCCGTGGCGCTGGCCCGCCGCGGGCTCACCGTCGGCGTGCTCGACGCCGACATCTGGGGTTTCTCGGTGCCCCGCCTCCTCGGGATGGAGGGCGACGTCGAGGCCCGGGCGGGCAAGATGGTCCCCCTCGAGCGCCCGGTGGGCGACGGGCTGCTCCGGGTGCTGTCGATGGGGTTCCTGGCCGACGAGGAGCGGGCGATCATGTGGCGGGGCCTCGTCCTCAACCGGGCCGTCCAGCAATTCCTCGAGGACGCCCACTGGGGCGACCTCGACTACCTCCTGATCGACCTGCCGCCGGGCACCGGCGACGTCCAGATGGGCCTGGCCCGGATGCTGCCGCGCACCGAGATGCTGGTCGTGACGACTCCGCCGGTGGCGGCCCAGAAGGTGGCGGCCCGGGCGGCCGACATGGCCCGGCGCGGCTACCTGCGGGTGGCCGGGGTCATCGAGAACATGAGCGACTTCACGTGCGAGCACGGCACGACCTATGCCCTCTTCGGGTCGGGCGGCGGCGCCCGCCTGGCCGCCGAGCTCGGGGTCCCGCTCGTCGGGAGCATCCCGCTGCATCCGGACCTGGCCGCCGCCGGGGACGCCGGGCGACCGGTGGCGGAGGGCTCGGGCGAGCTGGCCGCGGTCTTCGCCCAGCTGGCCCGGGTGGTGAACGAGGAGGTGGCGCCGCCGGTCGAGGCGGCCGGGTGCACGGCCCGGATGCTCGACCGGGTGAACCGGGCGGTGGCCGACCAGCCGGTCGCCTGACCCTCAGGAGGGCGGGGGGGCGACCTCGTCGTAGCCGTCGTCGCCGGGCAGGAGGATCCGCCACCCGTTGGCGTCGGCCATCAGCCGGGGCTCGACGAGTGGGACCCGGGCGGATGCGGCGGCGGCCCCCAGGAGCTCGCCGGTCGTCGAGAAGCGCCCGATGGCCCCGAGGTTGCGCTCGGTCGGCAAGATGAGCTCGATCTGGCCGGCACGGCGGCGCTCCAGCGCCTCGGCCGGGGTGATCCAGAGGTCCTCGATGAGCTCCCCGTCGTCGTGGGCCGGCGTCTGGTCCGGCGGGGCGGCGGCCACGAAGAACCGGGTGTCGAAGCGCCGGTTGGCCCCCCTCGGGGTGATCCAGTGGGCGAAGTAGTGGACCTGGTCGACGGCCAGCGCCAGGCCCTCGCGCCGGCAGACGTCGAGGAACCGCTCGTCGCCGGCGTTGATCCGCCGGCGGTGCTCGGCGAAGCGCCGATCGAGGGACGGGTCGCTGAAGGAGAGGGGGCGGCCGTCGGGGCCGTAGGCGAGGAGCACCCCGGCCTCCTCGAAGCACTCGCGCAGCACCCCCACCCAGTAGGCGAGGCCGCCGGCGTCCACCTCGAGGACCGCGCTGGCCTCGGCGTCGGTCCGCCCCGTGCAGCACGCTTCGGCCTCGGCCCCCCCGTCAGCCGGGTCGACCGCCCCACCGGGAAACACGAAGGCCCCGCCGACGAACGCCGCCCGCAGGCTGCGCCGCACCATCAGGACCTCGAGGGGTCCCGAGCCGGCCGGTCCGTCACGCACCAGCATGAGGGTGGCGGCCTGGCGGACCGGCACGGGGGAGGCGGGCACGGCGCCGAGGCTACCGAGGCCGCCGGGCCGGTGGCCGGTCCGGCGGGGATCCCGAAGCAGGGCGCGATGACGAACCCGGTCGGGCCTCGTCTACGCTAACCGTGCGCCGCCTCCAGCTGGGTCGACCCTTCCGACCGGAGGCCCGCCCATTACCTCTCCTTCCACGACACCTCGAGGCGCTCCATGGCAGACGACAACGGCCAAGACCCCCCGGCGCGATCCGCGGCCGACAAGGAGCAGGCCCGACAGAAGAGCCGGTCGGTCTCGGCCAAGGGGACCACGGCGGCGCCGTCGGGCGCCACCAAGGGCACGTCGGGGACCAAGGGCTCCACCGGCAAGGGGACCTCGGGGAACAAGCCCCGCAGCGCGACCAACGGGGCCCCCAAGTCGGGGGGTAAGACCGGGTCGAGCCCCCAGGCCCAGCGGCCTAAGAGCGGCACCCGCCCGCCGTCGGACCGGGCCCGGGCCCGCACCGCCCCGCCCCGGCGCTCGCCCACCGCCCTCTTGACGTGGGGCGTGGTGGCCCTCGTGCTCGTCATCGTGGTGGTGCTCGTGATCGTCAAGGTCACCGGGGGCAACAGCCTCGCCTCGGGGCCCTCGGGGTTCACCCCGGCCCCGGCGTCGGTGGTGAACGACATCGAGAACGTCCCGGCCTCGACGTTCAACACGGTCGGCGTGCAGTCCTCGGTCGCCCCGGTCACGCCGCCCAGCCAGATCAAGAACCTGCCCCCGCTCACCTTCCCGGCCTCGACGCTGCCGGGGGCCTTCTACTTCGGCGCCGAGTACTGCCCCTACTGCGCCGCCGAGCGCTGGCCGTTCACCGTGGCCATGTCGAGGTTCGGCAAGTTCACCGGGCTGGGCGAGATGCAGTCGTCGGGCACCGACGTCTTCCCCAACACCCAGACCTTCACGTTCCACAAGGCCCACTACTCGAGCCCGTACGTGGCCGCCCGGATGGTCGAGTACCAGAGCAACCAGATCGTCAACGGGAACTACGGTCCGCTCGACCCGCTGACCCCCCAAGAACACAAGCTCGTCACGAACTACGACCAGGGCAAGTACTTCTCGAGCACC
>Ga0209656_10000491_pt1 | contig 25989 bp, 21 predicted proteins | sample BogFormECP12_OM2_FD_188239 | JGI IMG/M metagenome (GOLD analysis project Ga0209656, IMG submission 188239) | Bog forest soil microbial communities from Calvert Island, British Columbia, Canada - ECP12_OM2 (SPAdes) (version 2) | ecosystem: Environmental > Aquatic > Freshwater > Wetlands > Bog ...
GACCAGCAGCGCCGCCCCCTCCATCGGGTTGTCCATCAGGAGCGACTCGGTCAGCTCCAGGCACAGCGCGCTGGCCGGGAGCCCCGTCTCGGCCAGCATCCCGCGCACCCCGGCGAACAGCGAGGTGTGGGCCAGCTGGACGGCCGAGAGGTTGACCGACACGAAGAGGCTCTCGGCCTCGGGCCGCGTCCGCCAGCTGAGGATCTGGCGGCACGCCTCGTGGATCACCCAGTCCCCGATCTCGACGATGACCCCGCTGTCCTCGGCGATGCCGATGAACGTGTCGGGCAGGATGAGCCCTCGGGTGGGGTGGGCCCAGCGCAGGAGCGCCTCGAGCCCGACCACCTCCACCTCGTCGTCGACCAGGGCCACGATCGGCTGGTAGGCCAGCCAGAACTGGCGCCGGGCCAGGGCCAGGCGCAGATCGTGCTCGAGCTCGAGACGGTCGGCGATGCGCTCGCGCATCGAGGTGTCGAAGATGGCCACCGTGTCGCGTCCGGCGTCCTTGGCCTGGTACATGGCCGTGTCGGCGTCCCGGATCATCATCTCTGCGTCAGCCATCCGGCTGCTCCTCTCGGTGATGGCGACCCCGATGGAGGCGCTCACGAACACGTCGGTCTCCTGCACCGAGAACGGTGCGCTGAAGCACAGGCGCATGCGCTCGGCCAGGCGACGGACGTGCTCTTCGTTGTCGACGTCGTGGAGGACGATCACGAACTCGTCCCCGCCCACCCGGGCCACCAGGGCCGAGGCGGGGACGGTGGCCTCGAGCCGACGGGCCACCTCGATCAGGAGCATGTCCCCGTGGGAGTGCCCGAAGGTGTCGTTGACCAGCTTGAAGCGGTCGATGTCCAAGAAGACGAGGGCCAGGTTCGACGACCGGGTGGAAGGCTCGTCGAGCGAGCGGGTCACCAGGCTCTCCACGACGAGCCGGTTGGGCAGCCCGGTCAGGGCGTCGTGGGTGGCCTGGTGGGCGAGGCGGTTCTCCGAGGTGGCGCTGGCGTGGAGGGCCCGGAAGACCCGCAGGGTCACGGCCACGGTCGCCGCGAAGGCGATGACGATCACCACGACCCGGTCCGAGAGCGCGTTGTCCCGGTTGGCCATGACCGCCAGGATCGGCAGGAAGAGGGCCAGGGCGACGATGGTGAGCCGAAGTCGTGACGCCGGCTCGGTCGGCACCGGGAGGCTCCGCTTGTTCTGGGAGAGCCGCTTCATCGAGGGGTGCAGGACCATGGCGCCGACCGCCGTCGCCGTGAGGAGGTAGGGGAGGTTGATGAGCGTGGGGGAGGGATGGAGGACCCGGATGTCGGCCAGCGTGTAGAGGACGTCCCCGACGAGCATCAGGAGGACGGCTTCGATCAGGTAGCGCCAGGCCGAGGTGCGGCGGGCGGCCGAGTCGAAGCCGACCCGGAAGGCGATGAGGATGAGGTAGACGTCGAAGGCCGGGTAGGCGGCCAGGGTGATCCGGACGATCATGGTGGCGTTGTGCGCATAGAGGACCGGTGCGATGACGTACACCCAGGCCACCGAGAGGGCCGCCAGGGCGGCCACCAGCCCGTCGAGGACCATGTCCAGGTTGGCCCGGTCCCGGGGGTCACGCGAGCGGGCCAGCGAGGTGAGGGCCAGGGCCAAGAGGACGTAGCCGGGCAGGACGACGAGATCGGGTACGAGCGATCTGGTCGGACCGAGGTTGCCGAGGGTGTGGAACTGCTGGCGCAGGGAGTCGCCGGCCAGGAGGAACGGGACGGCGGCGACGAGGAGCACCCACGGGGTCCGGCGGGCCGGTCGGTTCAGGTAGATCCCGACCGGGATGGCGACCGCCGTCGCCAGCCCGAGGACCGAGAGGGCGGTCGGCTCGAGCGGCCCGAGCAGGTCGAACCCGCACAGGGCGGCGACGACGACCCCGACGGCGAAGAACGTCGTCGAGAACCTGGCCAGTGTGGCGTTGGACCAGCGTGGTGTGGCCTCCACGCACCCCTTCTTTGTTCGGTGGCGGTCAGTGTGGCGGAACGGGTGGGCCGGCGGTCGCCGGGGCGGCGGTGGCCGCCCGGACGGGTGCGGTGCCGGCGGGCCCGGTGCCCCTCGCCGCGTCAGCGGGCGGAGGGGTCCTCGGGTGGGCCGGGCGCGACGGCGCGACGCGGCTCCGTTGATGGACTACGAGACCTGCATCGGCGATGGCCCTCCCACGATCGTCGCTTGTCGCGCGCGAAGGGGGAGGGCCCGCCGCGCCGTACCGCTCGTTGAGGGGAGGGTAGCCAGGGGTCGGGGGCGTCGCAAGTCGTCCCTGCGTTGACCAGCGAGGACGCGCCCGACCCGGGGGTTCGGGGCGGCCCGGCGCCGAATTCGGTCGTGCCGGGCCGGCCGACCCGCCGACCTCAGCCCGAGAGGGCGGGCTCCTGGGGGGCGTCGGTCGGCATCGACGGCGCCGGGGGCGGGAGGTCCGAGCGGCCGGCATCGCTGCGCCGGTAGTGGTCACGCCAGATCAGCCGGTAGACGGGCACCCACCTCGGGATCGACCGCAGGACCGGGATGAAGGGCAGGAGGATGAGCCCGAGGGTGAGCACCATCATGATCGCCCAGACCTCGACGTCGGCGTTGCTCGACGTCTTCATCGGCGGCACCTGGTACCACAGGGTGTAGAGCCAGAGCCACGCCTGTCCGGGGTAGTTGCCGGTCTCGTTCATCATCCCCCACTGGTCGCCCGTGAGGTGCTGGGCCTGCGCCAGGTTGGCCATGTAGCTGCCGTCGGCGATGAAGAGGAGGGGCTTGGTGTAGTCGGTGCCGTAGAACTGCTTCGAGCTGAGGAGCGCCCCGTCGAGCGCCCCGCTCTGGGCCATCTGCTGGAGGGCCACCATCATCACCCCGACCGGGCCGTAGTCGCCCCGGGGCACCACCAGCCGGCCGTTCTCGACCGTGGCGTTGGCCACCGCCTTCTCGTAGGCCATCGTCCAGGCCTGCTGCTGGCTCGACGACGCCGACTGGTAGCGGTCCACCGCCGCCTGGACCTCGGGCCGGTCGGTCAGGCTCCGCAGCGGGCCGATCACGTAGTCCTGGGCCGTGTCGACCGGGTGGTGCACCCCGAAGAACGACTCCAAGGACACCGGGCCGAGGGACTGGCTGGCGCCCGGGGTGGCGTTGTAGGGCGGTCCGTACCCGGCGGTGCCGCTCGTGCCGTCGAGCTCGGTGATGGCGGTCTGGGCGAAGTCGACCGGGGCGTTGGCCGACCAGCTGCGGATGGTCACCGGGTGCTCGTCGGGCGAGGAGAAGAGCACGGCCAGCAGGCCCACCAGGACCGACACGCAGACCAGGGCGATCGTGAACTCCTTGATCAGGTCGTAGGGGTGGTAGGCGCCGTGCCACTCCGCCACGTCGCGGTCCGGCTTGAACCGGCGCCGGCCGCCGGTCCCCGTCGCGTCGGTGCTACTCACGACGCCACCTCCTCGAGGGGCCGCGCCGGCGCCGCCTCGGCCGGTTGTCCGGGCTCGGCCCGCTCGAAGGGCGGCACCACCCCCCGCCGCCGGACCAGGAGCACGTGCCCGGCGGCGAGCAGGGAGACCACCAGGGGCAGGAGGACGATGTGCCACATCAGCATCTGGCCGAAGTTGAGGACGTTGAAGAAGGCCCCGGCCCCGGTCGAGTTGATGCCGTCCTTGGCCTGGGTGCTGATCCACTGCGAGTCGAAGTTCTGCTGGGACACGTACCCGGTGAAGGCGGCGGCGACCGAGACGGTGAAGGCGATCGCCCCGGTGACCCAGGTCATCCGGCGCCGCCCCCGCCAGGCCGCCATGAAGAACTTGCCCCACAGGTGCAGCACCATGAAGAAGAAGAAGCCTTCGACGCTCCAGAGGTGCAGCGAGTTGACGAAGTGGCCCTCGCCGGTGTTGTGCCACCAGCTCGGGCCGAAGATCGACAGGACGATGCCGGTCAGGATCACGAGGACCAGCGCCGAGATCGTGATCACCCCGAACGTGTACACCCACGAGGCGACGTAGGCCGGCTGGCGGTCGGGGAGCAGGCGGTCGGGGGGCAGGGCGTCGACCGTGGCCATCCGGACGTGGGCGCTCCACTGGTGCTCGTCGCCGGGCAGCGTCTGGGGCGGGGTCCCCGGCAGCGGTCCGGGACGCTCGTCGGGGCGCGGCTGGCTCGGGTGGCGGAACGGGATCAGGACGGCCGCGATGAAGACGAGGATCATCAGCCCGATGACGATCAGGTTGGCCCACGAGATCTGGATGAACCCCCAGTGCACGTAGTGACCGTTGCCGTTCAGGTTGATGGCCGAACCCGACAGGACCCCGCTCAGAGCTGCTGGATGCATGCGATGACCTCCCTCGCCCCGAACGATATGGGAGCCCGCCGGACCGAGATAGGGCCGAAGGTCCCCTGGGGGGCCGGCGCCCGGGCCGGGGCCCGGAGCCCGGCGTGGGAACGAAGGCCGACTGGCTACGGTGGGCGCCATGGAACTGCGAACCCTCGGCCGTACCGGTGTCCGTGTCAGCCCGCTCTGCCTGGGCGCCATGATGTTCGGCGCCTGGGGGAACCCGGACCACGAGGACTCGGCGCGCATCGTCCACCGGGCCCTCGACGCCGGGATCAACTTCATCGACACCGCCGACGTGTACTCGGCGGGGGAGTCCGAAGAGATCGTCGGCAAGGCCCTGGCCGGCCGGCGCGACGACGTGGTCCTGGCCACCAAGGTGCACGGCACGATGGGCAAGGACCCCAACGAGCAGGGCAACTCGCGCCGGTGGATCATCCGCGAGTGCGAGAACAGCCTCCGGCGCCTCGGCACCGACTGGATCGACCTGTACCAGATCCACCGGCCCGACCCGACCTGTGACGTCGACGAGACGCTCGGGGCCCTGAGCGACCTCGTCCGGGCCGGCAAGGTCCGCTACGTGGGCAGCTCGACCTTCCCGGCCGAAGAGATCGTCGAGGCCCAGTGGGTGGCCGAGCGTCGTCACCACACCCGCTTCGTCTGCGAGCAGCCGCCGTACTCGCTCCTGGTCCGGGGGGTCGAGGCCGACGTCCTGCCCACCTGCCGGCGCTACGACATGGGGGTGATCCCGTGGAGCCCGCTGGCCGGCGGCTGGCTGAGCGGCCGCTACCGCAAGGGCCAGGACAACGAGCCCAGTCGGCGGGCGGCGATGATCCCCCAGCGCTTCGACCTCGACCTGCCCGAGAACCAGGCGAAGCTCGACGCCGTCGACGCCCTGGCCCAGGTGGCCGAGGGGGCCGGGCTGTCGCTCGTCCACCTGGCCGTGGCCTTCGTGATCGAGCACCCGGCGGTGACGGCGGCGATCATCGGCCCGCGGACCATGGAGCAGCTCGAGACCCAGCTCGGGGCGGCCGATGTGCGCCTCGACGCCGATCTCCTCGACCGCATCGACGAGATCGTGCCCCCCGGTACCACGCTCAACGCCGTCGACCGCGGCTGGCAGGCACCGGGGCTGGCCAAAGAGGCCCGCCGGCGCTGAGCGCGCCCGGGCGGTCGCTCAGCGGGGGGCCCAGAGCGGACCGGGCACGTCGAAGTCGAGCGGCCGGCCCCACCGGTTGGCGTAGGCCACCTCGTGGACCGGCCGGCGCGGGGCCACGCCCCACCGCCCCGTCGGGTACCCGAAGCTCACGCACCCGGCCAGGACCCAGCCGCCGTCGGCCGGGACCCCGAGGGCGGCCCGCGTCTCGTCCTTGGCGAAGAAGCTCAGGACCGACGTGAGGCAGCTCCCCACCCCTTCGGCCCGGGCGGCCAGCATGGCGCTCCACACCGCCGGGTAGATCGAGCCCCCCGACGGGTCGTACTGGCTGAAGGGGAACAAGAAGAGCGGGACCTCCTCGAAGTGGTCGGCCAGCCACTGGGCCGAGCGCTGGACGGCCAGCACCCGGCGGTTCTCGGGGTCGTCGGGGTCGTCGTGGGCGGCGGCCAGCATCGGCGCGTAGACGGTCTCCCAGAGGGTGGCGATGGCCGCCCGGTAGTGCGGGCCGATCCGCCCCTTCACCTCGGGATCGTCGACCAGCACGAAGCGCCAGTTCTGCTGGTTGCCCCCGCTCGGCGCCCGGATCGCCGCGTCGAGGATGCGCGCCTGGACCTCGGCCGGCACCGGGTCGGGTCGGACCCGGCGCATGGCCCGGGTCGTGTACAACGCCTCGTGCAGCTCCATCGGTGCCCCTCGCGCGCCGGTAGCCGTCGCCCGACGGCTCAGGCGTCGCTCAGGGCGACCCGGCCGATGGCGTCGATGTACTCGTCGACCATCTCGAGGACCACGTCCTTGGCCTTGCGCACCTGCGTGGCCCGCCCGATGATCTGCCCGGCCGGGCAGAAGCTCACGTCCTTGGCCGCCTCGGGGTACCGGTGGCCGCGCGAGACCGCCTCGATGGCCACCATCATCTGGAGCGGCATCGGAAGGGGGTCGGGCGTGTCGGGCCGCTCCCAGGCGTCGGTCCAGTCGTTGCGCAGCAGCCGGCACGGCTTGCCGGTGAACGACCGGGAGCGGACGGTGTCGCGGCTCGAGGCCGACAGGTACGTGTCCATCTGGGCCGGCGGGATGTCGGCCTCCTCGACGGTCAGCCAGAGCGACCCGGTCCACACCCCGGCCGCCCCGAGGACCATGGCGGCGGCCATCTGGCGGCCGCTCCCGATGCCCCCGGCCGCCAGGACCGGGGTGGGCGAGACGGCGTCGATCACCTCGGGCCACAAGACGATGCTGCCGACGTCGCCGGTGTGGCCACCGCCCTCGCTGCCCTGGCAGACGACGACGTCGATGCCGGCCGCCTGGTGGGCCAGCGCATGCTTGACCGATCCGGCGAGGGCGGCCATCAGCCGGCCGGTCGACTGCACCTCGGCGATGACGTCGGCCGGCGGCGTCCCGAGCGCGTTGGCCACCAGGCGGACCTTGTCGTGGCGCATGATGACCTCGATCTGGGGGGCGGCGGTGGCCGCCGTCCACCCGAGCAGCTCGCGCCGGCGGGCGTCGGGCGGGAGCTCGGGCACCCCGTGCTCGGCCAGGAGGTCGTGGACGAACGTGCGGTGGCCGTCGGGGACCATCGCCTTGAGCTCGGCCTCGAGCTTGACCGGGTCGAGCTCGCCCATGCCCTCGTACTTGCCGGGGATCACGATGTCCACCCCGTAGGGGTGGTCGCCCACGTGCTCGTCGAGCCAGGTGAGCTCGGTCTCGAGCTCGGCGGCGTCGAAGCCGACGGCGCCGAGGACCCCGAGCCCGCCGACGTTGGACACGGCGGCCGCCACGTCACGGCAGTGGGTGAAGGCGAAGATCGGGAATTCGATCCCGAGACGGTCGCACAGCTCGTTGTGCACGCGGGGGCCTCCTGGTGAAGCGGTCGGCCACGGTGGCCGAAACGAGAACCGATTCTAATTCTTCTCCCGGCCCGGGGCCCGGGGTACCGTGGCCGCCGGCCCGACGACCAGCCAGGAGGCACCCGGTGGAGCGCAAGACCCTGCAGACGATCATCTACGAGAAAGATGGTCCGATCGCCCGGATCGTCCTGAACATGCCCGAGAAGGCCAACATCCAGACGGCCCAGCAGGTCTACGACTTCGAGGACGCGCTGCGCTGGGCCGACCAGGACGAAGAGGTCAAGGTGCTGGTGGTGAAGGCCAACGGGAACGGCTTCTGCGCCGGGCACGCCATCGTGTCCCCCGAGGAGATGGCCGAGGTCTACCCGACGACCGGGCCGACCCCCGAGCGGACCTGGAAGAAGCACAACTACGACCTGTTCTTGTGGCCGCCCCTCCACCTCTGGGAGTTCTCCAAGGCCACCATCGCCCAGGTCCACGGGTACTGCGTCGGTGGCGGCACCATCTACGGGTACCTCACCGACCTGAGCTTCGCCTCCGACGACGCCTACTTCCAGATGCCCCTGCCCCAGGGCTTCGGGCTCCCGGGCGCCCAGACGCTCATCGAGCCGTGGGTCATGATGAACTACCACCGGGCCTACGAGTACCTCTACCTGGCGCCCACCCTGAGCGCCGAAGAGGCCGTGCAGTGGGGCCTGATCAACCGGGTCGTCCCCCGGGACCGCCTCGAGGACGAGGTCGAGGAGGCGGCGGCCACCATCGCCAAGATGCCGCTGACGACGATCATGACGGTCAAGATGGGCGTCAAGCGGGCCTGGGAGGCGATGGGGATGCGCCTGCACCTCCAGAACACGGCCGACTTCACCTCGATCGCCTCGATGGCCACCGACGTCCAGCAGTTCATGGCGGCCCGGGCCGGGATGCGCCCCCGCCAGTTCGCCGCCACGCACACGTCGGAGGCCGGCACGGAGGGTTGACGCCGCCGGCCGGCGGTGGTGCTGGTACGAGGAGCCGGCACCGGGTGGCGCCCTTGGAGCGCGCCCCCGCACGGGCCACACTCGTGGGAGGACGTCTGAGACGTGGCGCCTGGCGGAGGCGGGTGGGGCCTGGTGCCCCGGATGCTCGTGGGGGACCCGGGATGAGCCGATGAGCGACGGGGTGGCGCGGGTCGCCTGGTACCGGTTCCGCACCACGCTGCACCGCCGGGGGGGCGGCTACGTGACCATCGCCCTCCTGATCGGCCTGCTCGGTGGCCTGGCCATGGGGGCGGTGGCCGGGGCCCGGCGCACCCAGGCGGCGTACCCGGCCGCCCTGGCCCGCACCCACGCCTCTGCTCTCAGCTTCACGATCTCGTACCTGAGCGGCATCACCGACGACCGTTACTCGCCGGCGCTGGCCGACGCGATGGCGCGCGTCCCCGGCGTGGTCGGGGTCGGGGTGGCCCCCCTCTTGATCATGGCCACCCTGCGGCCCGACGGCGCCGCCGACATCAGCTCGCAGCTCGAGAACGAGGTCCTCCCCGTCGGCAGCGTGGGCGGCGAGCACGTCAGCCAGGACCAGATGGTCGTCCTCCAGGGCCGACTGGCCGACCCGGACCGCCCCGGCGAGTTCGTGACGACGGCCGAGGGCGCCCGGCTGCTCGGGTGGCACGTCGGCCAGACGGTGCGCATCGGGACCTACAGCATCGCCCAAACCAACTCGCCGGCGTTCGGCACCCCCCGGGTGCGCCCCCTCCAGCGGTTCGACGAGACGCTGGTCGGTACGGTCCAGTTGACCAACGCCGTGGTGACCGACGACGTCGACCGGTTGCCCACGTACGCCGTGTTCACCCCGGCGCTGTCGTCGCGCCTGGCCGTGCGCTCGTCCTTCTACCCCACCTACGACCTGCGCCTCGCTCCGGGCCGTGACGTGGAGGCCGTGGAGCAGGCGGTCGAACGGCTGCTCCCGGCCGGCGCCACCTACAGCATCCACCTCACGTCGGTCACCGAGGGCCAGGTCGAGCGGGCGACCAAGCCCGAGTCGATCGCCTTCGGCGCGTTCGGCCTGGTGGCCGGGCTGGCGGTCCTGGTCATCGCCGGCCAGGCCATCGGGCGCCAGGTCCGCTCGGGCGCCGACAGCCTCGGGACGCTGCGGGCCCTCGGCGCCGGTCCCGCGGTGACCACCGCCGACTCGCTGATCGGCACGCTCGGCGCCGTCGTCGCCGGATCGCTGCTGGCGGCGGGGGTGGCCGTGGCCCTCTCCCCGCTGGCGCCGATCGGGGCGGTGCGCCAGGTCGACCCGGACCCGGGGTTCGCCGCCGACGGCGCGGTGCTCGGCACCGGTCTGGCCGTGCTCGTCGTCGGGCTGGGCGCGCTGAGCGTCGTGTTGGCCCGGCGGGCCTCTCGGGCGGCCAGCGCGCGGGACGCGGCCGGGGCGGACGGCCCGCCCTCGAGCGTCGTGGCGGCGGCGGCCCGGGCCGGGCTGCCGCCCCCGGCGGTGGCCGGCGTGCGCTTCTCGCTCGAGCGCGGGCGGCCGCCGGTCCCGGTCCGCTCGGCGATGGTCGGGGCGGTGGCCGCGGTGGCCCTGGTGGTGGCGACGCTGACGTTCGGCAGCGGGCTGTCCACGCTCGTGTCCCACCCCGCCCTCTACGGGTGGAACTGGAGCGACGCGCTGGTCCAGGAGAGCGGGGGGACCGTCCCCCCCTTCGCCGAGCATCTCTTGGACCACGACCGCGACGTGGCCGCCTGGACCGGCTACAACTTCGCCGACCTCCAGATCGACGGGCGGACCGTGCCCGCCCTGCGGGGCGGCACGCACCCGGCGCTCTCCCCGCCGATCCTCTCGGGGCACCCCCTCGACGGGGCCCACCAGATCGTGCTCGGGGCGGCCACCATGGCCGACCTGCACGTGCGGGTGGGCGACACCGTCGTCGTCTCCTACGGAAAGCCCCAGTCGGCCCCGGCCTACGTCCCCCCGACCCGGGTCGTCGTCGTCGGGACGGTCACCCTGCCGGCGATCGGGAACGCGGGAACCCTCCACCCGTCGATGGGCACCGGGGCCCAGATCGCCGACGCCATCGAGCCGCCGGCCCTGCAGCGGGCGCTGGCCAGCCCCGACCCCAACCTCGACGGCCCGGCCATCGCCGTCGTGCGTCTCCGGGCCGGCGTCAGCGCGTCCGCCGGGCGCGCCTCGCTCGAGCGCATCGCCGCCGCCGCCACCCGGCACGTGGCGGCCGATCCGCAGGCCGGCGGCGCGTACCAGGTGATCTCGGTCCAGCGCCCGGCCGAGATCGTGAACTACCGCGCCACCGGGTCCACGCCGGCCCGGCTGGCCGCCGCCCTGGCCGCCGGGGCGGCCCTGGCCCTGGCCCTGGCCCTGGCCGCCTCGGTCCGCGGCCGCCGGCGGGACCTGGCGGTGCTCAAGACCCTCGGGTTCACCCAACGCCAGCTGGCGGCGACGGTGGCCTGGCAGGCCTCGGTGGCCGCCATCGTCGGCGTGGTGGTCGGCGTCCCGGTCGGCATCGCCCTCGGGCGCTGGCTGTGGACGGTGTTCGCGCGGGAGATCTACGCCGTGCCGAGGCCGAGCGTGCCGACCGGGTCGGTGGTCCTGGTGGCCGTGGCCGCCCTGGTCCTGGCGAACGTGGCCGCCGCCGTCCCCGGCCTGGTGGCGGCGCGGACCCCGACCACGATCCTGCTGCGGGCCGAGTAACCGGTCGGCGGTCTCAGTCCCGCCCCGGGACCAGGTGCTCGACCCGCTCGACGCCGCGGGCGGCGGCCCGGCGGGCCCACCACCCGACCGAGGGGCGCCCGGCCGTGTCGACGGCGGCCAGCAGCAGGCCGCCCACGATGGCTAGGTTCTTCAGGAACTGGACCTGCTGGGCGCCCCGGGTGCTCGGCTCCTCCTCCTCCCAGAAGGGGTGCCCGGCGACGGTGGTCGGGACGAGCGCGCCCAGGAGGGTGAGGGCGCTGAGGCGGGGCGCGATGCCGAGGGCCAGCGTCGAGCCGGCCACCACCTCGACGGCGCCGTGGGCCCGGACCACCGATCCGGGGTCCTGGTCGACCCGCAGCTGGCGCAGGAGCCGGTCGGCCAGGTCGAGCTTGTCCTTGGGGTGGCGGATCTCGTCGATCCCGCCCCAGACGAACAGGGCGGCGAGCAGGGGGCGGGCGATGCCTCGGATGGGTGCCATGCCCCCGTCCTACCCGCCGGGCCGACCGGTCGAACCGGCCCGCTCGGCGGCCCCCCGGGCGTCGGTGGCCGGGGGCGCCCCGAGCCGGGCCTCGTAGCCCGGGAGCGGGACCCGGTGCAGGCACCCGTCGCAGTTCATGTGGACCGGGCCGGCGACCGCCTCGTCGTAGCGGGCCCAGGTCAGCTCGACCAGGCGGGGGTCGACGCCCATCTCCTCCCCCATGACGACGGCGGTCCCGGGGTGGTCCTGCGCCCAGGCGGCCGCCTGGGCGGCGATGCGGTCGACGAGGAGGCCGGTGAACAAGAAGTACGGCACGACGGCGATCCGTCGGGCCCCCAGGCGGTGGCACCGCTCGAGCGCCCCGGGCACCCCGGGGGCGGCCAGGGACACGAAGGCCGGCTCGACCAGGGCCAGGGGGACCGGGGAGCGGGTGCCGTCGGCCGGCCCGGCGTCAAAGGGCCGGGCCAGGGCGCGCCCGTCGGCCAGCAGCCGGGCCGCCTTGACCAGCTCGGCGTTGGCGTCGGGGTCCGAGGACCCCCGGCCGACGACGACCACCGCGTCGGCCGCCCCGCCGGGCAGGGCGGCGGCGGCGGCGGCGATCCGGTCGGCCACCGTCGAGAGCACGAGCGGGTGCACCCCGAGGTCCCGGGCGTAGTGGAGCCCCACCCCGCGGTGGCGGGCCCGGGCCCGGCGCAGCGCCACCGGACCGTCGTCTTTCATGTGCCCGGCCCCGAGGAGCACGAGGGGCACGGTGACCAGGTGGCGGGTCTCGGAGGTCACCAGGCGGTCGATGGTCTCGTCGAGGCCCGGCGTCATGAACTCGATGAACCCGGCGCCGACCGGCGTCCCGGGTCGGGCCGCCGCCACGGCGTCGGCGAACCGCCGGAGCTGGGCGGCGCCCTCCTCCGAGCGGGTGCCGTGGCCCATGAGGAACATCGGCGCCGGCCCGGTCGGGCCGGGGCCCGGACCGCCGGCCAGCCCGACGAGGGCGTTGACGACGGCGGCGGCGACCGCCGCCCCGCCCCGCTCGCCGCGCAGCACGATGGCCGGGACCCCGGCCGCGCCCGCCGCCGCCAGGAGCTCCTCTTTGGCCGCCGCCGCCCCGATGTAGCCGACCGGCACCCCGACGACGAGGGCCGGCTGGAACCCCCGGCCGAGGCGCCGGTTCACCTCGGCCAGGGCGGTCGGGGCGCACCCGACCACGACCAGGGCCCCGGGCCCGGCCCGGTCGAGGGCGGCCGCCATGGCGGCGGCCGTGCGGGTCTCGTGCTCCCCGGCCGCCGCGGTGAGCGGGAGGAGGCAGGTGGCCCGGACGCGCAGCCCGGCCCGCACCATCTCGACGTCACAGACGACCGGGGCCCCGCCCGAGAGGGCGGCCACCCCGGCGGCCACGGCGGCCTCGTCGACGACGAGGTCGGCCGCCAGCTCGGGCTGGGCGGTGGCGTGCACCACCCGCGCCACCACGGCCCGGGGCCCGGGCGCCCAGGCCGAGAGGTCGAGGCGCTCGGCCACGACCGAGTAGCTGGCGGTCTCGATCGGGCTCACCACGGGCGGGCCGTGATCGCCCCGCGGGGGCACACCTCGAGGCAGGCCAGGCAGCCGGTGCACCGCCCGGCGACCAGCGCCGGGCGGCGGGGGGCGGGCACCAGGGCCCGGGTCGGGCACGTCACCAGGCACGCCCCGCACGCCGTGCAGTCGTCGCCCACGACGACCGTGCCCATCGACCGGGTGCCAGCCGCCGCCCTCACCGGTCGTAGCCCCGGGGCGTCACCATGCGCCCGCCCAGCACCGCCGTCGTCGTCGACCCCACGACCACGCACGTTGTCATCGTGACCCGCCCGGCGTCCACCTCGGCCAGCGTCGTGACCTCGGCCCGCTGGCCCGGGCGCCCGGCGTCGGTGACCACGCCGACCGGGGTGCCCGGGCGGCGGTGCTCGGCCAGGACGGCCAAGGCCTTCTCGAGCTGCCAGGTCCGTCGGGCCGACCGGGGGTTGAAGAGGACGACCACCAGGTCGGCGGCGGCGGCCGCCCGCAGCCGGGCCTCGATGGCCGACCACGGCGTGTGCAGGTCCGACAGGCTGATCAGGGCGTGGTCGTGCCCGAGCGGGGCGCCGAGGACGGCCGCCGTGGCCTGGGCGGCGGTCACCCCCGGGACGACGGTGATCTCGGGGCCGGCCCCCTCGAGGGTCCCGGCCAGCTCGAGCAGCGGGGAGGCCATGGCGTAGACGCCGGCGTCGCCCGAGCACACGAGGGCCACCCGCCGCCCGCCGGCCGCCCGCTCGAGGGCCACCCGGGCCCGCTCGACCTCGGCACCGAGCGGGAAGCGCAGGACCTCCTGGGCCGGGCCGAGCAGGTCGGCCGCCTGGTCGACGTAGGCCGAGTACCCGACGACCACCTCGGCGTGGCGCACGGCGGCGGCGGCCGCCGGGGTGCGCAGGGCGGCGTCCCCCGGACCGAGGCCGACGACGAACAGGGCGCCGGGGGGGCCGGCCCGCCGGGCCACCGCCACCGTGGCCCGGCGCCCGACCCGCTTGTCGACCACCAGTCGGCTCGCGGGCCCGGCGGCCAGCAGGGCGGCCGCCTCGGCCACCGACGGTGTCCCGACCGCCGCCTCGACGATGGCGCTCGGGTGGGGGACGGGACAGCGGGACAGGGCGGGCGGGTCGAAGGCGACGACCGCCGCGCCGAGCCGGTGGGCCAGGTTGCGCACCGCCGGGTGGTCGGCCCGGCGGTCGACGGTGGCCACCGTCGTCACCGAGGCCACGGCCAGGCCGGCGTCGGCCAGGGCGTCGGTGACCAGCCCGGCCAGCTCGTCCGACCCCGCGTCGCTGGAGGTCCCGACCCCGACGACGAGCGACGCCGGGCGCAGGCGCACCGTCGGGCGGTCGTCCCCCGAGGGCCCGGCCGTGCGGTCGCTCACCACCACCCGGGCCCGCCGCCCGCCCTCGGGACCGGGGGCGGCCAGGGACTCGGGCAGCGGCCAGTCGAGCTCGTTGTCGACGTCGAGCGGCTCGCCGGCCAGGACGGCGGCGGTGACGGCGGCGACGTCGCCCTCGGCGGCCAGACCGGGCAGCTGGTCGAGGGCCGGGACCCCGAGGCGGTCGGTGGCCGTGGTCACCACCGGTTCGGCCCCGGTGAGGGCGGCGATCTCGGCGGCCAGCGCGTTGGCCCCGCCGGCGTGGCCGCCCGCCACCACCACGGCGTAGCGGGCGGCGTCGTCGAGGCAGACGACGGCCGGGTCGCTCGCCTTGTCGGCCAGGCGGGGGGCGATCAGGCGCACCGTCGCCCCGACGGCCAGCACCATCACCACGGCGTCGACCTGGTCCCACTCCTCGGCCAGGACCTGGGCCGGGGCGCCGTGGACGTGGCGGTAGGGGAGGCGCCGGGCCAACGTCCGTCCCGGCTCGCTCACCGAGATCGTGAGGACGTTCACGCCGGCGGTTCCCCGTCGTCGCCCGGCCCCCAGGCGACGAACACCGGGTTCTCGGCGGCCAGCCGCCACCCGCCGTCGGGCAGCCGCTCGCCCCGGCTGGCCGAGATCTGGGACAGGTGCCCGAGGAGGTCGGCGGCGGCGGCCGCCCGGTCCACGGCGGCGAAGGTGGCCACCACCCGCCCGCCCGGGCGCAGCCGCTCGACGACCCGGTGGAGCACGTCGAGCCCGCCCCCGCCGACGAAGGCCCGGTCGGGCTCGGGCATGCGGTCGAGGACCTCGGGGGCGTGCCCGGTCACCACGTGGACCCCCGCCCCGAGGGTCGCCGCGTTGGCCGAGACCTGCGCCGCCGCCTCGGGCGAGCTCTCGACGGCCAGCACGGTGAGGCCCGGCTCGATGAGCGCCGCCTCGACGCCGACGCTGCCGCTCCCCGCCCCGACGTCCCACAAGACGCCGCGCCCCGGCAGGGCCAGCCGGGCCAGGACGACCGCCCGGACGTCGGACTTGGTGATCATCCCGGCCCGGTGGGCGAAGGCGGTGTCGGGGAGGCCCCAGGCGAGGACGCGCTCGGTCGGACGCGCGCCGAGGCCGCCGGGGCCCCAGCCGACGAGCGGCAACCCGCCCGGGCCGACGAGGACGACCACCGAGAGCGGGGGGAACCGGCCGGCGGCCAGCTCCTCGAGGGACATCTCGGCGACCTGTTCGTCGAGCGTCCCGAGACGGCTGCACACGGCGACGAGGTCCATCGAGGCGCCGGCCCGCACGAGCGCCTGACCGACGGCCTCGGGCGGCGACTCGGGTGAGGTCAGGACGGCCACTTTGGGTCCCATCCGCATGATGCCGGTGGCATCGGCCAGCGACCGCCCGTGCGCCGAGACGACCACCGCGTCGTCCCAGGGCAGACCGAGCCGGGCGAAGGCGAGCGAGATCGACGACGGCGCCGGCACGATGCGCAGGAGCGAGCGGTCGATCGAGCGCAGGAGGGCCCGCTCGATGCCGAAGAACCCGGGGTCCCCCGAGGCGAGCACGCAGACCGGCCGGCCGAGGTCGACGGCCCGCTGGCGGACCTGGCGGGCCACCTCGTCGGTGTCGGCCCCGACGGTGACCACGTCGACGGCGCCGGCGGCCGCCCCCGACCACTCGGACCACCGGTCGAGCTGGCGCTGGCCCCCGACGACCATCGACGCCTCGGCCAGGGCCGCCTTCGCCTCGGGGGACAGCAGGTCGAGGCGGTCGTCGGCCAGCCCGATCACCGTGACGGGGGCCGGCTCAGCCACGGGCCACCACCGCGTCGCCGTCGAAGTCGACCATCGCCACCGCCACCTCGAGGGCCCCGGCAACGTGGTCCCGGGCGGCGTCGGCGGCCAACCGGCACAGCCGGGTCAGCGGCTCGAGGGATCCCTGCGCCACGCAGGTCTCGAAGAAGTGGCGGGCGGTGGCCGTCTCGGTGGCCGCCGCCACCACCGCCGGGGGCGCGCCGGACTGGCGGGCCACGCGCGCCAAGAGGTCGGTGTCGACCGAGCTGCGGTGGAAGTGCGTCATCATCACGCCGGCCGCCAACTTGGTGATCTTGCCGGCCATCGCCACGATCTGGACCCGGGTCATACCGACCGACGCGCACCGCCGCAGGGCGATCCCGGTGAAGTCGCCCACCTCGACCACGCAGACCGGGTCGACCGGTCCGAAGAACCGGAGCGCCGCCCGTTCCGATCGGCTCCCGGTGCACAGCAGCATCGACCGCTCGCCCTGGGCCCCGGCGACGTCGATCTGCTGGACCACGCTGGCCCGGTAGGCGGCGGTCGAGAACGGCCGGACGATCCCGGTCGTCCCGAGGATCGAGATGCCGCCGGTGATCCCGAGGCGCTCGTTGGTGGTCCGGGCGGCCATCGCCTCGCCGCCGGGCACCGAGAAGACGACGCGCACCGGCCGGTCCCCGGGGCGGGCCGCCGCCGGGTCGCCGGTCACCCCACCCACCTCGGCCAGGGCGGCCAGGATCATCCGCCGGGGGACCGGGTTGATGGCCGGGCCCCCGACCGGCAGGCCGAGCCCGGGCTTGGTGATCGTCCCGATCCCCGGCCCGCTCGCCAGCTCGCTCTCCCCGGCGCCCTCGCGCCAGGTCACCTCGGCGGTCATCCGGGCCCCGTCGGTGCAGTCGGGGTCGTCACCTGCGTCCTTGACCACGACCGCCGTCGGCGGCCGGCCGGGCGGGACCGGTCCGGCGCCCTCGACGGCGAAGGCGACCCGGTTCCCGTTGGGCAGGCCGACCTCGACGTCGGCCGGCACGGCCCCGGTGACCAGACCGGTGGCGGCCGCCTTGGCGGCGGCCGACGCGCAGGTCCCGGTGGTGAAGCCGGTGCGCAGCCCGGGCCGCCGGCGGGCCGGCCCACCGGGGTCGCCGTCGTCACCGTCGCTCGGGTCGGGGGCGGTCGCCGGCTCAGCGGGCACGGGCGCTCCGGGCCCTCGACGCCGGCCGCCCGGCGGTCGACCCGGGGGCCGAGCGACGGCGGAAGCCGTGGGCGAACCCGGGGTGGTAGAGGTGGCTGCGGGGGACCGGGCCCTCGAGCACCGGCCCGACGAGGACGAGCGTGGTGGTGGTCGCCCCGCTGGCCGCCAGGTCCTCGGCCAGGTGCCCGAGCGACGTCCGGATCACCTGCTCGTCGGGCCAGGTGGCCCGGACCACGATGGCGGCGGGGGTGTCCGCGGTGTAGACGCTCGGCGGGGCCAGCAGCTCGGCGGCCAGCGCCTCGGGGCGGGCCGCCGACAAGAAGACGGCCAGGGTGGCCCCGGTGGCCGCGTAGGCGCCGATCGACTCGGTGGCCGGGACCGAGTCCTTGGTCCGGGCGGCCAGGCGGGTGATCACCACGCTCTGGGCGATCCCCGGGGCGGTGAGCTCGCGCCCGACGGCCGCCGCCGCCGCCCCGAGCGACGAGACGCCCGGGACGATCTCGTAGGGGCGGCCGTTCGCCTCGCACCAGTCGATCTGCTCGCCGATCGCCCCGTAGACCGCCGGGTCGCCCGAGTGGAGGCGGACGATCCTCGCCGACGGGTTGGCGGCGTAGAGACCGAGCACGTCTTCGAGGGTCATGACGGCCGAGTCGAACCGGCGGGCCCGGGGGTGGGCGTGGACCAGGACCGCCTCGGGGACGAGCGACGACGCCCAGACGACGATGTCGGCCTGTCCCAGGCGCTGGGCGCCGCGCAGGGTGAGCAGGTCGGGGGCGCCCGGGCCGGCGCCGACGAAGCTGACGGGTCCGTCGCTCACGTCGGCCGGTCGGACCCCGGGTCGGGCGACGGGGACCCCCCGGGGCGGGCCGGCGGGACGATGACGGTGGCCAGGTAGGAGGCGGGTCCGTCGGCCGCCTCGGCCAGCGGGGCGATGCGCTCCCCGGGGAGGCCCAACAGTTCGCCCAGGACCGCGCCCTCGAGGCGGTCGGCCCGCCGCAGGAGGGAGGCCAGGGCCGGCACGTGGCGGCCCCCCTTGTAGACGACGATGGCCGAGGCGCCACGGTCGAGCGCCTCGGCCAGGTGGGCCGGGCCGTCGAGCGCGGTGACCAGGGCCAGCGACTCGGTCCCGTCGAGCAGGACGGTGGCGCTGCGCGAGGCCAGCTCCTGGAAGGCGGTGATCCCGGGCACCGTGTCCACCGCCACCTGCGGGTCGTGCTGGCGCACGGCGTCGACGAGGGAGGGGAAGGTGCTGTAGATGTTCGGGTCCCCGAGGGTGACGAAGGCCACGTGCTCGCCGGCGGCCAGCCAGGGGAGCAGCCGGGCGGCCGCCGCCCGGTGCGAGGCCTGACGGGCGGCGGCTCCGCCGGCGCCGTCGCCGGTCATGTCGAAGGGGAGCCGGGTCACCTCGAGGTCGGGCAGGGCGCCGCGCACCACCGCCTCGGCCCGCCCGGCCTCGTCGGGCGATGTCGTCGGGGCCACCACCCGGTCGGCCCGGGCCAGGACGTCGAGCGCCCGCCGGGTCAGGAGCCCGGGGTCCCCGGGGCCGACCCCGACCCCGGTCAGCCGCCCCGGCGCCACGGGTGCGCCGGCGGCGTCGGGTCCGGTCATGGCGCCCCAGGTTACGGCCTGGTCGGCACGCGGAGATCCTCCACGTGGCGGGGGCCGGGGCCGGCGCCCCACCGGGCGTCGCCGTCGGCCCCCTCGTCCTCCTGGTCGGCGAACTGGGTTCGGTAGAGCTCGGCGTAGAGGCCGCCGGCCGCCAGCAGCTCGGCGTGGGTGCCCCGCTCGACGATCCGCCCGCCGTCGATGACGAACAGCTGGTCGGCCTGGCGCACCGTCGAGAGGCGGTGGGCGATGACGAGCGAGGTCCGCCCGGCCAGGGTGAGGCGCAACGCCTCTTGGACGGCCGCCTCGGACTCCGAGTCGAGGTGGGCCGTCGCCTCGTCGAGGACGACGATGTCGGGGGCCTTCAAGATCAGCCGGGCCAGGGCCACCCGCTGCTTCTCGCCGCCCGAGAGGCGATAGCCCCGCTCGCCGACCACGGTGTCGAGCCCGTCGGGCAGGGCGTCGACGATCGGCAGGATCTGGGCCTCCTCGAGCGCCTCGAGCAGCTCGGCCTCGGTGGCGTCGGGCCGGGCGTAGAGGAGGTTCTCCCGCAGCGACGCGTGGAAGAGGTGCGGGTCCTGGGCCACCACCCCGACCACGTCGGTCAGCGAGGCGATGGTGGCGTCGCGCACGTCGACGCCGTCGATGCGCACTGCGCCGCCGTCGACGTCGTAGAGGCGCGGCACCAGCGACGAGATGGTGGTCTTCCCGGCCCCCGACGGCCCGACCAGCGCCGCCATCTGGCCCGGCCCGACCTCGAACGACACGTCGTGGAGGACCGGTGTGCGTTCGGTCTTCTCCAACTGGGCCACCGCCTCGAGCGAGGCCAGCGAGACGTCCTGGGCGCTCGGGTAGGCGAAGTCGACGTGGTCGAACTCGATGGTGGCCGGGCCGCGAGGCAGGGGTCGGGCCTCGGGACGCTCCTCGATCATCGGCACCAGGTCGAGGACCTCGAAGACCCGCTCGAAGGAGACGAGCGTCGTCATGACGTCGATGTTGACGTTCGAGAGCTGGGTCAGCGGCTGGTAGAGGCGGGCGAGGTACGCCGTGAGCGCCACCAGGGTGCCGACGGCCAGCTCGCCGTTGACCACGGCCACCCCGCCGAACCCGTAGGCGAACGCGGTGGCGAGGGCGGCGGTCAGGGTCAGGGCCACCAAGAAGAGCCGGGAGTAGAGGGCCTGGGCGATGCCGATGTCGCGCACCCGGGCGGCCTTGTCCGAGAAGCTCTCGGTCTCGGCATCGGGCCGCCCGTAGAGCTTGACCAGCATCGCCCCCGAGACGTTGAAGCGCTCCTGCATGACCATGTTCATCTGCGCGTTGAGCTCGTAGGACTCCTTGGTCATCGCCCCGATGCGCCGACCGACCATGCGGGCCGGGATGATGAACACCGGCAGCAGGATGAGGGCGAAGAGCGTGATCTGCCAGGACAGGATGAACATCGTCACGAGCACGATGACCACCGTCACGAAGTTGCCGACCATGTTCGAGAGGAGATCGGTGAACGCCTGTTGGGCACCGATCACGTCGTTGTTGAGGCGGCTCACGAGCGCCCCGGTCTGGGTCCGGGTGAAGAAAGCCAGCGGCATCCGCTGGATGTGGGCGAACACCTTGGTCCGCATGTCGTAGATCAGCCCCTCGCCGACGATCGACGAGGTCCGCCGCTCGTAGAGCGAGAGGCCGGCGTCGGCGATGGCCAGCACCCCGGCCAGGACGGCCAGCCAGATGACGAGCGAGGCGTCGTGGTTGGCGATCCCCCGGTCGATGATGGCCCGCAGGATGAGGGGGTTCACGGCGGCGATCGCCGAGTCGAGGATCACGACCGGCAAGAAGATGAGGAGGATCTTGCGGTAGGGGATGGCGAAGTGCAGCATGCGCCGCGTCGTTCCCTTGGCGACGTGGTGGTGCAGGACCGACCGGTCCTGGCGGAACGACCGGATACCGGACCACCCGCTCATTCCCATGGCGCGACCAGGTGGCATCGTGTGTCGGAGCCTACCGAGGGCCCCCCGGGGACCGAGCAGCGGCGGCCGCCACGAACCGCTCGGCCGGGGCCGGGTCGGACCCGAGGTGGAGGTGCAGGTACGAGGCCAGGAGGTGCGGGGCGGCCCACCCGGCGACCGCCGCACCGGTCCGCCCGACCAGCTCGAGCGCCTCGCCGGCCGGCTCCACCGTCGAGTAGTGCAGCTCGTGACCGCGCAGCACGGTCCCGGGCGGGGCCACCGGGTTGGCCCGGCGCACGGCGGCGGTGCGGTAGCCGACGGTGATCCGCCCGGTCATCGAGGCCTCGGCCGGCACCGCCCCGCAGAGCCCGTGGCCGTCGATCGAGCGCGACAGCCAGAGCAGGCCCCCGCACTCGGCCCAGGTCGGCAGGCCGCCCTCGACCGCCCGCCGGACCTCGTCGAGGAGCGGCCGGTTGGCCGCCAGCTCGTCGGCGAAGACCTCGGGGAACCCGCCGCCGGCGTAGAGGGCCCGGGTCCCCGGCGGCAGGCCCGGCGCCCGGCGCGGGTCGAAGGGCACCAGGTCCGCCCCGGCCTCGGTGAGCCGGTCGAGGTTCTCGGGGTAGGCGAAGCTGAAGGCTGGCCCCGACGCCAGGGCCACCGTGACCGGGGCCGCCGTCACCCGGCGGGCCGCCGGCGGGGGGGCCGCCGCGCGGGCCGGGGCCCCGCGGGCCAGGGCCACCACGGCCGCCAGGTCGACCGAGCGGTCGACCACCTCGGCCAGGCGGTCGAGCGACGCCTGCACCCGACCGGGCGCCTCGACCACCGGGACCAGCCCGAGGTGCCGGTCCCGGAAGCGGAGGTCGTCGTGGCGCCCGAGGACGCCGAGGACCGGGATGCCGAGCGGGTCGAGGGCGTCGCGGACGATCGCCTCGTGGCTCGGGCTGCCGACGCGGTTGACGACCAGGCCGGCGAGGCCGGGACCGCCGGTGCGCCGGGCGGTGGCGTCGAACCCGTGGACCAGGGCCGCCACCGACGCGCTCATCGACGCCGCGTCCACCACCAAGATGATCGGGGCCTCGAGGAGCTGGGCGACGTGCGCCGTGCTCGCCTCGGTCGTCGACCCCACCCCGTCGAAGAGGCCCATGACGCCCTCGATCACGAGCACGTCGGCCCCGCGGGCGCTCCGGGCGGCCAGGCCGGCCAGTGCGTCGGGGCCGCAGAGAAAGGCGTCGAGGTTGGCCCCCGGGCGTCCGGCGGCCAGGCGGTGGTAGCCCGGGTCGATGAAGTCCGGTCCCACCTTGGCCGGCGCCACCACCATGCCCCGGTGTCGGAGGGCGGCCATGAGCCCCACGGCCACCGTGGTCTTGCCGCAGCCCGACTGGGTCCCGGCCACCACCAGGCGGGGCCCGAGCAGGTCGCTCGTCAGTACTCGATCCCCTTCTTGGCCGTGACGCCCCGGTCGTAGACGTGCTTGACCTTGCGCATCTCGGTCACCGTGTCGGCCACCTCGATCAGCTCGGGCGGCGCGCCGCGCCCGGTGACGACCACGTTGGTCCCGGGTGCCCGCCCGGTGATCCCGGCCACCACGTCGTCGACCGGCACCCAGCCGTACGTCACGGCGTAGGTCAGCTCGTCGAGGATCAGCAGGTCGTAGTCTCCCGACGCCAGCTTGGCCCGAGCCACCCCCCAGGCGTGGCGGCCCTTGGCCGCCGTCTCGTCGAGGTCGGTCGACTCCCAGGTGAACCCGTCGCCCAGGGTGTGCCACTCGATGCCGAGGTGGTCGGCCAGCTTGCGCTCGCCGGTCTTCCACTTCCCGCCCTTGACGAACTGGACGACGCCGACCCGCCACCCCCCGGCCCCCCCCCCCCCCATGACCCCGAAGGCGGCCGACGACTTGCCCTTCCCCTCGCCGGTGTTCACCAGCACGATCGACTCGCCCCGGGCCACCCCGGCCACCCTAGGCGCCGCGCCGGCACCGGGCGACTGCTCGCCGCGGTGGCGTAGGCTCATCGGGCCGAGTCGGGGAAGCCGGTGCGAGTCCGGCGCTGTCCCGCAACTGTCATCGGGGAGCGAACCTCACGTGTGGCCACGACCCTCGGGTCGGAAGGCCGAGGGGAGCGTTGATCCGAGAGCCAGGAGACCCGCCGGTGCCCGGGCGGCGCGGCCGCCGGTGAGAAGAGACGCGAGGACGTCGGTGGTCACGACAGCGGTCATGGTGGTGCTCGGGGGTGCCCGGTCGGGCAAGTCGGCCGCGGCCGAGCACCTGGCGGCGTCGACCGGCACCTCGGTCACCTACGTGGCCACCGGTCCGATCCCTGACGACACGGTCGACGCCGACTGGGCCACCCGGGTGGCGGCCCACCGGGCGCGGCGCCCGGGGTCGTGGGCCACCGTGGAGCTCGGGGGCGGCGACCTGGCGGCGACGCTGGCGGCGGTGCCCGGGACCGCGCTGGTCGACTCGCTCGGGACCTGGGTGGCCGGCCTCCTGGACGTCGGCGTCGACCCCGCGGCGCCGGGACGACCCGGCGCCCCGTTGGCCGACCTGCTCGTCGTCCTCGATGAGCGGCGGCGCGACGGGCGGCCCACGGTGATCGTGAGCGAGGAGGTGGGCCTCGGCGTCCACCCGTCGAGCGCGCTGGGCGGGCGCTTCCGCGACGTCCTGGGCGAGGTCAACCGGGCCGTCGGCGACGCCGCCGACACCGTGCTGCTGGTGGTGGCCGGCCGGGTGCTCGAGTTGGCCGAGCGCGTCCCCGGCGCCGGTGGGGACCGGTGAGCGGGGCCCGCCGGGCGTTGGCCTTCCTCACCCCGCTCGGCGGGGCGGCGGCGCCGGGCCCCGACGCCCTGGCGTGGTTCCCGGTCGTCGGGGCCGGGATCGGGGCGGTGCTCGGCCTGCTCTGGTGGGGGACGGTCCGGGCATGGCCGGCCACGGTGGCCGCCGCCCTGGTGGTGACGGCCGACCTGGCGCTCACCGGGATGCTCCACCTCGACGGGCTGATCGACTCGGCCGACGGCTTGTTGGGGCACCTCACCCGGGAGCGCCGGCTCGAGGTGATGCGCGACCCGCGCTCGGGCGCCTTCGGCCTGGCCGTCGGCGGCACCGCCCTCCTGCTGCGGTTCGTGGCCCTGGCCGCCGTGGCCCCCTCGATCGTGCTCCTGGTCGGGATCTGGACGGCCTCGCGCACGGTGATGGCCGTCGTCCCGGTCACCGTCCCCTACGCCCGGGCCGACACCGGCGGCCTGGCCACGGCGTTCGTGCGGGCGGCCCCGGGGCGCTCGGACATCGTGGCCGTCGGCGTCGGGACCGGGGTCGCCGCCGCCTGCGTCGTGCTGTGGCACCCGGTCGCCGGGCTGGTGGCCCTGTTCGCCGGGGCGGCGGCGGCGGGCGGGGTGATCGTCCTGTCGGTGCGCCGGGTCGGGGGCTTCACCGGCGACGTGCTCGGCGCCGCCGGCGTCGTCCTCGAGACGGTCGCCCTGGTGGTGGCGGCGGCCAAGTGGTGAGCCGCCGTGTCGTGGGGCGCCGCCCGCTGGCGGTGGCCGCCGGGCTGGCGGCCGACCGCCTGCTCGGTGAGCCCCCGGCCCCGCTGCACCCGGTGGTCTGGTTCGGCACCGCCATGGAGCGGGTCGAGCGGCGGTGGTGGCGAGACGAGAGGCGGGCCGGGGTGGCGTACGCGGCCGCCGGGGCGGGCGGGGCGGCGGCGACCGGCTGGGCCGCCGCCCGGGCCGTCGGTCCGACCGCCGCGCTGGCCGGGGCGACGGCGGTCTGCGCGGCCAGCCGGGCCCTGCTCGGCGAGGCCCGGGTCGTCGGCCACCACCTCGAGGCGGGCGACCTGGAGACCGCCCGCCGACGGCTCCCGGCCCTGGTGGGGCGGGACCCGGCCGGGCTCGACGAGAAAGAGATGGCCCGGGCGGTGGTCGAGTCGGTGGCCGAGAACCTCTCCGACGCCGTGGTGGCGACCGCGCTGTGGGGCCTGGTGGCCGGGGCCCCGGGCGCCCTGGTGCACCGGGCGGTCAACACGATGGACGCCATGGTCGGGCACCGGACCGCCCGCCACGAGCGCTTCGGGGAGGCCGCCGCCCGCCTCGACGACCTCCTCGGGTGGCCGGCCGCCCGGCTGAGCGCGGCGCTGGTGGTGGCGGCCCGGCCGGGGTCCGCCGGTGCGGTGGTGCGGGCGGTGCGGACCCAGGCCCCGGCGCACCCCTCGCCCAACGCCGGCGTGGCCGAAGCGGCGTTCGCCGCCGCCCTCGGGCTGCGCCTCGGCGGGGTCAACCGGTACGGCGGCGCGGCCGAGGTCCGGGCGCCGCTCGGCACCGGGCGGCCGCCCGAGCCGGCCGACGTGGGCCGGGCCGTCGAGCTGGCGGACCGGGTGGTGGTGCTCCTGGTGGCCCTCTTGGCCGCCCCGGCCGCCGTGGCGGCGGGGGTCCGTCTCGGCCGACGCCTCGGGCGAGCGGCGCGGTGACGGGGACGGCGCCGGGGCGCGGCGGGCTCATGGTGTGCGGGACGGCGTCAGACGTCGGCAAGTCCCACCTGGTGGCCGGGCTGTGCCGGGTGCTGGCGCGCCGGGGGGTGCGGGTCGCCCCGTTCAAGGGCCAGAACATGGCGCTCAACTCGACGGTGACCGCCGAGGGGGCCGAGATCGGGCGGGCCCAGGCGGCCCAGGCGATGGCGGCCGGGGTGGAGCCCGAGGCGGCGATGAACCCGGTGCTGCTCAAACCGGTGGGGGAGCGGGCCAGCCAGGTGGTGGTCATGGGGCGGCCGTGGCGGACGCTCGACGCCGCCGACTACCAGGACCACAAGGCCGAGCTGGCCGGGGTCGTGCTCGAGGCGCTGGCCGACCTCCGGCGCCGCTTCGACGTGGTCATCTGCGAGGGGGCGGGCAGCCCGGCCGAGATCAACCTGCGCCGGGGGGACCTGGTCAACCTGGGCCTGGCGCGCGCCGCGGGCCTGCGGGCCGTGGTGGTGGGGGACATCGACCGCGGTGGCGTCTTCGCCCACCTCTACGGGACGGTGGCGTTGTTGGAGCCGGACCTGCGCCCGCTGGTGGGCGGGTTCATCATCAACAAGTTCCGCGGCGACCCGGCGCTGCTCGGGGACGCC